>Ga0334900_1001043_pt1 | contig 33689 bp, 27 predicted proteins | sample GraSluR3_MG_2_FD_207231 | JGI IMG/M metagenome (GOLD analysis project Ga0334900, IMG submission 207231) | Sludge microbial communities from methane-producing bioreactor in Wageningen University, Netherlands - Granular Sludge_31_08-R3 | ecosystem: Engineered > Bioreactor > Anaerobic >... | reverse complement strand
GGGAACGTCCGTAACGACGTCATCAGCTCCCCAGGCTGGCCATTGCTCTTGTTGCCGCCTCCATTCGGAGTCGGATAGCGTCTCGCTGCTGCTGGGGCGATCTAATTGACCGAGAGTCATGATGTCCTTTTCCAGACTTTGTGCATCTCGGGTGTGGTGATGGACGTGAATCCGCGAACGACGGCTTCGTGTCCCCGATCGAGGAACGCCATTGCGTCCTCGATTGTGCTTCGCTCCGGTTTGCCCCGAGCGGTCAGAGAAAGCCGGATGGCGGGCCGGTTGTCGGAAACTCGAAGCACCGGCTCCGCGGCGATGCGAAGGCGGCCCGCCGGCTCGCCTTTGTCGTCCTTGAGCACGTACTGCAAGCTGACCGCTGCCTGCTCCGGCTTGTGCAAGTGGTCGTCCGAGTACCGCGCCGAAAAAACGGTCAGTACCTTGTCCAAGTCGCCGTGGTGCTGCCAGCCTTCGTCGGCCGGGATGAGGTTCACGTAAGTGACCTCGCACTGGTTCGGCTCGACATCGCCCCATTGCTCCCGGCAGATCACTCCACGAAATTCCTCGAAATCCTGCTGGAACGATTCACGAAGCTTCTCGTAGCGGGGATACTCCTCGGTATCCTCCCGCTTCCGCCAGTTCCGCACGAAGCGATCGGGTTGGACCTGCACCAATTCCGTGCCCCGCTCGTTCAGGAACCAGAGCCGCGGCTCCGGCGGCGCCTGCATGAGTTGCATCTGGACGCCGGGCCGGCGGCCGGCACGGGGGCCAAAATGTTCGAACGCCGGGTCCAGGGGAAGCTTGCCCTCCGTCCGGGGGAACCGTTCCCGGAACACATGCCAAACATAACCCAACTGGGGCGCGCCGAGTGAGCCCAGTTTTTCGAACTGGACCCCCAAAACCACTTCGATAACGGGAGGTTGATCGAATTCGGGCAGCGGTTGGGACATTACTCGTTTTGCACATCGTCGGGTTGAATTGCCGAAACTCCTTCTGTTCAGCATTCTACTGCGCGAGAATGCCCGGTGTAGCCTTCTTCTTGGCTACTCGACCAGCGCGAACGCTTGGCGCATGGCGGCGACCGTTGTCGCCAGGGCCTCGTCGTTCTCCATGGCGTTGAGCGTCTTGTTGAACGGCTCGGCGCGCACCGGGCCGTCGTAGCCCATCGCGACCAACGCGCCCAGGAAGGCCTTCAAGTCGATCACGCCGGTGGCGGCGGGAAGCTCGCGGCTCGAGTCGCGCTGCTCGTCGACCGCGATGCCGGCCGGGGCGTCGTTCAAATCGCAGGCCACGACGTCGCGGTTGGCCAGGGTGCGCAGATCGGCTTCGGTCTCTTCGGCCGTGTACCAGTGCCAACTGTCGAGAACGAAGCCCACGTTGTCGAGGCCGATCTCGGCGATCAGCTCCTTGGTTTCGGCCATGGTGTGGATGAAGGGATGCCGGGACGCGGTCCACGAGGTCTTGGGGCCGACGTATTCCAACCCGAACCGCTGCCCGCGGTCGCCCAGGATCTTGGCGACCTCGCGCAACCGCCGCGCGTGCCGGTGGAAGTTGGCCAGATAGGTCAGCGTCGTGCTGGCGGGCGAGATCCAGGTGCCCACGCGGGTGACGCCGGCCTTTCGCAGGGCGTCGGCCAGCTCGGGCAGCCTGGCAAGATCGCCGCGGAACTTCGCTTCGTCGCCGCGGAAGTCGACCGGCAATCCGGCCGCTCCCCAGACGAGGTTCTTCGCTTTCAGGTCGTCGAGCACCTCGTGCAACTCGGCGTCGGAGAGCCCCGCCAGGGCCGCGGCCGAGGGTTCGACCGACTCGAAGCCGTACCGGTGCGCGTACGCGATGGCCTGGCGGAGATCGGCTCGCACGCCGATCGCGCCGCATCGCAGGTCGAGGGTGAACGTGCGCTGGTTCGGCGCCGCGCCTCGGACGGGGCCGAGCCCCGCGGCCGCCAGCGTGGTCGCCGCTGCACTCTCAAGGAATCGGCGTCGATTGAGATCGGCCATCGCATAAGCTCCGAAGTGTCGACAACGTGCCTGCGGATTTCCCCAGGATAGCCGGGGGGCAGGCGGCGTGCAAACCGCCGCTCCGGGCGACCGTATCGACTGTGCGGGCTGGTGGGGGCGCGACCGGTCCGTCGCCGCAAGAAACGAGCGTGGGGGCGACACGCGCGCACCGCCGGCTTTCAGGAAAAAGGCATGGTTGAACGGAGTCACTCCGGAAGGGCCGTCTCGTGAGCGGACTGATCCTCAGACAAATCGATTCGCCCGGCGCGCTGCGCGAGGTCGCGGGAGCCTGGGATCGGTTGTGGCAGCGCTGCGACGTGTCGCTTCCCACGGTCCGGGCCGAGCTCGTCGCGCAGTGGATCGAGCGCTTTTTCCCCCGCGCGGCCCTGCGAATCCTTGCCGTCGAGCGGGACGGCGACCTCGTCGCCGCCCTGCCGATCTGCGGATGCCGCGTTCGCCGCCTGCTGCCCGTCGGCGACCTGACCTCGAACTACTGGTCGACCAACGGCGAGCTGTTGCTCGATCCGTCGGCCGGGACTGAGGCCGTGCTCGACCGGCTCATCGACGGTCTGGAACGATCGCCCTGGCCCCTGTTGTGGTTCGACCTGGTGCCCTATGAGTGTCCGCAGTGGAAGAGACTGATCGAACGGCTGTCGCTTCGAGGCCTGGCGGTCGAGCTTCACCCGCGTTACTCGATCGGGCGGACCGAGATCGAGGGCTCCTTCGACGCCTATTTCGCCCGGCGGTCGCGCGACCATCGGCGCGGCGTCGTCAAGAGGTGGCGCCGATTGGAGCAGGCCGGGCCGGTGCGGTGGAGGCTGCACGCCGATTTCGACCCGCACGAGGTCGAAGCGCGTCTGCACGAGGCATTTCGAATCGAGAGCCAAAGCTGGAAGCAGGGCAACGGGCAAAGCGTGCTGGAGACGCCGGGCATGTTCGACTTCTATCTGCGTCAGGCCCGTCAACTGGCCCGGTGGGGCTACCTTCGCATCGCGTTCTTGGAGCATCGCGGTGAGCCGATCGCTTTCGAGCTGGGCTGGACCGCCAAGGGCGTTTATCACAGCTACAAAGTCGGCTACGTGCCCGAGTGCGCGCGGTACGGTCCCGGGCATCTGTTGCGGATGCGGATCATCGAGTGGCTCCACAACGAGCCGGGCCACGCGGCGGTCGACTATCAGGGCCCCCTGACCGACGCGGTCGCGCAATGGTCGACCGGGGCATACCCCATCGGCCGTCTCGTGATTGCCCCGCAAAGGCTCTTGAGCCGCACCCTGCTGCGCGGCTATCGCTCGGCGGCCGGGGTCGCGCGGCGGGTGCGCGCGATCCACAAATCGGACGGCAACGGAACGCCCTGAGGCGTCGGTCGCCGCCGGCAACCGCTCGATAATCTCGGGGCCCGGCGCGCCGGCGGAAATTCCTTTGTCCTTTTCTTGACGGCCGGATTGTCGACATCGAACTTGCCAGACCGTATACTAGATGCCGGTCATGGTGCCCCCTTTACGGGGGTCCACGATCACGCCTTTCCGTCCGCGATCGTCCTCTTGCACGCCTTGGGAGGTCGCGGGGCCTGAGGAGTTCATCGATCCTGTCAGGAGTCACCACATGGCCTGCACGTTCTCGAGATTGGTTTCCGTCTTGGCGGTGTGTATGTTCCTCGCCGGTACCTCGGCCGCGGCGCCCGGGAAGTACCTGGGACCCATGGACGTGGTTGCCGCCAAGGACGGGCAGTCGCTGTTCATCCTGAACGTCGACTCGAACCAGGTGGCGGTCTTCGACGTCGCCTCAGGCAAGGTCGCGCGATCGATCGACGTGCCCGCCAGGCCGACCGGGCTGGTGCTGAGCCCCGACGGCGCGAAGCTCTACGTGACCTGTGCGGCGCCCGCCGGCACGGTGAACGTGGTCGAAGTCGCCTCGGGCAAGATTCTGGCAACGATTGCGGTGGGGCACACCGCCTGCGCTCCGGCGGTGACGCCCGACGGCAAGCGGCTGTACGTGTGCAACCGGTTCAACAACGACGTGTCGGTGATCGATCTGGAAACAAACGAGGAGATCACCCGGGTGCCCGCCGTGCGCGAGCCGGTCGGCTCGGCGGTCACGCCCGACGGCGAGCTGGTGTTCGTCACGAACCTTTTGCCGACCGACGCGGCCGACAGTTACGACGTGGCCGCGATGGTCACCGTAATCGGCACGGCCGACCATGGGACCAGCACGATCCGTCTTCCGAACGGCAGCGGAAGCGTGCAGGGCGTGTGCGTCGCGCCCGACGGAAAGCACGCCTACGCGGTGCACATCCTGTCGCGCTACCAGATGCCTACCACGCAGTTGGAGCGGGGCTGGATGAACACGAACGCCATGAGCATCATCGACGTGGCCGGCAAGACGCTGGTGAACACGGTCCTGCTCGACGACATCGACATGGGCGCCGCCGCCCCGTGGGACGTGGAGTGCACGGCCGACGGAAAGTTCATCTGCGTGAGCCATTCGGGCACCCACGAGGTCAGCGTGATCGACCAGGCGGCCCTGCTCGAGAAGCTGGCGAGCATTCCCAAGACGGAAGAGGAGGCTCGCCAGGCGGGCCGGTACGACGACCGCGGAACCTACTCGTCGGTGACGGTCAACGACGTACCCAACGATCTGGCGTTTCTGGTCGGGCTGCGGCGGCGGATCATGATTCCGCCGGCCGGGCCCTGGGGATGGCTCGACGCCGACCTCGACGCCGCCAACGGCGTGCGCGGATTGACCATCGTCGGCGACAAGGTTTACGTAACCGCCTACTTCAGCGACGTGCTGGCCATGGTCGACCTCGAATCGAGCCGCAAACAGCCGGTCACGTGGTTCCCCCTGGGCCCGAAGCCCGAGATGACGATCCAACGGGCGGGCGAGTCGCATTTCTTCAACGCCTGGCTCTGCTTCCAGCATTGGCAAAGCTGCGGGAGCTGCCATCCCGACGCCCGGGTCGACGCGCTGAACTGGGACCTGATGAACGACGGGATGGGCAATCCGAAAAACACGCGCACCATGCTGCTCGCGCACCGGACCCCGCCCGCCATGGCGTCGGGCGTTCGCCCCGATGCGGAATACGCGGTCCGCTCGGGGTTCACGCACATCCTGTTCTCCGTCCGGCCGGAGGAAGAGCACGTCGCGATCGACGAGTACCTCAAGGCGCTGGAACCCGTGCCGAGCCCCTATCTCGTGAACGGCGAGCTCAGCGAGGCGGCCAAGCGGGGAAAGGAGCTGTTCTTCAGCGAGCGGGTCGGCTGCGCCACGTGCCATCCCGAGCCCCTCTACACCGATCTGAAGATGCACGACGTGGGATCGCGGGGCAAGTACGATCGCCGCGACGACTTCGACACGCCTGCCCTGATCGAGTGCTGGCGGACCGCGCCCTACATGCACGACGGCCACTACACCACGATGAAGGAACTGTTCACCGTGGGCAAGCACGGCAATAAAGCAGGCGACGTCGAGGGGCTCAGCGAACGGGAGATCGACGACCTGGTCGAGTTCGTCCTGTCGCTCTGAAGCGGGAGAATCCGGCCGACCGTCGGGCCTCGGCAACCCTGCCGAGGCCCGTTCCGTTTCTTGCCGATCGCCCGGGCCGTTCCGGCGGTTTCGAGGCCCGTTGACGCCCTCGGGAAGGCGAGGCATACTGACCCGCGGGCTGACCGGAGGGAGAGGTACGGAGCAGCGAGGACTGGTCGTCGCGTTTACCGTTCTACCCTCGAGCCGAAAGGGCACGCCATGTGGAGGTTTGGTTTCGACGCGATCAGTGCTTACTTGTTGGTGGTCGCGTTATTGACGCTGTTGATTGCCGTGTTGGTCTGGCAGCGACACCGAACCCAGAAGACGATCGCCGTCTGGTTTTGGGCCGCCTTGATCGGAATCGTGCTGGGAAGCGCCGGATCGTACGCGTTCCTGGCGCTGAAGGGGTACACGGTGCAGAAACTTCCTCCGGAGGCCGACATGGCGTTTCTGGCCGACGGCGGAGGCGGTGAGGAATCGCCCGACATGGGCGGCGGAATGCCGGGCATGGGAGGCGAAGGGCGTGGTGGGGGCGGCGGGGGCATGCCGGGCGGTGGGGGCGGCGGCCCCAGGCCCAAACGCGATCTGACCACCCTGGTTCAGAAAATCGACCTGCTGACCGGCGACATTGCGCTGGCGATCTCCGACGAACAGGCCGCCTCGCTGACCGTTGCCCTGGCGGGGATCGATGAGGCCGAAACCATGTCGGACGACGAGGCCCAGGCCAAGCACGATGCCATCGTGGCCCTGCTCGACGACACGCAGAAGGCACGGCTCGACGCGGTGGGCATCCCCCGACAGCGAGGCTCCGGGGGGCCCGGTGGTGGCGGCCGAGGCGCGGGCGGGCCGGGGGGCGGTCCCGAAGCCGAGCGGCCGGCCCCCGATGCCAATCCTTTTCGCGACGAAGCCATCGCTTCGGCACTGGATCATCTGCGACAGCGATTCGGCAAAAGCGAGGCGCCCAAGTAGGAACCGGGGCCCGAACAGAGCCGTCGGGCAGCCAGCGCGAGAAAACGCCCTTCGGCCCGGCGGTCGGTTCGTGGCGCGGGTGCACCGTGCGCCCCGCTTTCCAGAAAACCGCACGTGGCCCAAGGGCCCCCGAAAGCCTTCTCCGGCTTCGGGGGCCCCGTTTTTGGGAATCTTCACGTTAGTCCTTGCTTTCGCTCCCTTCGCCAAAATCGCTAAAGCCCCAACCTTCTCTCCGTCGAATTGATTTTCGGTGGGCTGCGCGACGCGGGATTGTCGGCGCACATGCGGGTCGCCCCGCAGGACTCGCGGCGGAGATCGACGGGTTAGGGGCAGCGAAGGGAAGGGGGGGATCATCGTGCGATTCTCACGCGGGCGGCACGAGTTCGCCGCGAGGGCGCTGGCCGTTGGGGCCGCCCTCCTGTTCGTGCAGGCGGGCTGTTCTCGGGAACGTTACTTTCGCCAGGCCGACCAGGAGGCGCGGTCTCTGGTGGCCGAGAAGTCGAACGACGCGCGCTGGGCCCAGCGGGGTTTCACGATCGAGGTCGACCCGCGCAGCCGTTACTTCGACCCCTGCGATCCGGTATGCCCGCCCATGCCGCCCGACGATCCGGCATCGCACCAATTCATGCGCGTGGTCGACGGGAAGCCGGGCTGGCCGTGCTGGTACGCCCACGGTTGCCGCAGCGGGCTGGAAAACCCGAAGTGGCGCGAGCAGTTGGCCCGGTACGTCGAGATGACCGACGAGGGGGCGATCGTGCTTTCGCTCGAATCGGCCGTGCGCCTGGCATATGTGAACTCGCCGAGCTTTCAGAACCAGTTGGAGACGGTCTATCTCTCGGCGTTGGACGTGAGCACCGAGCGTTTTCGCTTTGACGTGCAGTTTTTCGGCGGCAACGACACGACCTTCACGCACGAGGGTCGTCTGCGCAACCCGGCCGTCGGCGAACGGAACACCCTCGAAACCGCAACCGGACTGCGAGCCGAGCGACGGCTCGCCACGGCCGGGGAGCTTTTGGTCGGGTTTGCCAACTCGTTCGTGTGGCAATTCGCCGGGCCCGACACGAACATGACCTTTTCCATCCTCAACTTTGGTCTCGTGCAGCCCCTGTTGCGGGGCGCCGGCCGCGATGTGGCCTTGGAGCAGCTCACGATCGCCGAGCGGGGGCTGCTGGCGAACCTGCGGGCCCTGCAGCGCTATCGCCAGGGCTTTTATACGAACATCGCCATCGGGAACCTGGGCGTGAGCGGCCCGTCGCGCCGCGGCGGCTTCTTCGGCGGGACGGGGTTGACCGGGTTCACCGGCACGGGGGCCGGCGGGTTCGGCGGGGTCGGCGAGGCCACCGGATTCGGGCGCACCGGCTTTGGGGCCGGTGGCACCGCGGGCGGCGCCGCCGGCGCCGGATTCGCAGGCGGCGGCGCGGGCCTGGTCGGCGGTTTCGTGGGACTGTTGCAGCAGCTCCAGCAGATCCGAAACACCCAGGAGAGCCTCAAGCTGCAGCAGCAGACCTTGCGGCTCCTCGAAGCCCATCTCGAGGCCGGCACGATCGACCTGACCCAGGTCGATCAGTTTCGCCAGAGCATCGAAACCGAGCGGGCCAACCTGCTCCAGGCGGAGAACTCTCTGGCCGACAGTCTCGACAGCTACAAGACCGGCACCCTCGGGCTGCCGCCCGATCTGCCGATCGTGCTCAACGACGGCATGATTCGCCCGTTCCAGTTCATCGATCCGACCATGAGCAGTCTGCAGCGCCGGCTGACCCTGGCGATGGAGGCGTTCGGCGAGCAGCCTCTGGAGCCCGAGCCCGCGGTGCTCGAAGAAATGGTCGAAATCGTCGTCGAGTTGCGCGACGAGGGAGGCCGGCAGATCGACGCGATCCGGCCCGAGTTCGATGCCTTTCTCGGGCGGGTCGAGGCGCGTCGGCCGACGCTCGACAAGGCGGAGGCGGACGAGCTTGCCACGGAAGTCCGGCGATGGGTCGACGGCTTTGCCGACCTGGAACAACGCTACGCCCGCACGGCGGCTTCGCTGGCAGAAGTGCGCGGGCTGATTGTCGCGCAGGCCCGGCGCCAGGCCATGGACCGGCTGGTCGAGGTGCTGTCGCAGCTTTCGCTGGCCGTCGACGAGCTCGCCCTGGTCCAAGCGCGGGCCCGGGTGGCGAGGGTGACTCTCGAACCGATCGACTTGACGCCGGGCGAAGCGCTCGACATCGCCCGTTCCCATCGCCTCGACTGGATGAACAACCGGGCGGCCCTGGTCGACACGTGGCGGCTGATCGCCTTCAACGCCGACGCCCTGCAGTCGGGCCTCGACGTGGTCGTGCGCGGCGACGTGGGCACCGAGGGGAACAATCCGGTCAAGTTCCGCGGCCCCACCGGCCGGCTGAGCGTGGGGCTCGAGTTCGACGCGCCGTTCACTCGGCTGCTCGAACGGAACAATTTCCGCCAGGTGCTCATCGACTATCAGCAAGACCGCCGGCAGTTGATCCAGTACGAAGACAACGTCCACCAGACCTTGCGGTCGCTGCTGAGACAACTGGAGCAACTGGCGGCGAACCTGGAGATTCAGCGCCGCGCCGTGGAGATCGCCATCCGCCGAGTGGACGAGACGCGCGAGGTGCTCAACCAGCCCCCGCCGCCGTCGGAGCCGGGACAAGCGACCCAGCAACTGGGCCCCACGGCCGCCTTGAACCTGCTGTATGCGCTCTCCGACTTGCGGAGCTCGCAGAACAACTTCATGAGCGTCTGGCTGAACTATTACGCCACGCGCATGACGCTCATGCGAGAGCTGGGGATCATGGAAATCGACGAGAACGGGATGTGGGTCGATCGTCCGCTCGCCGAGGTTTTCGAGCCGGTCGAGATCGTTCCGCTGCCGCCGGACGTCCCCGAGGGGCTGATTCCGTTGCTGGAGGAGCCGTCCGTTGCTCCTTCGCCTGAGCCTGCGCCCGGGCGGGGCCTGCCCCCGGCCGACCCTCGCACCGGGGAGGCGGTCGGCCCACCCGTGGCGGCCTGGGGCCGTGAGGCCGAGCCGTTGGTTGCCTCGCGCGACCGTCGCCCGGTTCGCAAGGAGGGTCGGCCCGTTGCGATCGATTGAGCCTGAGCGAGTCGCGACGGACGGCCCGGCCGGGCCTCTTTCCGTCGACGAAGGCGGTACTTTCGCGTCGCGATCGGGGTTACAATGAAAGGGAGTTCGCCAATCCGCGCGCCCCGGGCACCGGGGCCTTGGCGGATGGGCGTCGCTTTTCGTTGTCCGACTCTGCAAGGACGTCGTCATGGCCACGACCGATCGGGAAGAAACCGCGTTGGCTTCCGACCTGCTCGATGCCTTGGGTCCCGAGGGAATCGACGCCCCCGCCGCAAGTCCTCGCGGCGGGCGGCTGCGATGGCTTCCGTGGGCCGGCCTGATTGCCGTGCTCGCCACGGCCTCGGTGATGGCCTATGCCACGCTCGAGACGCCGTTCGGCGCCCCGAGTCAGCGCGGCGTGCTCACGCACACGGTGCGCCAGGGCGATCTCGTGGTGAGCGTCACCGAGGACGGCAACCTCGAAAGCGCCAGCAACGTCGACATCAAGTGCGAGGTGGCCGGCGGCAGCACGATCCTCTGGATCGTCGAGGACGGCAGGCACGTCGAAGCCGGGGAGGTGCTTGCACGCCTCGATTCGTCGCAACTCGAGGACCAGATCAGTCAACAGAAGATCACCTACGAGAAGGCCCATTCGACCTACGTGCAGGCCGAAAAGGACTACAACGTCGCGCTGATCTCGGTCAAGGAGTACGAGCAGGGCACGTTCGTCCAGCAGCTTCAAGACCTGGAAGCCCAGATCACGATCGCCATGGAGAATTTGCGGAGCGCCCAGAACTCGCTCCAGCACAACGAGCGGATGTTCCGCAAGGGCTACGTGAGTCCGCTCCAGTTGGAGGCCCAGCAATTCGCCGTGAAGCGAGCCGAGCTCGACCTGGCCTCCGCCCGAAAAGCCAAGGAAGTTCTGGAGGAGTTTACCAAGGCCAAGACGCTCGAGGACCTCAACGCCCAGGTCGAAACCGCCAAGGCGAGGATGAACTCCGAGAAGGCGTCGTTCGAGCTGGAAGAGGCTCGGTTGAAGCGTCTGGAGGCCCAACTGGCCAAATGTGTGATCAAGGCGCCCAAGGCCGGGATGGTGGTCTACGCGAACGACACGGGAGGGGGCAGGTTCGGGAGCCAGCAGCCGCAGATCGAAGAGGGAGCCATGGTTCGCGAGCAGCAGACCATCTTCCGCCTGCCTGATCTGTCGCAGATGCAGGTCAAGGTGACGGTCCACGAATCGAAGGTGGATCAATTGAGGGTGGGAATGCGCGCGAGGGTGCGAATCCTCGACCAGGAGTTCCAAGGGTCGGTCGCCTCGGTGGCCAACCAGCCCGAGCCCACCAGTTGGCACTCGGCCAACGTCAAGGAATACGCCACGATCGTCAAGATCGAAGGAGAACACGCGAATCTCAAGCCGGGGATGACCGCCGAGGCCGAGATTCTCGTGGCGCATTTGAAGGGGGTCGTCCCGTTGCCCGTGGCGACCGTGGTCGAACAGCGCGGCAGGTTCTTCTGCTGGGTGAAGCAGGGCGAGCAGATCGAGAAGCGGCCGTTGGTGCTGGGAATGAGCAACGACAAGTTCGTCGAGGTCCAGGACGGCGTGGCCGTGGGTGAGCAGGTGGTCCTCAATCCGCGCGCGGTGCTCGCCGAGGCCCGCGAAGGCCAGCCGGAGACCGACGAGGTCGACGTCGAGGCGAAGTTCGGCGCCGCGTCCCAGGCGGAAATGGCCCGCCCCGTCGAAGGGCGCGGCGGCCCCGGTCCCGCCGAGGGCCGATCGTCACCTGGTGCGCCGGACGGCTCGACCCGCCCCGGTCCGCCCTCGAAAGCGCCGGCCGGGGAAGCAGCGCCCGGACGGCCCCCCGACGGCCCGGGAGCAGCGCCGGGCGGCGGACGCCGCAACCTCATGGAAATGGACCAGGACGGCGACGGCAAGATCAGCCGCGACGAGGCCCCGGAACGGATGCGGGAATTCTTCGACCGCATCGACGCGAACGGCGACGGCTTGATCGACGCCGGCGAAGCCGAGGCCATGCGAAGCCGCGCCGGCGCGGGCCCGCCGGGTGGCGGGCCTCCCGGTCCAGGCGCACCGTCCGCCGGGCCGTAGGAGAACGCGACGAAATCGGGCAGGCGCCGGCTTCCGGACGCCCGGGCCCACCGGTCCGTCGCCACGGTCAACGTGGGTCCCCCCTTTTCCTTCGGTATTTTCGAATTCCTCCGCCGTTCCATGCTCAAGCGACTCGCCAAAAAGCTCCGATTGGGCTTCAACAGCCTGTTCCTCCACAAGCTTCGGTCGGGATTGGCCGTGCTGGGAATCCTCATCGGCGTGACTGCCGTCATCTGGCTGGTCGCCATGGGAGAAGGGGTCAGCTATCAGGCCCAGCAGCAGATCAAGGACCTCGGGGCGACCAACGTCATCGTCCGAAGCGTCAAGCCGCCCCAGGAATCGTCGCGGGCGGGCGGTGGGTTCTTCATGCCGTACGGGCTGCTGCGCGCCGACTTCGATCGCATCGTGTCGAACGTTCCCACGATCCGGCAGGCCGTGCCGATGCGGGAGATCCGCCGCGAGATCCGCAACGCCGACCGCACCGTCGACGCGAAGCTCGTCGGCTGCACGCCGGAATACTTCGCGCTGAACCATCTGACCCTGTCGCGAGGGCGTTTTCTCACGGATCGAGACCTCGACCGCTCCGACAACGTGGCCGTGCTCGCCGCGGAGTCGGCCGCGATCCTGTTTCCCTACGAAGACCCGCTGGGTCGAACCGTCCAGATCGGCTCCGACTTCTACCGCGTCGTCGGCCAGACCGCCCCGCGCACGGCCTCGGCCGCCATCGGGGGCAGCCTCGAAGCCCGCGAGTACGACCTCGACGTCTACATCCCCCTGTCGACGCTCCGCTGGCGGATCGGCGACATGGTGCTCACGGCCCGGTCGGGAAGTCGGGAAGGCGAAATCGTCGAGCTCAGCCAGATCACGCTGACCGTGGGCGACCTCGACGAGGTCGACGAGACGGCCGACATCGTGCGTACCCTGCTGGAGAAGTATCACCCCAATCCCGACTTCGCCGTGGTCGTGCCCAAGGAGCTGCTCCGCCAGGCCGAGATGATGCGGGCCATGTTCAACGTGCTGCTGGTGCTGATCGCGGGCATCTCGCTCCTGGTCGGCGGCATCGGGATCATGAACATCATGCTCGCCACCGTTACCGAACGGACGCGCGAGATCGGCATCCGCCGCGCTCTGGGCGCCACCCAGGGCGACATCATCCAGCAGTTCCTGACCGAGACGATCGTTCTGTCGGGCACCGGCGGACTGCTGGGCGTCTTCTTCGGCTTCCTTTGCAAGCCGGCCGTGGTCGGCGTCCGGAACCTGCTCGGCCGGATTCTGCCCGACATGATGGCTTCCCTTCCGCCGAACATCCTCAACCTCGAGCCGCGCATCGCCACCTGGTCGATCGTGGTGGCTTTCGGAATTTCGGTGCTCGTCGGGATGGTGTTCGGGCTCTATCCGGCCCGCCGTGCGGCCCACATGGACCCCATCGAGGCGCTCCGCCATGAGTGATGTCGCCGTTGCCGCCCCCTCGACGCGCCGCAAGATCGTCGCCCGCGTGGCCGACCTGAAAAAGGACTACCACCTGGGCAACAACGTGGTGGTTCGCGCCCTTCGCGGCGTGTCGCTCGAGTTCGCCGAGGGCGACTTCGTGGCGATCATGGGTTCGTCGGGGTCGGGCAAGAGCACCCTTTTGAATCTGCTCGGCTGCCTCGATCGGCCCACCTCGGGCCAGTACTTTCTCGCCGGGCGCGACGTGTCGCGCCTCGACGATCGGGCGCTGTCGGGCATCCGCAGCCGGTACCTGGGCTTCATCTTCCAGTCGTACAACCTGATCTCCCAGCTCTCGGTGGCCGAGAACATCGAGGTCCCCCTTCAGTACCAGGGCGACGACTCGCCGGCCGCCCGGCAGCGATGCGTGCGCCTGGCCCAACTGGTCGGGCTGGGCGACCGGCTGCACCACCGTCCCACCGAGTTGTCGGGCGGTCAGCAGCAACGCGTGGCGATTGCCCGCGCCCTGGTCAACAACCCGCACATCATCCTGGCCGATGAGCCGACCGGAAACCTCGACACGGCGACCGGCAACGAGATCATGCAGATTCTCGATGCCCTGAACCGCGCCGGCCGGACCATCCTCATGGTCACCCACGAACCCGACATCGCCGCGCACGCCCACCGGGTGGTCCATCTGCGCGACGGACGGGTGGAACAGGTGACCGGCGCGTCGCGTTGAGCCTGTCCCTGATCTGGCGATCCGTGCCGCGCGTCCGGCGGGCCGGATCGGGCGCCTTGTGTGCCTTACGCTTCCGAGTATTTGCCGAGCTTCGCGCGGAGCGTGTCGGCATCGAAGGGCTTGATGAGGTAGTCGGAGACGCCGGCCTGGATCGCTTCCATCACCCGGGATTTTTCCGCTTCGGTCGTGATCATGATGATCGGCACGTCGGCGTTCAGGGCCCGGATCTCGCGGATCACCTCCAGCCCGGTCTTCCCCGGCATGTTCCAGTCGGTCAAGACGAGGTCGGGGGTGCTCTGCTGAAACAAGGCCACGGCCTCCGCGCCGTCTTTCGCCTCGACGGCTTCGGGCACGCCCACCGCCTGGAGGGATCGGAGGATGATCTTCCGCATGGTGTTGGAATCGTCGGCCACCAGGACTTTCAGACTCATGAGGACCTCCTTCTTCAGGGCCTCGGCCGCCTGCGCGAACGGGACGCGCAAAGATGCTCTCGTCGAAGACCGAGTACCTCGGCGCCGTCGCGCGCAGCGGCGGCGACGCCGGCCGTCGCGACCGGGCTACTCTTGTGTATAGGTTAAGAACCGCGGGCGCGTGGCGGGGACGTTACGAAATCGGCTCCGCCCGGCGCCCCGCCGGGCCGGCGCGCCGCAAGAAATCGGCTCTTCCGGCGCAGGCGGACCCTCCGCCGGCGCGGGGACCGTGCCTGAAGACTCTCGGACGAAACCTAACACGCCTCGGGACAGGGCGCACCGGCGCGCGTCTCGGCTACGACGCGGGCCAGCTCGACCGCGGTGCCGACGCCCATCTTTTCGAAGAGGTTGGCCCGAATCCGGTCGACGGTGCGCTGGCTGATATCCATCTCGCGGGCGATGATCTTGTTCGGTTTGCCCGACATGACCGCTTCCATGACGATCTGCTCCCGCGCGGTGAGCGAGCCCAGACGCTGCCGCACGTCGTCGGCCCGGGCAAGGGCCTTGCGGATCTCGACGTCGACCTCGAAAGCCTCGCGGATGGCTTCGGCCAGCTCGTCGGGCTGGTAGGGCTTCTGAATCACCGTGAGGGCGCCGTTTCGCATGGCCCGGACCGTCGCGCGAACGTCGGCGTAGGCACTGAGGATGACGACCGGCAGGGTGCAGCCGGTCGTCGCCAGACGTTCCTGCAATTCGAGCCCGTTGAGGCCGTTCAGCCGCAAGTCGATCAGCGCGCAGCCTCGGCACGACGCATCGACGCGATCGAGAAAGCTCTCGGCCGAGGCGTAGGCCTCGCAACGAATCCCCATCGACGAGGCGAGAGCCGCGACGCTGGCTCGGGCAGCGGCCTCGTCGTCGACGATGTACAGCGTCTGGCCGCCTTCGGTCATTCATCACCTCCCAATCCAGAGACGGCGCGGTTCGAAGCGTCGGGAAATCGGCGTTTCGGCGCGCCCGATCGAAATCCTATCCTCACCCGACCGATCTGGTAAGGGAGCCGTCGGGCGCGGCGGGCCGCGTCGTGCGCGCGGGCCGACGCAACCGACGGCTTGCGGCGACCGGCCGGCATGTCGAGGGCCCCCGCGGATGGTATACTCGGTGCATGTCGCTGATCCAACTCGAAGACGTCTATAAGATCTACTCTCTCGGCGAGACCAAGGTCGAGGCCCTGCGCGGTGTTTCGCTCGCCTTGGAGCAGGGAGAATACGTCGCCCTCATGGGGCCGTCGGGCTCGGGCAAGTCGACCTTGATGAACGTGCTCGGCTGCCTCGACCGCCCCACCCGCGGAAGCTACCGCCTCGACGGCCACGAAGTCGGCAAGATGTCGCTCGACGCCCGGGCCAGGCTGCGGAACCGGAAGATCGGATTCGTCTTCCAAAGCTTCAACCTCCTGGCCCGGACCACCGCGATCGAAAACGTCGAATTGCCCTTGCTCTACTCGAATCGAATCTCCAGTCGCCAGCGCCGCCGCCGCGCCATCGAGGAGCTCGAGAGGGTAGGGCTGGCCGACCGCCTCGATCATCATCCGGGCCAGCTCTCCGGGGGGCAACAGCAGCGAGTCGCCATCGCCCGCGCCCTGGTCAACCAGCCCGCCATCCTCATGGCCGACGAGCCGACCGGCAACCTCGATTCCCGGACCAGCCGCGAGGTCATCGACCTGTTCCGACGGCTCAACGACGAGACGCAGATCACGATCATCCTGGTGACTCACGACCAGGACATCGCCCGCCACGCCAACCGACTGTTGGTGCTCAAGGACGGGAAAACCGTGGCCGACACGCGCGATTTCGACGAGGCGTTGCAGGCCTTTCATGCGTCAAACGGGGAGGTTGGGGCCAACTAGGAAGTTTGTCCTGCCCCCTATGCCGGTCGCATCAATCGCATTGCTTATTCGGGCCCGATCGGCCGATGATGAAAACATGGCCGGATCGAATCTCCCTCGTCTCGGTGGGGTGCTCTGCGCACTGGCGCTGGTTGGCGCCGCGGGTCGAGCGTGCGCCGACGACGTGTGCCGAACCATCTTCCCGGAACAACGGCGCATGGAAATTCGCGCCCCCGCCCAGTTTCCCCGGGCACGGCTGCCCGACGTGCCCGACCCCCCGACCGTGGGCGATCCGCAGAACGATCGTGAGTCGCTCTTGCTGTCGCTCGACGACGCGATCCGGCTCGCCCTCGAAAACTCCGAAGTGGTTCGCGTGCTGACCGGCGCGGGAGCCGCCTCGAGCGGAAGCACGATCTACGATCCGGCCATTGCCAACACGCAGATCGACGAGGCCCGGGGCGCCTTCGACCCGCGACTCGGGCTGGGGAACCGCTTCGATCGGATCGAGACGCCTCGGGCGTTCGGCCCTGCGCCCGACGTCGTCATCGACGGCGATCGTCTCGACCAGTACCGGATGGACCTGGGGCTATCGAAGACCACCGCGTCGGGCGGAACGGCCAGCCTCGGCGTGCTGACGACTCCTCAGCGGAGCACCGCGGACGGACTTCTGCTGAATCCCGAGACGTCGTCGTCGGTCGATCTGGGCTTTCGGCAGCCGCTGCTTCAAGGCGCCGGGGCGCGGGCCAACCTCGCTCCCATCGAAATCGCGCGGATCGACACGGAACGCTCGTTCTACCAGTTCCAACAGAGCGTGCAGTCGCTCGTTCGCGGAGTCATCGAGGCATACTGGGCCCTGGTGTTCGCGCGGACCGAGGTCTGGGCGCGCCAGCAGCAGGCCGAACAGGGCGATTGGGCGTCGGTTCTGGCCGAGGCGAACTTCAAAGCGGGCCGGGGCAACGCGGGCGACGTGGCCTTGGCACGGTCTTCGGCGGCGAACTTTCGGGCCAACCTGATCACCGCCCGCGCCAGCCTGATCCGTCGCGAAGCGGCCTTGCGCAACATCCTCGGCCTGCCCCCGGCCGACCATCGGCAAATCGTCCCGGTCACCCCACCGGCGACCGAATGGATCGGCGTCGACTGGCAGACCGTGCTTCGGACCGCCGAAGTCTACCGGCCCGACCTGATCGAGCGCAAGCTCCAGATCGAAGCCGACCGGCAGCAACTCGTCGTCGCCGAGAACAACGCCCTGCCCGCCGTCGACGCCACGGCCCTGTACCGGTGGAACGGGCTGTCGGGCACGGCGCCCGACGGCTCCCGCGTGGTCTCCGACCCCGGGCAGTTCACCGGCTGGCAACTGGGCATCGACGTGGCGGTGCCCCTCGGGCTGCGGCAATCGCGGGCCGCGCTGCGTGCGCGGGAGCTGGCGCTGATGCGCGACCGGGCGAACCTCGAGCAGGCCCTGCACAACGCCGCCCATCTGCTCGCCGAGAGCTATCGCAACCTGGCCCAGTTCTTCGAGCAGTATCGCGCGTTCCAAGAGACCCGCGCCGCGGCACGGCTCAATCTCGACGCCCAATCGGCGCGATGGCGGGCCCAGGTGCCCGGCACGAACTACCTCGACGTTCTCCAGGGCGTGACCAGTTGGGGAAACGCCGTCGATTCGGAGGCCCAAGCCCTTCTCGAATACAACACGGCGCTGGCGACCCTCGACGAGCAAATGGGGACGATTCTCGAGGTCCACGGAATCCGCTTTACCGAAGTGCGTTACTGCTCGATCGGGCCGGCGGGACGGCTCGTCGCGGGCCGCTGGTATCCGCGCGACCGCCGGCCCGGCGAGAACGAAGACCGCTATCCCCGCGGCCGCGAGCCCGCCGAAAACGCCTTCGAGCTCGATGCGCCGCCCCTGCCCCGTTCGCGCGACGCCGAGTTGCAGCGGCCTTCCGAGGTGCCGTTCGAAGAGCTGATGCAACCGCCTCCCGCGTTCGGTTCCCAGCAGCGCCCCGCCCCGCAACGTCTTCCCGCGCCGGCGCCTTGAGATCGGCGGATCGGCGGGCGCCGTTTCGTTGGCCGCCGCCCCGCAACGCCCGAGGCGGCTCTTCCCGACCGTGGCCCGATCGCGCACAATGCACAAAAAGGATCGGGGGGCGTCGTCGCGACGGCCCCCTCGTCGGCACGTTGGAACCGCGGCATCCCAGGAGGTCGAAGTTGGAAGCGCTCGAGGCCATCCATACGCGGCGCAGCATTCGCAAGTACGACGACAAGCCCGTACCCGACGACGCGATCCGCGCGCTTCTGGCGGCCGCCATGAGCGCGCCCAGCGCGTGCAACCTGCAGCCCTGGCAGTTCGTGGTCGTGACCGAGCGGCGCCTGCTCGAAGCGATTCCCTCGATCAATCCGTACGCTGCGATGGCCAAGGAGGCCCCGCTGGGGATCCTCGTCTGCGGCGACACGAGCCTCGAGCAGTATCCCGGCTATTGGGTGATCGACTGTGCCGCGGCCAGCCAGAACCTGCTGCTGGCCGCCCACGCCTTGGGCCTCGGGGCGGTCTGGACGGGCGCGTATCCCAGGCCGGAGCGCATGGACGGCTACCGCCGGCTTCTCCAACTGCCCGCGAACGTGATGCCCCATGCTTTGATCGTGGTGGGGTATCCGGCCGAGTCGCCTCCTCCCCAAGATCGGTACCGCGAAGATCGCGTGCACCATAACGGCTGGTCGACGTGACGCCCGCGCGCTGCGCCGGCGGCCGCACCCGGGCGTCAGCCGAACAGCTCGTTCAACGGCAGTTCGAACCCTGGTAGCACGTCGCCGCCCGAGAGGGCGTCGCCCTGGCCCAATTCCCGGCACCGATCCTCGGCCGTGTACGTCTTGACCGTGCGGGAAGCCGGATCGACGTACCACACCATCCGGACGCCGGCCGCGAAGTAGTCGCGAAGCTTGCGCTGCATTTCGGCCAGCGTGTTTCCGGGCGAAAGGACCTCGACGGCCAGATCGGGCGCGACGGCCGGCACGGGTTCACGGGGCGGCTGCCGATGCGGCAAACGCTCCCATCGGATGAACGAGACGTCGGGAATCCGCACCTGCGCCGGCAGGATCCTCAGCGGTCCGGCCTCGCCCGCCAGGATGCCCAGATCGTGCTGTTCGAGAAACCGCATCAGCCAGTGGGCGATTCTCAGGGCGAGCATCGATTCGAGGTATCCCATGGTCTTCTCCACCAGCACGCCGTCGATCAACTCGCAGACCCGGTTGAAACGCGACTTGGCCGCCAGGACGTCCTCGTCGGTGGCAGTCCCCGGCGGAGGAACCATGCGAATGCGCTCCAGGGGAATGCCGCCCAGATGGGCCAGCATGTCGGCCGCCGTCCATTCCGTCGGCAGCACCGTCTGCACTGCGGTAGCCATGGGGCAGACCTTCGGGGGCAAGAAGGGCGATGTCCAGACCGCCCGTTATTCTACCGCCAACGGCGCTCCAACGCACGCGGGATCGACCGCAAAGGCTACGAGCGGACCTTCTCGGTCCGCACCGGCTTGAAACGCTCTCCCGGCAGGATCATGCTGTTGATCCGCAGCCCGAACTTGTCGCCCACCTTGACCGCCTCGCCGGTCGCGATCGTGCGCCTCCCCACGTCGAGGTCGAGCAACTCCTCGCACGACTTGTCGAACTGGATGATCGAACCCGGCCCCAATTCGGTGATCTGGCGGAGCGGCTGCTGCTTGCGCGCGAGCGTGACGACGACGGGCAGACTGATTCGCAGCAGGCTTCTCGAATAGCCAGGCAGCACATCCGTCGACAAGGTTCGCGACGGAGCCGTCGACGACGACGCCACCGCCGGATTCGGCTGTGGGGCCCGTTTCGGGGGCGATGTGGTGGAATCCGCGCCGGGGGCCTGGGGAGCCGGCGTCTCGTCACCGCCCTTGGGAACCGATCCGCCGTCCTGAACGGCCCCCGGATTCGCCGCCGGCCAGATGAGCTGGGCCGTGGCGCGCACGCCGTCGGCCCGCTCGATCGCCAGCGGCAGGGCGGCGGCCCCGTCGGCGACGCCTCCCCGGACCAGGGCATCGCTCAGGCACGCAACCCTCGACGCCGCGGCCTCGTCCGGGGCATACGGCTCGGGGAACAACAGCATGCTCAGTTCCTGGCCCAAGGTGGCCAGTTTGGCCTTGCCGGTGAGGTCGGGCCGGCCGTACCACAAAGGCAACAGCCCCGAGCTCTCGGGGAGCGTCAGGATCGCGCCCGCGCCGCCGATCCAGAAGACAACCACCATGCCTGGGCCGGCGATGCCCTCGGGCAGCGCGTCCATGACGATCGTGCCCGGCTCGCCCACCTCGAGCCGCACCTCGGCGTCGAGCGCGCGACCGAGAACGGCCGCGACCTCCGCGACCTCGGCTCGACAGACCTGAACCACGTCGGAAATGACGGCCGCGCTCAGCTCGGCCATTGTGACGGATCCCTCCCAGAAGCCATTTCAGAAGCGGCGCGACCACCCAAAGCCTGGAACGCCACCCGCATCAACTATCGACCGAAACGGGCCCTAGACTTTTCCGAAACCCTACAATCTACACGATCGGCAAATCCGCTCACTCGCGCCGCGTCACGCAGAGAAGGCCGGGGGAATGGCTGGCTTGCGTTGTCTGGAGAAGACACTTGTGCAAGAGACCTTGCCGCATCGGCAGGGTAGGACCGCTGCCCAAGAGTTGGCCGTTCAGGTAGACTGAGAGTTTTTCCGCGGAGGGATCGGGGCATGGATGCACAGAGCAGGGGGCCGGAGGCTGGCGAGCGGGCCGCGCCGTCCTCGCCGGACCGCTACGATCTGGTCATTGTCGGCGTGGGCCGCGTCGCCGAATCGGCGGTCGAGGAGGCGGCTCGATCCGGCCGCCGGGTCGCGTGGATCAGGCATCGTCAGGCCGAGGGCCCAACGGGCGGGCAGATGACGTGCGGGCAGATTCGTTGGGCAAGCATCGCGCTGCGGCGTCTGGGGCAATTCGCATCGCCGAGGGCCGGTAGCGACGCACTGGGCGGTGCGGTGCGCGCGCCGGGCGCGCTCGATTTCGCCGAGGCCCTGCGATGGGTTCGCGAGTCGGCGGCCGAGCCCGAGGACCGGGCCGGCTTCGCCGAGTCGCTTGCGGGAAAAATCGACGTTTACCCCGGCCCCGCCTCGTTTGTTCGCCACGACGCTCTGACGGCCGACGGGCGCACGATCGGCTTCCGCCGGGCCGTCATCGCCACGGGCTCGCGCTCGGTTCCGCGCCGGCTCGACGGCATTGACCCGACCGCCTGCCGGACGTCGTCCGAGTGGCTCGAACTGGTCGGCCAGCCCCGGCGAATCGCGTTGGTTGGAACGGGTCCCAACGCGTGTGCCTGGGCCCAGGCATTCCGCCGGCTGGGAAGCGAGGTCTTTCTGATCGCGCGCGAGGCCGCAATCCTGCCCGACGTGCATCCGCGGGCGGTGGCGGCCGTGCACGCCCGGCTCGTGCGGGAAGGCATCCGGCTCCATCTGCCGTGCCAAGTGTCGGTCGATTGGGCAGGCAACGTTCCCGCCGCCGTGATCGAGCAGGCCGGCAAGAAGCAGAAGATCTTTTTCGATCAGATCGTGCTCGACGAGGCGTGCCGGCCGAATACGGCCGGGCTCGAATTGGAGGCGGCCGGCATCGCCTCGACCGAGCGGCGGATTGTCGTGGGCGATCGGCTGCAGACCACCAACCCGCGGGTCTTCGCCGCCGGAGAGGTCTGCGGCGACGAGTTCGCCGCCCCCGAGGTGGCCGACGCGATGGCTCGCGCCTGCGTGCGCAACACCCTCGGGCTGTTCCAGCGGAGATTCCCCCGCCTGGCCGTGCCCCGAACGATCTGGACCGATCCGCAGGTCGTCGAGATCGGCCTGAGCCCGGCCGAGGCGGCCGTGCGCCAGATCGAGACCGAGACGCATCGGATCGAGCTGGACGAAATGGGGTCGTGGGGGAGCCGGCACGAGGCCGGATTCGTCGAGGTTCGCGTGGCGCGCCCGACCGGCCGGATCGCCGGGGCGTGCTTCGTGGCGGGCGAGGCCGAGGAGCTTTCCGGGGTGATCGCGCTGTGTATGATCCGACGGTTGCCGCTGGCCGCCCTGGCCGAGGTTCCCTGGGGACGCCCGAGCCGGTTCGCGATTCTGCACGAGCTTGCCCGGCGCGAGGCACAGGCCGGTGGGCGATCGCGGGCGGCGGCCTGGCTGGGCCGGTGCCGCGCGTGGTGGAGGCGTCTTCGGGGCGAAGAGCCCCTCGACCGGGCTAGCCCGCGACCAGGCGCAAGGCGGCCGCCGCCGCCAGAATCAGCACGAGCCCGTTGAAAACCCGTTGGGGAAGGATCGCGAAAAGCCGCCTTCCCGCCAACGCGGCCACCACGACCGCGGGGGCAATGGCCAGATCGAATCTTAGCGTGACGGGCGTGATCATTCCCAAAGCCGCGTAGACGGGCAACTTGCTAAGATTGACGATCAGGAAGAACCACGCCCACGTGCCCATGAACTGATCCTTGGGCAGCCCTCGGCTGATGAGGAAGATGCTCATGACGGGCCCGGCCGCGTTGCCGACGATGGTGCCAAAGCCAGCCAGCAGGCCCATCGCGGCCACGAACCCCCATCGGCCGGGCAGGTCCGACCAGCCGAATCGCTGCCGGCCCGCCTCGAGGGCCAACAGGGCCAGCACCATCCAGCCGAGCACCAGGCGGAACTGCTGGTGGTCGACGAGCACCAGAACGAGCGCTCCGGGCGCCATGCCGGCGACCACGTAGGGAAATAGCCCGGCGAGCCGCTTCCATTGGGTGTGCCGCCGATAGAAGCGCACCGCCAGCACGTCGCCCACCAGCAACAGGGGCAGCAGGGCCCCGACCGAGGTCTTCTCGTTGCCCGAAAACGCCTCGGTCATCATGAGGATGGCGGGGATGGCCGCGCCGGGCACCCCGGTCTTCGACAGCCCGACCAGCAACGCGGCGGCGCCCCCAAGAAGGTACGCGGTGAGGTCGAGGTCCATGAGGCGTCAGTGTGCGGCCATGGCTTCGGCGAGAATCGCCGAGGTGGTTTCGCGCATGATGCGCGGATCGACCGATTTGCCCGCCTGCAACGTGGCGCGGACCTCCTTGCCCGAGATGAACACCGGCTTCTCGTCGGCGTGATTCTCCATCAGATCGACCCGGCCGATCGACTTGTAGTAGGCGGCGAAGCCCACCCGCAGTGGGCGAATCTTCAGGTCGCCGGGCAGGTGGTCGAAGACCTGCTGGGCGTCGAAATCGCCCCAGATGGGCGAGCCGTCGTGGTAGGGAGCGTCGGCGTGCTTGCGCCCGACGATCAGGTCGGTGAAGCCGAAGTTCTGGCGATAAATGGCGTGCATGACCGCCTCGCTCGGGCCGGCGTAGAACATTTTGATGTCCAGTCCGAGCAGCAGCACCCGGTCGGGAACCGATTCGCCGCGCGGCCCCCAGAGTTTCGGATCGCTGTCGCCGTCGCCGAGGGCGCGGTTCGTGATGAGCGCCTCGTAGGTGCGCATTCGCACGTCGGCATGCACGTCGTCGCCCTTGGTCTCACCGATGAGCGGATTGAGACACGCGCCGGCGTTGTAGCCGGCCCTCAAGAGCGTCTCCAACCCGTAAACCAAGGCGTATTCGTGGGCGCGGTGCAAGGGGTTGCGGGTCTGAAAGGCCACCACCCGCTCCCATCCCTTCTCGGCCAGCAGGGCCCGTACCTGGCGAGGCGTGAGCACGTACCGGCCGAAACGGGGGTCTTTCGGTTGGGGCAGCACGTGGATCGAGCCACCCAGAAGGTGCGTCTTGTCGGCGTCGCCGACAAGCACCATGTCGCCGCCGGGATGGTCGGTCCGCTCGGTGCGGTACACCCGGGCCAGGTATTTCCTCTTGTCCCACGCGAAGACGTCGGTGATCTCCAGGGTGCCCACGATCTGCTTCGCGGAGTTCACCAGCGCCACTTCCTGGCCCGGCCCCAACTGCCGCGACATCGGCTCGGTGATTGGCAGCGCGAGCGGGATGGTCCAGGCGTAGAGCTTCCCGCCGTGCTCGACGACCGACTCGTCGAGCACGCGGTCGTACGTCGCCGAGTCCATGGGACCGACCAGCGGGCTGAGTCCCCCGTCGCCGAGACGGTAAACGGTCGACAAATCGGCGTCGGACACGGGCACCTCGGGCAGCGACTTCGCCCGCGCCAGAAACTCGTCGACGGCATCGTCGGGTACGGTTCGGCAAACCGGCTCGGCCAAACCACCATGAGGGGGCACAAGATCAGGCATGGGCAAGTCCTTCCACGAAGGCGATTTCAAGAAGAGGGAAGTGGCCAGTATAGAAGCGGCCGGCGGGGGCTTCAACCGGAATGACGGCCGAAGACGAGCATGGCAGGCATGGATGGAGCGAACCGACGGCGATTTCGAACCGCGCCGCCGCGCCGCCGCGAGGGGCGAATCAGATGTAGTACATCTGCTCGTCCTGCTCGCGTGCTCGATCGAGCAACTCGGCGAACGTGATGCCGTTGAGCATCTCGCGCTCGACGGCGGTCACGTCCTGCCATGCCTTCATGAGCACCTTGACGGCGGGCGAATCGGGCGACGCGCTGCTGGTGACCTTGCCGTTGTTGTCGGACGAGACTCCTTCGATCACGTCCATCACTTCGCCCAGCGAGACGCTTTCGGGCGGACGAATCAGGTGGTAGCCTCCGGCTGCGCCGCGGGTGCTGGCCACGAGGCCGGCGCCCTTCAGTTGCAGCAGGATTTGGACGAGAAACCTCGGCGGCACGTCGTGCCGCTCGGCGATCCTGCGAATTCGGACCGGCTCGCCCGAACCGAAATGCGAGGCCAGTTCGAGCATCGCAATACAGGCGTATTCCGTCTTGGCAGAGATTTTCATCACGGTCGGTCAGGTGTCCTGAGTTCGATGGTCAGTCGTCAGTCGTGTGCAGACCGCACTCGGTCTTGGCCGTGCCGCTCCAGCGGCCCGCCCGCTCATCCTCGCCGAACAAGACGGCCCGGGTGCACGGCCGGCAGCCGATGCTGGGATAGCCGCGGTCGTGCAAGGAATTGTACGGGACGTTTTCGTCGGTGATTCGCTTCCACACGTCCTTCTTGGTCCAATTGGCCAACGGGCTGACTTTCACCAGCCCAAACTTCTTGTCCCAGCCGACGATCGGCGTCCCCGCTCGATGGGGGCTCTGATCGCGGCGAATTCCGCTCATCCACGCGTCGAACCCGCGGGCCACCCGATGCAATACCTTGATTTTGCGCTCGGCGCAGCATCGGTCGGGGCTCGTCTTGTACAGCGGGCCGCCGTGGACGCGCTCGAATTGCTCGACCGTCAACTCGGGGCGCTGGTAGTCGACCACGATCCCGTAGCGTTCGGCAATCCGATCGCGTAGATCGAGGGTCTCCTGGAACTGATATCCGGTATCCAAATTGAACACGTACACGCGCGGCTGGATCTTCGCCAGCATCGAAAGGATCACGCACCCCTCGGGGCCGAAGGCCGTGGCCATCGTCAACTGGGGATAGTACCTCTCGACCGCCCAGGTGATGATCTCCTCCGGCGTGCAATTCTCCAATAACCGGCTCTGCCTCGCCAGGTCCTCCAACTCCTCATGCGAGGGGGCAGGAACCTGCCTTGGCAACTGTCCACGGTCGGCCTGCAAGGTCGACCTCGGCTGAGCATCACTTATTTTACTGGTCATGTTGGGAAAAATCAGGGGTGGGGTCAAAATCGTCATGATCGACTCGCCAGAAACTGCGGAATGAGCCAGAATTGTAGCTATCTTTGTCAACTAAGTCAACTAGTGGTCATGCAGGGCATATCGGCTCGTGGCCGAGGCAATCTTGATCCTCCCGCGAGACCAGCCGCCAGGAAGCCGCCAGGTACTTGACGGATGGACGCCCGCCCGACACGATTGGCCTGTAGAGCGACACGGGTTTTCTGAGTGGACACTTCGTTGGGAAAGGCGAGGTTCGTCATGGCGGAGAAGGCATACCTGGCGATCGACATGGGGGCCTCGAGCGGGCGGCACGTCGTCGGGCGGTTCGACGGCGCCAAGCTCCGGCTGGAGGAGGCCTACCGGTTCCAAAACGGGCCGGTCGAGGTCGCCGGGAGCCTCTTCTGGGACCTGCTCCACCAGTGGACCCACGTGACCTCGGGGCTCCGGGCCGCCGGCAGCCGCTTCGGTGACCGGATCGCCAGCGTCGGCGTCGACACCTGGGGGGTCGATTTCGGGCTGCTTGGCCGCGGCGACGTCTTGCTGGGCAACCCGTACCACTACCGCGACCCTCGAACCAACGGCATGCTCGACAAGGCCTTTTCGATCGTGCCCCGGGAGGAGATCTTCCGCCACACGGGGCTGCAGTTCATGCAATTCAACAGCCTCTACCAACTGCTGGCCATGCAACAGGCCGATTCGCCCTTGTTGGAGACGGCCGAGACGCTGCTGATGATCCCCGACCTGTTTCACTGGCTCCTGTCGGGCGAGAAGTGCAACGAATTCACCGAGGCCACCACGAGCCAGTTCTACAATCCGCTCGAAGGACGTTGGGCCACCGAGCTGCTCGATCGGTTCGGGCTGCCGACGCGATTTCTCGGAGCGATTGCCCCGCCGGGGACGAATCTGGGACCGCTGCGGCGGAACCTGGTCGCCGAGACCGGCCTGTCGAAGGCCGCGGTGGTCTTGCCCGGCACCCACGACACGGCCAGCGCCGTGATGGCCGTGCCTGCCGCCAGCCGGCCCGGCGCGCGGCCCGACTGGTGCTACATCAGCCTGGGCACCTGGGCCTTGATGGGCATCGAGTCGCCCCATCCGGTCGTGAACGACCAGGTGATGCAGCTCAACTTCACGAACGAGGGGGGCGTGGGCGACACGTTCCGCCTGTTGAAGAACATCAGCGGGCTGTGGCTGGTGCAGGAATGCCGGCGCGTATGGAACCAGGCGGGGCGCGACTGGGACTGGGAAGACCTCAACCGGCTTTCGGCCGCGGCCAGGCCCCTGGTGTCATTCATCGATCCCGACGCCCACGAGTTCCTCGCCCCGACCGACATGCCCGAGGCGATCCGCGAATTCACCCGCAAGACGGGCCAGACCGTGCCCGAGGACGAAGGCGCCGTGCTTCGCTGCGCCCTGGACAGCATTGCCATGAAGTTCCGTCACGTTCTCGGGATGTGCGAAGCGCTATCGGGCGGGCGGATCGAGACGATCCACGTCGTCGGCGGGGGCACGAAGAACCGGCAGCTTTGCCAGGCGGCCGCCGACGCCTGCGGGCGGCGCGTGCTTGCCGGCCCGGTCGAGGCCACCGCGACGGGCAACCTGATGATGCAGGCGGTCGCCGCCGGCGACGTCGGCAGCATCGCCGAAGCCCGCGAAGTCCTCCGCCACAGCTTCGACGTCGAACCGTACGAGCCGCAGAACGCCTCCGCCTGGGACGACGCCTGGCAGCGCTGGGCGGGAGTCGTGAGTCGTGGATAGTGGTTCGCTGCCGCTATCCACGGCCCACTGCCCACTGCCCACGGACAACTGACCACTGACCACTAACCACTACGCAAGGACCCCGTCATGATCCACGTCGGAATCGCCGGACTCGGCTTCATGGGAATGACCCACTACAACGCCTACAAGAAGGTCGACGGCGCCAAGGTGGTCGCCATCTGCGAGACCGACCCGGTCCGCCTTTCGGGCGATTGGCGCTCGATCAAGGGCAACTTCGGGCCCCAGGGCGAGGTCGTCGATCTCGAGGGGATCGCCAAGTATCCCGAACTCGATGCGATGCTGGCCGATCCGAACGTCGACCTGGTCGACGTCTGCCTGCCGCCGGCCGCGCACGCGGGCGCGTCGATCGCCGCCTCGAAGGCCGGCAAGCACGTGCTGTGCGAGAAGGCCATCGCCTTGAAGGCCGAAGACGCCGTCGACATGGTCGAGGCGGCCAAGGCGGCGGGCCGGCAATTGATGATCGCCCACGTGCTCCCCTTCGTGCCCGAGTACGGCTTCGCCTACGAGAAGGTCGAGAGCGGCGAATACGGCCGGCTGCTGGGCGGGCACTTCCGGCGGATCATCTCGGATCCCCTGTGGCTGAAGGACTTCTACGATCCCGACGCCTGCGGCGGCCCGATGATCGACCTGCACATCCACGACGCGCATTTCATTCGCCTGGTTTGCGGCATGCCCAAGGCCGTGCATAGCACAGGCCGGATGCGCGGCGAGGTGGCCGAGTTCTTCAACACCCAGTTTCTCTTCGACGACCCCGCGCTGGTCGTCACGGCCGTCAGCGGCGTGATCAACCAGCAGGGCCGGCCTTTCACCCACGGCTACGAGATCTACTTCGAGAAGGCGACGTTGCTGTTCGAGTCGTTCACCGGCACGCCGCTGACCGTGCTGACCGACGACGGCCAGGTGGTGAAGCCCGAACTGGGCTCGCCCGACATGCTCGACGCCTTCCCGATCGAGTTAGCCGAGGCCGCGCGTGCCGTGGAGACCGGCACGCCGTCGAAGCTTCTGGACGGCGCCTTGGCGCGCGACGCTTTGATCCTCGCCCACAAGCAGACCCAGTCGATCGTCGCGCGGAAGACCGTCGAGGTTTAGCCGGATACCGTCGATGGGGCGGCGCGGCCGCCGGGGCCGGGCCATGCGCGCGGCATGCCGCCGCTTCGTCGTGCCGCACCGTCGTGGGCGGTGGTTCGACCGACGGGCCGGGGCTTGCGGCGCGCGACGCCATCGGCCGGTCGAACCGCCGGGGCGACGAGGCCGTACTGGGAAGGAAGGGGCCCGGGCGACCGGCGTGTCGCGGGCTTCTCTCCCTTTTTCTCCGGGCGGACTTCGCCGAGCAAGCGCTTCGATCGGCGCCACGCGCGCGATCTGGCCAACGGATTTCGTCGGCGCAAAGCGTTGGGGGGAGTTCGGGGGTTTCGGGTTATGGCGGTTGGCCGCCGGAGATTTTCGGACGGCTTTTTGACCGCCCTCGAAACGTGTTCTATATTGAGCAGAGGGCGGGAAGGCATCCCGCCTTTCCCGCCCGCACAATCTGCCCCATCGCGTCGATCCTCGCAACGATCGCGACCGGAGCCCGCCTTCCGGCCCGTCGCCGGGTCGGAGGAATGCATGGGACGATCGAACCTTGAAGACGCAGCCGACGATGACCCATAGGCCCCACCGAACGCGACCGACCAGGCTTGCCGGCTTCCTGCTGGGCCTGGCTCTGGCAGCTTTCGCGACGCACGACGCCCCCGCCCAATCGTTGCGGTTTCCCTCGGACTACGCCGGTGAGGTGGGCGAACTGCTTCGCCAGGGCCACGAGTTGGAGATCGACCGCCGCTGGGGCGACGCGCTGTCGCACTACGAAGACGCGGTCCGGCGTCATCCGAACGATCGCAGCCTCCAACTGCGGTTTGATCACGCTCGGCTGCACTACGACCTGGCCCGGCGCTATGGCGACCGGAGTTACCGCGACCTGCTGGCCGCGCTCTCGCTCGGCGAAGCGCTCGACGTATACTCCGAGGTGCTGCTGAAGATCCAGGCCCACCACGTCGAGACGCCCAACTGGAAGGCGTTCGTCGAGCACGGCACGAACGCTTTCGAAGCGGCCCTGGCCGAGCCGGCCTTTCTCGAGTACCACGCCGCGAGGCTCGACAGCGCGGCGGTCGACGCCTTTCGCCGCGAGCTGCGCCGGGTGCTCGGGCCCCGGGTGATCCAATCGCGGAGCGACGCGCGAAGTGCGGCGGCCCTGGCCGCCACCCTGGCGCAGAGCCGGCTGGGAATCCCGCCCCACGCCGTCGTGCTCGAGTACGCTTGCGGGGCGAGCAGTTGCCTCGATCCGTACTCGGCCTATCTGACGCCCGACCAACTCCGCGACGTGTACTCGCAGATCGAGGGCAATTTCGTCGGGCTGGGGCTCGAGTTGAAGGCCGACGACGGCGCGCTGTTGATCGTGCGCGTCATTCCGGGAAGCCCGGCCGAGCGAAGCGGCATCGCCGCGCGCGACCGGATCACCCACGTCGACGGCCGCCCCACGCGCGATCTGTCGACCGATGGAGCCGCCAACCTGTTGCAGGGTCCCGAGGGAACGACGGTCGACCTGACGCTCCGTGCGCCGGGTTCCGAGCCGCGCCAAGTCCGCGTGCGGCGCGCGCGGGTGGAAGTGCCCAGCGTCGACGACGTGCGGATCCTTCAGGGCGGGCTCGGCGTGGGCTATCTGAAGATCACGTGCTTTCAGAAGACGACCACGGCCGATCTCGAAGCGGCGCTTTGGAGCCTCCACCGCTCGGGCATGCGGAGCCTGATCGTCGACCTGCGCAACAACCCGGGCGGACTGCTGCTCAGCGCGGTCGAGGCCGCCGACAAGTTCATCGACCGGGGCATCATCGTCTCGACGCGCGGAAGGAGCGCCGAGGAAGACTTCACCTACTCGGCCCACGACGTCGGAACCTGGCGAATGCCCCTGATCGTGATCATCGATCAAGACAGCGCCAGCGCCGCGGAGATCTTTGCCGGCGCGATTCGCGACCATCGGCGCGGAACCATCGTGGGCGTGCGCAGCTATGGAAAGGGCTCGGTCCAGGGCATCTTCCCGCTCGCCGCCACGCGCGCCGGCATCCGGCTTACCACGTCGAAGTTCTACTCTCCCAGCGGGCATCCCTACAACCGAGTCGGCGTCGAGCCCGACATCGAAGTCCGGCGGGTGCTGCGGCCCGTGGACGGCTCGGTCGCCCCGTCGGACCCGCAGGAAGACGATCCCGTGTTGACCGCCGCCCTGCAAGCGGCCCAGCAACTCGGCTCGCCGCGGTAGGGCGCGTGGGCGCCGGGGGATCGCATGGAACGCTACCATGTCCGCATCTCGAACGACGGTCTGGTCTTCCGGGCCGCGCACTTCATCACGTTCGGGGGCGACCTCTGCGAGCGGCTGCACGGGCACGACTACCGCGTGGCCGCCGAGGTCGAGGGGCCGCTCGACGAGAACCATTACGTCGTCGACTTCGTCGCCCTGGGCGAGTCGCTCAAGACGATTCTCGACGACCTCGACCACCGCGTGCTCCTGCCGACCAAGCACCCTCGAATCCGCGTCGAGGCCGGCCAGCGCGAGGTGGAAGTGACGTTCGACGACCGCCGCTGGGTCTTCCCGCGGGCCGACTGCGTGCTGCTGCCGGTGCCGAACACCACGACGGAACTCCTGGGCCGGCATATCGGCCGTCGCCTTCTCGACGACCTCGTCGTCCGGCACGGCAGCCGGCCTTCGGCCGTGCGAATCGAGGTGCACGAAGGGCTCGGCCAATCGGCCGTCTGGGAGTTCCGCGACGAGCCGTAAGCGACCGCCCGGGCGGCAGTTCGCGGCGGCCGCGTTCGCGACGTCGCGCGAGGCATTCCGCCGTCACGGCCCGTCTCCGACTCAAGTTGCGGCCGGGGCGCGACCGATATGGGGCCAGAACCTGATCGGGGCGGATCGCCGTGCGCGATTGCCGGAAAACTGGGCGATTTGGGAAGACATGGCGGGTGCGGATATTCGCAAAGCGGCCGTTCTCTTGATGAGCCTTCCCCAGGAGCAGGCGGCGCAGCTCCTGGGCAAGCTGACCCCGAAGCAAGTCGAGGCCGTCTCGATCGAGATCGCCCGGCTCGGCAACGTCCACCCCGAAGAACAGGAACAGGCGATCCTCGACTTTGCCCACGCGAGCCCCAACGCCTTGACCGGCGGGCAGGGCGGGTTGGACGTGGCCAGAAGCCTCGTCGAGCAGGCGTTGGGCAAGGCGGCCGGCGCCACCCTCGACAACGTGCGCCAGTCGATCGAGGCCCTGCCGTTCGGGTTCCTCCAGAAGGTCGACAGCCAGAACCTGCTCACCTTCATCATCGACGAGCACCCGCAGACCATCGCGGTCATCCTCTCCCACGTGCCGCCCTCGCAGGCCGCCGACATCATCAGCGGATTGCCCGCCGAACGGCAATTGTCGGTGGTTCGCCGCATTGCCACCATGGGCCAAACCAGCCCCGAGATGATCCAGGAGGTCGAGCGCGGGCTCGAGAACCGGATGGCCAGCGTCATGAGCCAGCGCTTCGAGAAGGCCGGCCGCGTCGAAGACGTGGCCGAGATCCTCAACGTGACCGATCGCTCGACTGAGCGGAGCATCCTGGAGAACCTGGCCCAGGAAGATCCCGAGTTGGTCGAGGAGATCCGCCGGCTGATGTTCGTGTTCGAAGACATCGCCAAGTTCTCCGACCGCGACATCCAGACCGTTCTGAAGAACGTCGAAAGCTCGCAGTGGGCCATGGCGCTGAAGGGGGCCAGCGAAGATCTCAGGGAGAAGATCCTCGGCAACATGTCCAAGCGGGCCCGCACCCTGCTCCTCGAAGAGATGGAATATCTGGGCCCGGTGCGCGCGTCGAGCGTCGAACAGGTGCAGCAGCAGATCGTCGACATCATCCGCCGCCTCGAAGACCTGGGCGAGATCACCCTCCACGGCGACGAAGAGGAAGAGCGGTTCATCCAGTAGCCGTGGACCGTATCATTACCTCGTGTGCACGAATCGGGCCGAGGGCCGGCGGAACGCGTTCGAACTGTACCCGTGCAACCTGCGGCAGCGCCTGCCGCGGGTTCGCATCCCCCTGGCCGACGGCGATCGCGACGTGCGCCTCGATCTTCAAGCCGCGCTGGAGCGCGTGTACGAGGCGGGGGCTTATGCCGCCCGGATCGACTACGGCGTCCCATGCCGTCCCCCCCTCGAACCCGACGACGAGCCGTGGGCGAAACCGATCGTGGCCGGCGAGTGATTCGGCCTCGCTTCGCGCCACGCGCGGGCGCCGGTCATGCGCCCGCCGGCCAGTCGCTGCCAGGCGATGAACGACGCGTCGGCGACGCGAACAATCCGTCCCGAAAAACCCTCGCCCCCCCCGGGGCTCGTCGCGCGCAGTGGCCCCTCCGCGTCCGCGGCGGCGTCTGGTAGCATGGGAAGCATGTCCAGCGCAGCCACCCCCATGATGAAACAGTACGACGAGGCCAAGCGGGCCTGCCCCGACGCCCTCCTGCTGTTCCGGATGGGCGACTTCTACGAGATGTTCCGCGACGACGCGAAGATCGCCGCGCGAACGCTCAACCTCGCCCTGACCAGCCGCGACAAGGGGCCCAACGCCGTGCCCATGGCCGGGTTCCCCCACCACCAGTTGGAGACCTACCTGGGCAAGCTGATCGCGGCGGGTTTTCGGGCGGCCGTCTGCGATCAAGTCGAGGATCCCAAAACGGCCAAAGGCCTCGTGCGCCGCGAGATCACCCGCGTCGTCACCCCCGGCACGATCACCGACGAGGGACTGCTCGACCCGCGCCAGAGCAATTACCTGGCCTCGGTGGCGCCGGGCGATCCGGCCGGGCTGGCGTGGGTCGACCTGTCGACCGGACGATTCGTGGCGGCCGGATTCCCGCGGGCCCAACTCGCCGATCAACTCGCCCGAATCGCCCCTTCCGAGTGCCTGGTGGCCGAGACGCGCGAGCCCGTGCCCGGCTCGCCGGCCGAGTCGATGATGATGACGCGCCGCCCCGACTGGGCCTTTTCCGAGGCCGCCGCCCGCGAGGCCCTGGCCAAACACTTCGGCACCGCCGGTCTCGAGGGATT
>Ga0334900_1001037_pt1 | contig 33754 bp, 28 predicted proteins | sample GraSluR3_MG_2_FD_207231 | JGI IMG/M metagenome (GOLD analysis project Ga0334900, IMG submission 207231) | Sludge microbial communities from methane-producing bioreactor in Wageningen University, Netherlands - Granular Sludge_31_08-R3 | ecosystem: Engineered > Bioreactor > Anaerobic >... | reverse complement strand
CAAAGATCACCCCCAAAGGCGTGGACTACGAAAAGGGCGGAAAAACCGAATCCGTCGAGGCGGACCTGGTGCTCATGAGCGTCGGGCGCAGACCCAATCTTGAAGGCTTTACCGAGGCCGGCCTGGATATAAGCCGGACGGGAATCAGGGTGGATGAAAAGATGCGGACCAACCTGCCCGGGGTCTTCGCCGTCGGCGATGTTACCGGAACTTCCCTGCTGGCCCACTCGGCAAGTCGTATGGGCGAGGTGGCCGTGAATACCATTCTGGGTAAAGAAGACCGCATGCGCTACCACGCCATTCCCTGGGCCGTTTATACCCTGCCGGAAGCCGCCGGCTGCGGACTTACGGAAAAAGAGGCCGCCGAAAAAGGTATTCCTGTAAAGACCGCCACCGTGCAGATGCGGGCCAACGGCCGCTTCCTGGCGGAACACGGCAAGCGGGAACCCGGAATGTGCAAGGTCCTGGTGCATGCTGAAAAAAACACCCTGTTAGGTGTCCATATTATGGGAGCAACGGCTTCGGAGATTATCCCCGTCGCTGCCGCCATGATCGAAGCGGAGCTCAGGAGCGAGGAGATCAGGGAGATCATTTTCCCCCACCCCGCGGTTGCGGAAGTCCTGCGGGACGCGGTCTGGGAAATCGAATAGAGAAAGATCATACACAGGTAAGGAGACACACATGCCTAAATCAATACTGGTCGATCCTGCCAGGGTGCGCAAGCCCGGCAGGATCAAGATTAAGGATATTCCCGTAAACGCCTACGAAGGGAATTTTGAAAAAGAGAAGAAGAAATACGGAATAGACGGTCTCAGGACCATCTACCGCGATATGGCCTACATTCGCGAGTTCGAGACCATGCTTGACCAGATCAAGAAGATGGGCAGCTACCAGGGAATCGAATATAACCACAAGGGCCCGGCCCACCTTTCCATCGGACAGGAATCCGCAGCTGTCGGTCAGTGCTATAATCTGGATGTTGCTGACCAGCTCTTCGGTTCCCACCGCAGCCACGGTGAGATCCTCGCCAAGTGCTTCTCCGCTGTCCACAATCTGCCGGAAAAGGAGCTCATGGGCATCATGGAGAGCTTCATGGGGGGTGCCACCCTCAAGGTCGTGGAGGCCGGACATACGGGATCCGTCCGGGAACTGGCTGAAAAGTTCGTTCTTTACGGAACCCTGGCGGAGATCTTTGCCAAGGAGACGGGCTTCAACAAAGGCCTCGGCGGTTCCATGCACACCTTCTTTACTCCCTTCGGTTCCATGCCCAATAACGCCATCGTCGGCGGCTCGGGGGACATCAGCGTGGGGGCGGCCCTCTTCAAGAGGATCAACCGCAAACCCGGCATTGTAATCGCCAACATCGGCGACGCCTCCATGGGTTGCGGTCCCGTCTGGGAGGGCATGATGATGGCCGCCATGGACCAGTACCGGACCCTATGGGACAAGGAAATCGGCGGAGCTCCTCCTGTACTGATTAATTTTTTCAACAACTTCTATGGCATGGGCGGCCAAACCTCCGGCGAAACCATGGGCTACGAAATCCTGGCCCGGGTCGGTGCCGGGGTGAACCCCGAGAACATGCACTCAGAGAGGGTGGACGGTTACAATCCCCTGGCCGTGGCTGATGCCATCGAGCGGAAAAAGAAGATCCTTACGGAAGGCAAGGGTCCTGTGCTGCTGGACACAATTACCTACCGGCTCTCCGGCCACAGCCCCTCGGATGCCTCCAGCTATCGCACCAAGGAAGAGGTCGATCTCTGGGAAGCCAACGACTGCATCGCCGGCTACGGCTCCTACCTGAAAGAGAACAGAGCAGCGGATCAGGGATTCATCGAGGCGATTTCTGAGGAGACTCAGCAGAAGATCCGGGAGATCGTGGAACTCGCTGTAGACATGGAAAAGAGTCCCCGGGTGGGCGGACAGTTCATAGAGTCTGTAATGTTCTCCAACGAGAAGGTGGAAAAGTTCGAAGACCGTGAACCGGAAATGCTGCTTCCCTATGACGAAAATCCCCGCATCCAGTCTTTTGCCAGAAAGAGCCGCTATGGTTTCGACGAGAACGGTAAGCGTCTGTCTGCGGCAAAGATCTTTGCCTACAGGGACGCCCTCTTCGAAGCGATGCTGCACCGTTTCAGCATCGATCCCAGCATGGCTGCCTGGGGTGAGGAGAACCGCGACTGGGGCGGAGCTTTTGCCGTATACCGCGGACTTACCGAGGCGCTGCCCTACCACCGGCTTTTCAACTCTCCCATTTCCGAAGGGGCTATTGTCGGTTCCGGTGTGGGGTACGCCCTTGCCGGCGGCCGGGCTGTGGTGGAGCTGATGTACTGCGACTTCATGGGACGCGCCGGTGACGAGATCTTCAACCAGGCGGCCAAATGGCAGTCCATGAGCGCCGGCATCCTGAGGATGCCCCTTACCGTGCGGGTCTCCGTGGGTGCCAAATACGGCGCTCAGCACTCTCAGGACTGGACCAGTCTGGTAGCCCATATTCCCGGCCTCAAGGCCATGTTCCCCGCAACCCCCTACGATGCCAAGGGCATGCTGAACCTTGCCTTGAGCGGCACCGATCCGGTAATCTTCTTCGAAAGCCAGAAGCTCTACGGTATCGGCGAAGAGTTTGTCGCCGAAGGAGTGCCCGAGGGCTATTATGAGGTCCCCGAAGGCGAACCGGCCCTGCGGAAAAGCGGAAAAGACCTGACAATCTGCACCATCGGCGCCACCCTCTACCCCGCCATGGAGGCGGCGGCGGAACTGGAAGAGAAGTACGGACTTTCCGTGGAGGTCTGGGACCTGCGCTTTATCAATCCCCTGAACTACGAACCCCTGGTGGAGTCGGTCAAAAAGACGGGAAAACTGCTCCTTGCAAGCGACGCCTGTGAACGGGGCAGCTTCCTGCATACCGTTGCGAGCAACCTGACGGCCCTCTCCTTTGATTACCTGGATGCTCCTCCGGCAATTGTGGGCAGCCGCAACTGGATAAGTCCCGCAGCGGAGATGGAAGAGCTCTTCTTTCCCCAGAAGGAGTGGCTTATCGACACTGTCCATGAGCAGATCCAGCCCCTGACCGGGCACAAGGCCCTTACCGTCGCCACCACCGGCGAGATTCTGCGGAGGAACAGGCTGGGCGTCTAGCATGAACACCGGGTATGACGAATTGTATTCTGCCTTGGGTGATCCCGATCTTTCCCGTCGCCTGAAAGCGGCGGGAGAGATGGGGGAACTCATTCGGGCGGGTAAACTACAGGCAGAGAAGGAGCCCAGAGGAGAGGTGAACAACCATGTTCATACCTTTTACTCCTTCTCGCCCTATTCTCCCAGTCTGGCCGCCTTCCGAGCCTGGCAGGCCGGTTTGTCGGCGGTGGGAATAATGGACCATGACTCCGTGGCCGGTGCGGCGGAGATGTTCAAGGCTGGCAAATCCCTGGGGATCGCGACAACCGCGGGTTTCGAGCTCAGGGTCAGCATGAGCGGTACCGCCGTCGAAGGACGCAAGATCAACAATCCGGATTCTCCGAATATCGCCTACATGGCGGTTCATGGGGTTCCTTCTCCCAGTCTGCCTGAAGCACAGACTTTTCTTGCGCCCATAAACCATCAGCGTAATAAGCGGAACCGCGTTCAGACGGAAGCCCTGAACTCCCTTCTCCGGGATTCCGGTATTCCGCCCCTGGATTTCGATTCTGATGTTCTTGCCATAAGCAGGGCCGCCGAAGGCGGGAGCGTGACCGAACGGCACATCCTCTATGCCCTGGCACGGCGAATAAGGGAAATCGAAGGAAAAGGTGAGGGAGTCTGCAATTTTCTGGAGAAACAGCTCGGGATGTCCCTTCCCGGACAGATCCAATCCCGGCTGAAGGACCCGGATAATCCCCATTATCTCTACGATCTGCTGGGGGTACTGAAAAGCATTTTTCTTCCCCGGTTTTTCATCCAGCCCGACGAGAATGAGTGTTTGCCTGTGCGGCAGGTACTCGATTTTGCCCGTTCTATTGGGTCCATTCCGGCCTATGCCTACCTGGGGGACGTGGGGGAGTCTCCCACGGGAGACAAGAAGGCGGGGAAGTTCGAAGACGATTATCTCGATGAGCTGATTCCAGAACTCAAGCGCCTCGGGTTTTACGCGGTTACGTATATGCCTCCCCGGAATACCCGCGCCCAGCTGGAACGCCTCAGCGCCCTGTGCCGCAGTGAGGAGCTCATGGAGATAAGCGGGGTGGATATAAACTCGTCCCGGCAGAGTTTCAACTGTCCGGAGGTAATGGACCCTGCTTTTAAACATCTTATCGAGGCGACCTGGGCCCTTGTGGCGCACGAGAGGCTGGCCTCAAGCGACAGACGCTACTCCCTGTTCGATGATGAGAACCCCTGGGCGGCTGATCCGCTGGCAGCAAGGATTCAGCGCTATGCAGGCTATGGAAGAAGGATGGACCCCCGTAATCCGGAGTCGATTATCGATATGCTGTCGACGTAAGGTATATCGTTCAGGAGAAAAGAAATATGGATTATATGAATGTAAGCCCGCTTATCAGAGGCCTGACCTTTGACGGAGAGAAGGGGCTGATTGTTCAGTTCTGTGACAACTATGACGGGGACTGTCCCGTGGTGGATATTCCGGATGAGGAAAGGCTGCAGGAGACCCTTGAGACAGCCCTTTTTGACGCCGATGGAAAGGTTCATCCCGTTATTAAAATACCCGGAACGGGTTTCTTTTTCATGGGAAAAGATCCTGACAGCCTGGGAACGGCTTCAGTAAAGCAGGTATCTGTACAATCGCGGCGGGAAGATGTCGTGGCGGGAAAGATAACTGTCGTTACCGGCGGCGCCCAGGGCTTCGGAGAAACCCTTGTGCGTGGTCTTTTTTCAGCCGGGGCCCTGGTGGTAATCGCGGATATGAACCTGGAGGGAGCACAAAGCCTGGCAGCTGAATTGAACCGGGGAGCCGGAGAAACCCGCGCCCTTGCCGTTGCCGTCAATGTGGCCGACGAAGGGTCCGTGGCCCAGATGACCTCTGGGGTGGTCAAAGCTCTTGGAGGAATCGACCTCTTTATCAGCAATGCAGGAGTACTGAAAGCCGGGGGGGTACGGGAGTTCAGCCTCAAGGATTTTCGCTTCGTGACGGATGTCAATTACATCGGGTACTTCCTCTGCGTCAAACACGCCGCCCCTGTTATGGCACTGCAGAATGCCGCCGCCGGAGGACGGTACTTCTCCGATATCATCCAGATCAATTCCAAATCCGGCCTGGAAGGATCAAACCGCAACGGAGCCTACGCGGGGGGAAAGTTCGGTGGAATCGGACTTACCCAGAGTTTTGCCCTGGAACTGGTGGCGGATAACATAAAGGTCAACTCCATCTGTCCTGGCAACTTTTTCGACGGCCCCCTCTGGTCCGATCCGGACAGAGGATTGTTCGTTCAGTACCTGAATACCGGTAAGGTCCCGGGGGCCACAACCATGGAGGATGTGCGCAGGTTTTACGAAGCCAAGGTCCCCATGGGCCGGGGCTGTAGAGGAGACGACGTCCTGAAATCGGTCTTCTACCTGGTGGAACAGAAATACGAAACAGGCCAGGCCCTGCCCGTCACCGGCGGACAGGTAATGCTGAAATAGAAGGAAAACAGGCAGAGCGGAGCCGGAGGCAGAATGCCGATGACGACCGAGAAAGAGTAAAGGAGCGGCTTTGCCGGTCCTGAACGAGGCAGAGCGGAGCCGGAGGCGGAACGCCGATGACGACCGAGAAAGAGCGAAGGAGCGGCTTTGCCGGTCCTGAACGAGGCAGAGCGGAGTCGAAGGCAGAATGCCGATGACGACCGAAAAAGAGGAGCAGTTATGAAAACAAAAGCTGTACGACTGTACGGTGTCAAGGACCTTCGGCTCGAGGAGTTTGAGCTTCCGGAAATTACCGATGATCAGATACTCGCCCGTGTGGTGTCGGATTCCATCTGCATGTCCAGCTACAAGGCTGCCAGTCAGGGAAGCGGCCATAAGCGGGTGCCGGACAATATTGCAAGCGAACCGGTCATGATTGGTCATGAGTTCTGCGGAGAACTGGTCCGGATCGGTTCAAAGTGGAAGGGACAGTTCACGGAGGGCCAGAAATTCTCCATCCAACCTGCCTTGAATTATGAAGACGGACCTGTGGGAATCCTCTCCGCCCCCGGTTACAGCTATACCACCATTGGCGGGGATGCCACCTACATAGTCATTCCAAATGAGGTTATGGAACAGGGCTGCCTGCTCCCTTATGAAGGGGATTCCTTCTTCTACGGGTCTCTGGCGGAGCCGGTTTCGTGTATCGTGGGAACCTTCTATGCCATGTACCACACCCGTCAGGGCTCCTATGTGCACCAGATGGATATCAAAGAGGGCGGTTCCATGGCCCTTCTTGCAGGGGTGGGTCCCATGGGCCTTGGGGCCATCGATTATGCGATTCACCGGGACCGCAAACCCCGGCTTTTGGTGGTTACCGATATCGATGATTTCCGACTCCAACGTGCCGCTTCCATCTACACTGTGGAAGAGGCCAGGAAGAACGGTGTTGAGCTCCACTATGTAAATACCGGAGAGATGAAAGACCCTGTCGCCGGCATAAAGGAACTGAACGGCGGAAAGGGCTATGACGACGTGATTGTATTCGCCCCGGTCAAACCGGTGGTGGAGCAGGGGGATGCGCTCCTGGGAACAGACGGCTGCCTGAATTTCTTCGCCGGCCCCTCGGACCCCTCCTTCTCGGCGACCATGAATTTCTACAACGTACACTACGGGGCGACCCACGTTGTGGGAACCTCCGGCGGAAATACCGAGGATTTGAAGGAATCCCTGAAAATGATGGCCGCGGGAAGAATCAATCCCGCCACCATGGTCACCCACGTGGGGGGGCTGGATGCGGTGGTGGATACAACCCTGCATCTTCCGGAGATTCCCGGGGGCAAGAAGCTTATCTACACCGGTATTTCCATGCCCCTTACCGCCATAAGCGATCTGGCAGAGAAGGGCAGGACCGATTCAGTGTGCGCGAAGCTGGCGGAGATAACTGCCCGAGCCGGAGGACTCTGGTGCCGGGAGGCTGAGGAATATCTGCTGGCCAACGCAGAATCCATCTAAAATAGGCTGCGGTCTTTCTCCCTTTATCCCAACTGATAATCCGAGGGGGAGAGGCCGTATTTTTCCCGGAAAAGACGGGCGAAGTGGCGGCTGTTCCCTCCTGGCCCGGAAAGCCGCGGAAGCCAGGGGTCGTGAATACAAGCTGAATGTGGATGATCCTCGTTTCCTGAAACCCGGCCGTGCGGATGATACCATGCCCCAAAGAATCCTCGATTACTGCGCCGAGACCGGGCAGACCGCTCCACGGACTCCACCTGAGTTCGCCAGGGGGATCTTCCAGGGTCTCGCGGCCGCCTATGACAGAAGCCTGAAAGAGATTTCCAGGGTATCAGGGAAGGAGATTCACACCCTGCACATTATCGGCGGAGGCTGCCAGAACCGCTTCCTGAACCAGCTGACGGCTGATGTCGCCGGAATACCGGTGAGCGCCGGACCGGTGGAAGCGACCGCCCTGGGAAACATCATGCTCCAGACTGTTGCGTCCGGAGATCTGAAGAATCTTCAGGAAGGGCGCGACCTTATCAGAGCGGGGGGAGAGATCGAGAGCTTTTCCCCCGCCTGAAGAACCTATCTGTGTTCCGGTTCAATTGCCCTATTCCAGGGAGACCCGTTTCAATCTCAGGGAGTTCCCCACCACGTTTATGGAGCTGAAGGCCATAGCGGTCTCAGCGATAACCGGGTGAAGCAGCCCCAGAACTGCCATGGGAATGGCGATAACATTGTAGAAGAAGGCCCAGAAAAGGTTTTGCATGATCTTACTGAAGGTGGCCCTGGAGAGCCGGACAGCCTTTACCACTCCCATAAGGCTGCCTGAGACCAGGGTTATATCCGCTGATTCGATGGCGATGTCCGTCCCTGTGCCGATGGCGATTCCCACGTCCGCCTGCTTCAGGGCCGGGGCGTCGTTGATACCGTCTCCCACCATGGCAACGGTCTTTCCCTCTTCCTGGAGTTTCCTGACGATCTCGATTTTGTCCTCCGGCAGAAGTTCCGCCTCGACCCGGTCTATGCCCACTTCATTGGCGATGGCCCTGGCGGCCTTTCGGTTGTCCCCGGTAAGCATGACGGTGGTAATGTCCATTTTATGCAGTTCCGCCAGGGCCTCCCGGGAGTCGTGTTTTATGGCATCGGCGATACCGACAATACCGATCAGGATCCCCTCCCTGGCGGCCAGAATCACCGTTGAGCCCTCGGCCTGAAGGACATCGATCTGTTCATCATATGCGGAGGTTGAGATGCCTGCTTCCCGGAAGAACTTCATGCTTCCCACTTCTACACGCTGTTGATCTATTGTTGCCCGTATCCCCCTGCCGGTAAGGGACTCGAAGCTGTCGCAGTCTGCAAGTCTGATCTTTCGTTCCTCCGCGGCCTGAACCACCGCCCGGGCCAGGGGATGCTCCGACAGGTTCTCCACGGAAGCCACCAGGCGGAGGAACTCATTCTCGGGCAGGTCGCTTTTGAATACCTTTACCCCGGGTTTTCCGACGGTGATGGTACCGGTTTTATCGAAAACCACTGTATCGATCTTCTGGGCTGTCTGGATGGCTTCTCCGTTCCTGATAAGGACCCCGTTTACTGCCCCTTTTCCCATCCCCACCATGAGGGCGGTAGGGGTCGCCAGACCCAGGGCGCAGGGGCAGGCGATTACCAAAGTCGCAATTGCAGCAAAGAGGGCCGCGGACATCATCCCCCGATCAGGATTGATCCAGGGAATAAGACCTTGAAAAGACCTCAGGATCTGGCTGCCTGTTTCTGGCAGAAAGAACCAGAAAAGGAAGGTTCCCAGGGAAAGGCCCAAAACGATGGGAACAAAGATTGCGGTTACCCTGTCGGCGAAAGCCTGAATGGGAACCTTGGTGCCCTGGGCATCCTCCACCATCTTGATGATCCTGGCCAGGAATGTCTCCTTGCCCACCTTTTCGATGCGGACCTTGATCGCGCCCTGCTGGTTCAGCGTGGCACCGATAACCTTGTCGCCGGTCCTTTTGTCCACGGGAATGGACTCTCCCGTTGCGATGGATTCATCCAGGGAGCTCTCTCCGTCGATGATTTCGCCGTCCACCGGGACCTTCTCTCCGGGGCGCACAAGGACGATATCCCCGATCTGCAGCTCTTCCACCGGAACATCCTCGATGGCCCCCGATTCGTTCAGTCGGTGAGCACTCTTGGCTCCAAGCTCCAGGAGCTGTTTGATAGCCTGGGAGGCCCTTCCGGTGGCCATTTCCTTGAGGTAGTTGCCGATAAAGTTGATGCTCATGATCATGGCACCCACAACGGCGAAGTTTTCAATCTGGACTCCGAAGAGCTTCAGAATGCCTGTGGAGTATGCCGCCACGGTGCCGATACCGATCAGGGAGTCCATGTTGAAATTGAAAGTCTTCAGGGAGAGCAGGGTGGTACGTATCACCGGCCAGCCGATAATGAATATTACCGGGAACGAAACCGCCATATCGATGATAAAGGATAGGCCGGGACCGCCCATACTGATACCGAAGAGCATATGGGCCAGCATCTTCAAGGTGAGGGGCAGGGTAATGGCCCAGGCGATTATGAGCCGCCGTTTTTCCCTTCGAAGGTGCTCCAGCTCCTTCTCTTCCGCCTCCTCCATGGTGTTGAGTTTATAACCCGCGTTTGCAACTGCTTGCTTGAAGGACGACTCATCCCCCTCTTTATAGGTGATTACCGCTTTCTTGTCCGACAGGTTGACGCTCACCGTTTCAACCCCGGGAACCTTTTTGAGCGCCTTTTCCACATTCAGTACGCAGCTTGCGCAGGTCATTCCTTCAACGGCATATTCAGCTCGTTCCGACATAATTCCTCTCTTTCCCTGTCCTGTATCTGTTCCTACATCAGGCTTGCTTCGTAACCGCTTTCCTTGACGAGATTAACCAGTACCTCCGGATCAAGGCTGTCTTCCCCGGTAACGGTTGCTCTTTTCTTTTTCAGGTTAACCTTGGCCTTTTTTACTCCCTCCCCCTTTTCGAGGGCAGTGGTAACAGCCATGACGCAGTGTCCGCAGCTCATTCCTTCTATGTTCAGTTCGATCTTTTTGGCCATGATTTCCTCCTTCTGTTTTAGCCAATTCGCCGGAACCTGGAGAGCATGTCCATTATCTCGGCGATTTTTTCATTCTGGTCTGCCTCGTCCCCGTGACGCATACTGTCGGCCACGCAGGTGTGCAGATGCTGATCCATTATCAGGTCTTCCACTTTTCGAATTGCCGAAACTACCGCCCGTATCTGGGACAGGATATCCATACAGTAACGGTCGCTTTCGACCATTTTGGATATTCCGCGTATCTGGCCTTCTATCTTGCCAAGCCTGCGCTGAACATCCTTTTTCTTATCCTGATTCATCATGTCATGAATATACTATACCCGGGTAGGGTAGTCAAGGGGCTAAATTTGACAACCTGATTCAGCGGGACTACAGTATAACCTATCAAAATAAATCAGGTTTCCTGATTGTTTTTTTAGGAGAGGAATATATGAAGATAGGTACCCGCCTCACGCTCCTGACTGCCATTACGGCGGTGCTTATCATCGGCATACTGGTCGGGGCAGTAACCATCAGGGCGCGTACAATGCTTATGGACGGGGCATTACAAGAAATACGCATGGCTGTATCTGCCACGGTACGTGACACCGAACGCTGGGAAGAGATGATCATACGATCTGCCCGGGCCACAGCGGGTAATCCGGCTGTACGCCGAATGGAAGAAGAAGGGCATGCCGAGGCCTTCGCCGGAACCTTCGCCGCCCTTAATGACTATATATACACCCTCTATTCAATTGATGCCGACGGCGACGTCTTTATCATCGAAACAGGGGAGCGGGGAAGCGGGAACCGCGGAGACAGAATTTATTTCAAGGAAGCCATGGCCGGCGAAAAGGTCAGCCGACAGGTCCTCATGGGAAGATCCCTGGTGCCTCCGGTTCCCGCTGTGGCATACGGATTTCCCATATTTCATCCGGACAGAGGAAATATCGTTTCCGGCGTACTGCTCCTTGCCTCCACCCTGGCTGAACTCTCGCAGATTGTACTGGAGAATGCCCCGGAGAACAGCAACGCCTTTATAATCGATCAGGATGGAAATCTGATTGCCCATATTGATCCCGAAAAGGTGCAGGGCGATGAGCTCGTCGATTATTCCCCGTATCCCCCGGTTCAGAACTTTTTCGAAAACAGGAACAGTGACATGTTCAGCTATAAGGGCAGCGGGCGTTCCATGATCAGTCTGCATGGGAGCGCGGAGAACGGCTGGACGGTCTTTATAGAGATAGAGGAGGGGATCATCACTGCGGAAGCCGGGGCCTTTACCATGATCGGAGTAATTCTGGGCCTCGCCGGAATTGTTATTCTCGCTGTGCTTTTGAGCATCGTTACCGCAATAACCCTGAAACCCATAGCTACACTGACTGGGCATGCCCAGGTCCTCTCCCGGGGAGACCTGACAGGGAGGCTTCCAAAACGGGATCTGTCAAGAAAGGATGAGATCGGTACCCTCTCCCGGGCTTTCAACAGCCTGGCCGAGCAGCTTACGGAGATCGCCGGCAGGATTTACCGGGCGGCTGATTCGGTCTCAACGGGGAGTCATGAGGTAAATGACGCGGCCCAGTCGCTCTCCCAGGGTGCTACCGAGCAGGCAGCCTCCACGGAGGAGGTGTCGGCCTCCATGGAAGAGATGAGCGCCAGTATCCGCCACAACAGCGATAATGCTTCCCAGACTGAGAGCATATCCAAATCCTCCGCCCAGGACGCGGAAGAGGGGGGAAAGGCCATGCAGGAGACGGTAAGTGCCATGAAGTCCATAGCCGAGAAGATTTCTATAATTCAGGAGATCGCTCGGAATACCAACCTGCTTGCTCTTAACGCCGCTATCGAAGCCGCCCGGGCAGGGGAACAGGGCAAGGGTTTCGCGGTGGTAGCGACGGAGGTTCGCAAACTGGCGGAGAGGAGTCAGAAGGCGGCGGGTGAAATAGAGGATCTCTCCCGACACAGCGTCGCAGTGGCAGAAAAGGCCGGCAATATGTTCGAAAAGATGCTGCCGGAAATCAGGAAAACCGCGGACCTTGTGCAGGAGATCAGCGCTTCAAGCGCGGAGCAGAGCTCAGGGGCGGAGCAGATCAACAATGCCCTGATGCAGCTGGAGAATGTGGTCCAGCAGAATGCCTCTGCCTCGGAAGAGATGGCCGCGACATCAGAGCTTCTCTCCGGCCATGCTGAAGAGCTGCAGCGGGTCCTGCGCTTTTTCAGGATCCGGGGGAAAAAAGAGAGCCTGGATCAGAAAAGAATCTCCTCGCCCCCGGTGGTATCTCCTCCCAAAAAGGACGAACTAAAATCAAAACCCGCCAAAGCAGTGGAATCCAGTACTGCGAAAAAGAGTCGGCAGCCGGCTCCGGATATTGAACCTGCTTCCAGGGAATCGGGAATCACTCTTTTTCATGGAGACTCCCAGTCGAAGGAGATGCCGGATATTTCAGACGACGAATTTGAGGAATTCTGATCACGCCGTTTTCTGTCGCCCCTGGCTGGAACGTTACATATTTCCCAATTCCATGCTACCTCCCCTGCGCTACATTGCAGGAGCTGTCCGAATATTATGACGAACGCTTTCGCCGAATGTGGACCTTCTTCCTTCTGTCCTGTGCAGGCAGTTTTCGGGCCAGAAGAAACCAGCTCTGGCAAATTGTCTTTTCTCCCCAGGGTGTTTCCGGCGTCTATCTCCCAATACGATAGAAAAACACTTTATCTTGTCCCGGTTCAGGGTATCCCGAATTCGGACTTGATGGGCTCAATATTAGCTTTCCGGCAACCTATTACCAGATCAGCCCCAGAAGACAGACAGCGTCGCAGAAGGGTGGCGAAACCGCTGCCCTTGAGCTCCAGCTTACCGACTTCGTCCAGGAACAGAACCTTCGCGCCTTCCTGGAGGCCGAGGTCGATTATCTCTTCGGCGAAGGCGAAACCCTCCCTGGAAAAGCTGAATTTTCCGTGCCGAAGATCCTCCTTCCAATTATCGGGCAGTTTTTCCGGGAGCCATGCGAAGAGTGCGGTTTTCCGGCTCTTCAGGTCCATGAGTTCGTAGCCCACGGTGCTGCCGTCTACCTGTACCCCGCGGCTGCAGAAACCCGCTCCGCCGGGGGTTTTAGTAAAAAGATCAATAACGGCTTCTGCACGGTTTTTCTCCCCGGTCTTGGTAATAAAACTCACCATGGCCTGCCCCCTAGAGATGTTGACCGCCGTCGATGGGCAGCACAAGGCCGTTCATGTAACCCGCGCGCTCGGAAACGAGGTAGGCAATCAGGCTTCCCATCTCCTCCGGGCGCCCTATGCGTCGTACCGGAAGGGCTTCGCCTTTTTTCCGCAGGTACTCCTCCAACTCCATCCCCGCTTCCCGGGCCATGGGTTCAAAGAGCTCCCTCAACCTGTCGGTGGCGAAGAGTCCCGGTGCCACGCAGTTGATGGTGACCCCATCCTTTCCCCACTCCAGGGCCTGGCTCTTTGCAAGACCGGCGATTCCCGCCCGGATAGCGTTGCTGAAGGCCATGTTCAGCTGGGGATTGAGGATATTAACCGAGGTAATGTAGATGATTCGTCCCCAGCCCCGGCGGCGCATTCCGGGGGCAAAGGCCGATGAGAGACGAAGAACACTCTCGAAGAGCCCTTCGTACTGCTTTTTCCACTCCTCAGGACCAAAGGAATCAAGGGCTCCCCCCGGGGGGCCTCCGGTGCTGACCACCAGGATATCCGTTTCTCCCACTGTTCCTTTGAGTTTTTCAATATCCCCGGCATTCCGAAGATCAGCCGTCAGGGCTGCGGCCTTTACACTCGAAGCAGCCTCTATGGCTTGGGCTGCTTTTTGAATCCGTTCTTTGCTGCGGGAGACAATACTGAGTTCCGCTCCCTCCTCCGCAAGCACAGAGGCGGCGGCGAATCCGAGCCCGGAACTGGCACCGGTAACCAGGGCTTTTCTGTTTTTCAAACCTAAATCCATACTACTCTCCCAGAATTGACTTACTCATAATATACGGCCTCGGACTGTGGAAGTGAAGGTCAGTGTTCAGAATCGTGGGGATACGCCAGATCGTAAGTCGGTGAATGCCGGGAAACCAGGAAAATGTGTGCGATTCTTACAATATTATGGATAAATGTTCACCTATTGGGTGTTTACCTGACATTCATCCCCACGGTTCTGAACACTATGCAATTATTTGACCGGTTCCCGGATTACCGCTATGTTTGATATATACCCGGGTTGCGTAATCGCCCGAAGGAGGCTGGATATGGAACTGTCGGTACTTGTCGCGAGGATAGCGGCGGTGATCTTTGCTACAGGAGGCATCGCGGTACTCATGGGCCGTCTGGACTTTTCCGAAATCGCCGAAGATTTCCGCGAATCCCCGGCTCTGACCTTCATTGCGGGGTCCCTGGGAGTCATTACCGGTCTTGTACTGGTGGGTTACCACAATCTCTGGGTAGGGAATTGGACCGTCCTGGTTACGATTATCGGGTGGATTGTTCTTCTCGGTGGTCTGTCGGTGGTTATTTTCCCCCAGTCCCTGGTTTTTATGGGAAAATACTACCGTCATTCCCCCCTCTGGGGAATCGTACTGATCTGCCTCGGCCTCCTTTTCGGTTATTTCGGGTTTCTGTTATAAAGGAAGTAAACGAGGTCTTCCGCAGGTAGAAAAATCTAAATTCCCAGGTAAATTAATTCTCAATTTCACTTATCGCTCTGATAGTTTCCGGTAACACACAGTAATTATCAATAGTATGTTGTTTAATTGAATATACATTCCGGGGGTGTATAAGAAGCCGTATAAATACGGACAGCAACGGAATGATACTCCGTAGGTCCTTGTCGACAGGAGTCAAGACTTCTGCACTCTCTGCAAAGAAATCTCTCCGCATAATGCTTAAAAAAAGCAGTTTTATCAGGTGTTTTCTGCTGTTCCGTTTTTCTGCGGACCCTAATAAAAGAGCCATTATACTATGCGTTTTTACCCCCGAACGACCAGTCAGTATTGTCTGCGGCAGCTCTCCTCCTGAAGAAATCTTTATCAGGAGTTCAGGAAAATTTATGCCTGCCTGCGTTGCGTTTGCCGGTTCAATCATTCGTGGATTACATTCAATAAAGTAGGGCACACCGTTTTTTTCAATAAAATCGAGGGTTATGCTTCCATGCCAAGCAAGCTGAGTCCCGAGAATCTCTATATGTTTTTGTGCTTCAGGATCCTGCACACTGATCCGTGCCGCGGCGGAACCGCCGGCCCCGGAACCACGCTGCATGGATGTGTGCACCGCAAGCATTTTCCCTTTATTAAATACAGCCTGTACCTGTCCGTATCTACCCTCAATATTTTCCTGCGCCATTATTCGGTTTGTACCGGTCAGGAGTATGTTTTCTGCTTCGCTCCTTTCCTGTGCAGTTGATACCTTAAATACGGAGCGCCCGGCAGTTCCATACTCATCCTTTATCCAATATGGGTATGGTATGTTGATCGCCATGTTTTCTTTTACCATACTCCAGCGGGGATGCGGTATATGTAACGAATCTGCAAGTTCAGCAAATGAAATCTTGCTCTGTACCATGTGAAAAGAAGCTGGAGCTGCGACGGGCAAAACAATTTCTGATGAAAAATAACGGCGTCCCTCTGAAAATAGCCATGCCGTTTCATGAGTTGGAATGAGAGCTTCGTATGCCCCGGAATTTATCAGTTTTGATACATGAGTAAGATAGTCGTGAGGGTTCTCATTGACATTATTTGTAAAAATAAGTTTGTTCTTCCATTTGCTGAACATAGTTATGGGTCTTTTTGCCGATGTTATGATATCAACCGAATACCCGCTGTTGCACAAGCAAGTAAGCGTTTCCCGCGATGTCAAACTCGAGCCTTCTGAAAGAAGAACCTTCTTTTGAGTTTTCGCGTCTCTATATTTGTTTTTACCCTTTTTTCCGCTGAGGGTTTTATCCTTCATTTTTTATATCGATACATGAACAATTCATTCATTTTGGGAAAAAAAAGTGTTTATGTTCACCCATGTGTACATGTATACGCAGGAACCAGGTTGTCTAAAATAACCTCCCTGGCCTGTTCCCTCGATATATCAAGCTGGTTGAACGTACAATATCGTACATCCATTCCCCACCATGTTATAGTCTCAATAATATGTGCTACTGCATATTGAGGAAAACGCGGTTCTCTAATAGCTCCTCTTTCAATATACTGGTTAAAATAAAATGTCATGGTCTCAAAAAAACGATTTCGAAAATCTCTGTAGTATCCGGCCAGTTTTACAAATTCATACTGGTTCTTCTCGATGAAAAGAAGACCTGCTGCATACCGCGCAACCAGATCAAATGCGTCTGAAATGAATGCTGCAAAAGATGTCTCTGTCCGTGAAGTTTGTTCCGAAAAATCCCGCAGTACTTTGGTAAAAGTCTCTTCTATTTCTCTTTCCAAATTTGTAAATGCTTCTCCGGTTATGGGTCTTTTTAGACTTTTCTCCATGAAATCCGGATCGATTGTACATTTCAGCACAAACTGCATAATCTCTTTTTTACCGGAAAAGTCATGATATATTGTCCCCACCGATACGCCGACTGCTTGTGCTATATGGCTGATTTGTGTGCGTGAGTATCCCTGTCTGATGAACAATGTACTTGCTGATTCATATATAGTTTTTAAACGTGCATTCATGATTCTTTCTTACAGAGATAGTAAATGAATCATTCATTATATGTCAAACCTTTTTATGCGTATTGTTTCAGGTAGCGGCCCTGAGTCCTGTTCCGGGGTGAAAACTGGTCCTGGACTCTCATTGAACACAATTCCGTCATGGGGTAGAATATGTCCATGGCAGAAGAGAATAAGATTATCTATTCAATGGTCCGGGTCAGCAAGAGCTTTAACAAGAAGCCGATCCTCAAGGATATATCCCTTTCCTATTTTTACGGCGCCAAGATCGGCGTCCTGGGACTGAATGGCTCGGGAAAGAGTACCCTGCTAAAGATCATGGCCGGGGTGGACAAGGATTTCAACGGTGAGGCGATGCTCTCTCCCGGTTACACCATTGGGTATCTGGAACAGGAACCTCAACTCGATCCTGAAAAGACTGTCCGCCAGGTGGTGGAGGAGGGGGTACAGGAGACCGTCGATCTTCTCAAAGAGTACGACGAGATCAACACCCGCTTTGCCGAAGAGATGAGCGATGACGAGATGAACCAGCTCCTCGAGCGGCAGGGGGAGGTTCAGGAACTGCTTGATACCCGCAATGCCTGGGACCTGGATTCCCGGCTGGAGATGGCCATGGACGCCCTGCGCTGTCCTCCGGCGGACCAGAAGGTGGGACCCCTGTCGGGGGGAGAGAAGCGCCGGGTTGCCTTGTGCCGCCTGCTTCTGCGGCAGCCTGATATACTTCTGCTTGACGAGCCTACAAACCATCTGGATGCCGAAACTGTAGCCTGGCTGGAGCATCATCTGCATGAATACCAGGGGACGGTAATCGCGGTAACCCACGACCGTTACTTTCTGGATAATGTGGCCGGCTGGATCCTCGAGCTGGACCGGGGCGAGGGGATCCCCTGGAAGGGAAACTACTCCTCCTGGCTGGAGCAGAAGCAGAGCCGTCTGGCCAACGAGAGCAAGCAGGAGACCGCCCGTCAAAAGACCCTGCAGCGTGAGCTGGAATGGATCCGGATGAGTCCCAAGGGGCGGGCCGCCAAGAGCAAAGCCAGGGTAAACCATTACGAGCAGCTGCTGAATCAGGAGACCCGGGAACGGCAGAAGGAGCTACAGCTTTTTATTCCGCCGGGGCCCCGGTTGGGCGACATAGTTGTCGAATGTCAAAACGTGCGCAAATCCTACGACTCACGTATCATCGTAGACGATATGAACTTTTCCGTTCCCCCCGGAGGGGTGGTGGGAATTATAGGTCCCAACGGGGCGGGAAAAACCACCCTCTTTCGCATGATCACCGGCCAGGAGAACCCGGATTCAGGAGAAATCAGAATCGGGGAGACCGTAAAGCTGGCCTACGTCGATCAGACCCGGGAAAAACTGGACCCGGATAAAACCATATTCGAGCTGGTAACCGGTGGTCGGGAGAACATGAAGCTGGGGACCAGGGAAATAAACAGCCGTTCCTATGTGGCGCAGTTCAACTTTTCCGGTGCCGACCAGCAGAAGAAGGTGGGGATTCTTTCCGGAGGAGAGAGGAACCGCGTGCAGCTTGCTCTGATGCTTCAGGAGGAGGCAAACGTACTGCTCCTGGACGAGCCCACCAACGACCTCGACGTAAACACCATGCGGGCTCTGGAGGACGCCATCGAGCTCTTTCCCGGCTGTGTGATGGTCATCAGCCACGACCGCTGGTTTCTGGACCGGATTGCGACCCACATTCTGGCTTTCGAGGGTGACAGCAGGGTTACCTTCTTTAACGGCAACTACAGTGAATACGAGAACGACCGTATTGAACGCCTGGGAGAGACGGCGCTGATTCCCCACAGAATCAAGTACCGCAGTCTGACCCGGGATTAGTTATTTCGTTACGTTTCCGGTGGTCCAGAAGACGGTCCAGGGTTGAGCGGTCAATATCCAGCATGCGGGCGGCATGGCTTTTATTGAACCCCGCCGCCTTCAGAGCCGCTTCGGCAGCGTGCTGTTTTATCTGATGTAAGGTTCTTCGGCAACCTGTCTCATCATCCGCGGAGCGCTGATTGTTCAGGCTGATGTTCAGTTCCCTGGTTATTATTTCGATATCCGAGAGATCAATGCAGCGGGTGGCTATGGTCAGCGCCGTCCGTTCCATGATGTTTTTCAGTTCCCGTATGTTTCCCGGCCACGGGTAGTTCCGGAGCCTCAGAAAAATCTCTTCGTCAAGCTTAAGATTCTGACCCCCGTAGTGTCTGCAGTAATGTGAGAAAAAGTGCTGTGCCAGCAGGCCGATATCCTCTCGTCGTTCCTGCAGGGACGGAATGTGGAGGTTGAGCAGATTGAGTCGGTAATAAAGATCCGATCGGAAAAGATTATCCTCGACCATGCTTCGAAGGTCCCTGTTGGAGGCGGCGATTATCCGAATGTCGATATCTCGCAGCCTGTCCGAACCGATGCGCCGGATCTGCCGCTCCTCCAGGACCCGCAGAAGATGCATCTGCATTTTCTGATCGACCTCGCTTATTTCGTCCAGAAAAAGTGTCCCTCCGTCGGCCATTTCAAAAAGCCCTTTCTGTCCCGTCCTTGACGCGCCGGTAAAAGCCCCCGAGTCATATCCGAAAAGCTCACTCTCCAGTAGAGTCTCCGGTATGGCGGCACAGTTGACCGCTACAAAGGGTCCCTCTTTTCTTGGCCCGGCGGTGTGGATGCTTTGAGCGAACATCTCTTTTCCGACACCGCTTTCTCCTTCCATGAGAATGGTGGCGTCAGTCATGGCGTATGCCCGGGCGATGGTGACAATGCGTAGAAAGGCTTCATCCTCGCCAATAATGTCATCGAAACTGTAACGAGCTTTGAATGTCGGAGAAGCAGAATAAGCACTTGAATAGTGTTTTCGATGCTGCCGGCCGCTTCCCTCGCTTATGGTGCTTACTGTCCCGTGAATCCCGTCTTCCGAGACCAGGGGCGCGGAAGCTATCTCGTAGGTTTCCGGACCCTTTGGTCCTTCGAGCTGCATGCTTTCCGGACTTCCTTTGTGCAGCGTACGAGAAATCCTCGATTTCAGCTCTTCGAACTTACCAAAGTAGCCAGCCAGTTCTTCCAGCGAGGCACCCAGGGCAATGCCGGGTTCAATATCGAAGATTTCCGCTGCTCTGGTATTAAAACAGGTAATTATTCCCCTGCTGTCGGTGGAAACGACGCCGTCCTGGACTGCATTCAAAACCGTCTGAATTTGAACAGATTGAGTGGGACCATGTGCATCGCTCAGCAGGTGGGTATCCTTGAGGGCTGAGAGAAAATCATTCTTGCTTGAGGTTATAAGATACTGACTCTCGCAGTAGGACCTGAGGTTTATATATGCAGTCTGATCTCCGATGATTGTATCGATTCCGTGATTACGGATAAGGTGTTCTGCGCTGAGTCTTACCTGGTCAAAGCTGTAGTCCTCCGCCTCATATGGAATCGGGAGTTCCCGGATTTGAAGACCCAGAACCCGTGCGGCCGCCCTGGCCCGGAATACAGCGTTTCTGAATCCCACAACCAGGATTTTTCTGTTAAGTCCTTTCAGCGGATAGAGAATACGTAAAAGGTCCAGCTCACTTACCGGAACCCGTACGACAGGAAGGTCGACATGACGCTCAATAATGGAGGCGGTGCCTCCGCGGCTGATGATGCACTCTGCCCCGCATTTCTGGGCATCCAACGCGAGGGGAATGGCCTCTTCGGTTTGACCCTCCAGGATTTTCAGGTCGAGCTTTAGTTCCTTTCCGGTTTCTGAAGCAATTTCAACCAGACCTTTGTAGGGCAGGATAGCATATGCATTCATTATATTTATTATTGCATGACCCGTGGGAATCAACAACAAAATACACCCCGTATTGCTGCGAAATAAAGCAGCTCTGCTGTTTTTTGCTGCACCGCTTCATGTTATTGAGGTCGATTCCTGCATAGCGCCTTTTTCAAGGCTTGAAGGGGAATCTTATCGGCATCTAAATTTTTGTGATGCAAGCAGTTATCAGCATTATTCGAACTGTATGGGTCTGAACGGATTTTTTTCGGTTTATTGAAATTTGGCACGCTTCCTGAATGGATAATCATAAGGCGCGGGTTTGTGCTGCGTCGTATATTTGTCAGGAGGTACGGAATGAACAGAGGACAGAGGAGTATCGTGTTTCTGGTACTCATTGTGTTGACCTTCGGTATGCTGATCGCCTGCGGGGGGGCCTCAGGAGGAGATACAGCGGCTGAAGCGTCGGCTCCCAGGAAAGAGGTAATACGATGGAGACTTCAATCATGGGCACCTGCTGGGGACAGGACCTATGAAGCTGCCCAGCGTTTTGCAGAGATTATTAAAATTGCATCCGACGGACAGCTCCTTGTAACACCTTATACTGCGGGATCCATAATTCCCGGAGGAAAGGAGTTTGATTCCGTCATGTCTGGATCCGTTGAAGCGGTTCACGGTCCTCCGGGCTGGACAATAGGATATCTTCCCGGTGCCGTGTTCTTTACCCAGTATCCAGGAGGCTTGACTTCGAACCAGCTGGAGATGTGGATGAAGCTGGAGGGTAGAAAGATCGCACAGGATCTGTATTCCGAGCTGGGGGTTCGCTATGTCGGTATTCTGACCCTGAGTCCTGCTGAGGTCTGGGCGCACTCCACTAAACCCCTTCGGTCTGTGGCGGACATCAGGGGATGGAAGGTTCGTCTTGGTACCACTGCGTTGAATGCTATTTTTCAGAAAATGGGAGCAACTCCAGTGTTTCTTCCCGGGGGAGAAATTTATGAATCCGCGAAAAGAGGCGTAATCGACGGTTTTGAGTATATCAATCCCTCCCTGAACTGGGACATGGGTTTCCATGAAGTAGCTAAGTATATGTATCTGTCGCCGTCCCGGGCACCCACAGATACCCAGTGTATCTATGTGAACGGCGATACATGGAACAAACTGCCGGACAATCTAAAAGCAATTGTAACCATGGCGACAGACCAGATTGCCAGGGAATATTACACCGAGTCGGTAAATCGCGATGTGGAGGCTGTCCAGAAATATATCGATGCCGGAACCATTGTGGAGCCGGTTCCCCAGGACATTATCGATCTCTTGAATGAGAAATCCCTTGAGTATTTCCAGGAAGAATCGGCAAAAGATCCCAATTACAAGCGAATCTATGACAGCGCCATGGCCTGGAAAGAGGTTTGCGAACGTTTCGACATAAAATAGTACTGCAATACGCACTTTTTGCCGGATCAATCGGATCCGGCAAAAGGGCTTACAGGAGTTATCGATGGGAAAAGAAGCTCTGGAAAACGACTGGGCCATTGTCCGAAAGTTCGCCCGTTCAGTCTTTACATTGAGTGAAGCAACCGGACAGTTTATAAAGTATCTGGTAATGGCCCTTGTCCTTGTACTGTTTGCCGAGGTAACCATGCGCTATGTTTTCAATTCGCCGACGGTATGGGCTTTGGAAACCTCCAAAATGCTGCTGGGAACAATCGGGGCCTGCGGATGGGGATATACTCATAAACTCGGGGGACATGTGCGGGTGGATGTTGTATACTCCCTCGTGCCCCGGCGGGGGCAGGCTTTAATCGATGTTATCATGTCGCTGCTGATGCTGTTTCCTCTGGTATTCGTACTGATAGGGGTAGGAACAAAATGGACGATCCGTGCCTGGCAGACAGGAGAAAAGATGATCGAGAGCAGCTGGCTGCCCCCGGCGGCCCCGTTTCGCACAGCTCTGCTGATCGGATTTATTCTCTTTGGACTGCAGTGTGTGGCCCAGTTCGCCTGTGATCTTTACTACCTTGTAAAAAAGAGGGAGCTGTTATGATTAGCGCCTTTGCTCAATTGAGCCCTGAAACTATAACGATTATCATGTTCGGAGCTCTCTTCGTAGGGGTTTTAACCGGATTTCCCCTGGCCATACCTATCGGCGGGGTGGGGGTCATAACGGGGTTCCTGCTCTTTGGACCAAACTCCTTCGATCTTATCTACAGTCGTGTATACGCCATAGTTACTGATTATGGTCTCATGGCTGTCCCCCTCTTCGTGTTCATGGGAAACATGCTGGAAAAATCCGGAATAGCGGAAAGGATGTATAAAGCGCTGTACCTCTGGTTTGGAGGCTTTCGCGGAGGACTGGCCATCGTCAGCATCATAATCGGAACGGTCATGGCCGCCAGCGTCGGTATTATCGCGGCATCCATCACTATGCTGACCCTGGTTGCCCTGCCGGCAATGATCGAACGCGGTTACGACAAGGGGCTGGCCACCGGGGCCATATGCGCGGGAGGGTCTCTTGGCATTCTTATACCTCCCAGTATCATGCTGATAGTTTACGGTCCTGTGGCCCGGATCTCCGTGGGCAAGCTCTTTATGGCGGCCTTTGTACCGGGACTGGTGCTCTCCGGCCTGTATATGGTCTATATAACCATACGCTGTCTGATGAAGCCCTCCCTCGCCCCGGTTGTACCGATCGAGGAGCGGAGGGATTCCTTCTACCATAAAACCATGCTGGTTCTTCAGACTGTCGCTCCCACGGCTATTCTTATTCTTTCGGTGCTGGGGGCCATCTATTTTGGCGTAGCCGCGCCGACCGAGGCGGCCGCCGTAGGTGCCGTGGTTGCGACTCTGCTGACTCTTGCATATCGCAGGCTGACGATTCCGGTTCTGATGGACGTGGCGCTTTCCACCATCAAGTTGACGGGAATGGTGCTGCTGATCGCCAGCGCGTCAACAACCTTCGTGAGCGTTTTTCTGAGTGCCGGCGGCGGAGCCGTTGTTGAAGACTTTATCCTCGGTTTCCCCGGAGGACGCTGGGTCGTATTCACGATGATCATGGTCATCTGCTTTATCCTGGGGGCGTTCATCGACTGGATCGGTATTATCTTTGTGATGGTGCCGATTCTTGCGCCGATTATTCCCAAACTCGGGTTTGAACCTCTCTGGTTCGCAATGATGGTAATCGTCAATCTGCAGATGTCCTTTCTTACACCTCCCTTTGCCTACGCAATGTTCTTCCTGAAAGGAGCTGCTAAGCCGGAGCTGGGCATAACGACAAATGACATCATACGCGGAATGATACCCTACGTATTTATTGTCATGATCGTTCTGTTATTAATGATCGCCTATCCGCAGATTGCCCTCTGGCTGCCCAGTACAATGTAATTAGTCATGATACTCCGGAAGGTAAGACCTGCCGGAGTATCGTTTGTCCCTGGAGGACGTATCATGGCAGTTAAGAGCGAACTGTCTCTCTCTGAACTGCAGAAAAAAGCGGGAGAAATCCGGAGATCTTATCCAGGGGTCAGGCAGATCAGTCGTCTTGGACATCTTGAAATTGCTGCCCTGCTGTTCAGACTGAACCCAGGATGGGCTGTCTGGTCTTCTTCTTTCAGCCTGGGCGCTTTATACAAACTGTACCAGAAAATTGGATTCTGCGAAGCAGGTCCAATCCTGCAGCGGCCCCAGGAAGCACTTGGATTTTCCGCCGGGCTGGCCCTCGCGGCTTCAGTGCAGCAATCGGGCAAACCTGTCTGCTGCTGTATGTCCGACATGGACCAGCTCCTGGGAGGAGTCTGGGAAGCAGCGATCAGGTCCGTAAGACTGGGCCTGGGAAATTTGCTTGTCTTCGTAGCGGATTCCGCCAATGGTACCGGACTTGTTGCCGACAGGTACGCGGCCTGTGGATGGAATGTCCTTTTTATGAATGCTGCAAACATGGCGGAAGGCTACAAGCTCCTGGCTGCTCATAAAATGGATACGGTTCCTTCGGTAATAATTACACGAGTCGTTATGGAAGGGGCGGACTTACAAACTCCATCAGCGCATACACAAAGGGAAATGGCTGATGCAGCGGGCAGGGCCGATTTTCACGAACTCATGCATGGACTTTTCCGGGGTATAGCGACCGCACCAGGTGCGTCAGGGAAGGCTGTTTTTCTTGTTGATACCTCGGGCAGTACAGACGGTTTTCCTGCGCTGTATGTAAAGACCGGGGAGATCAGCATTGTGGACTGCGGACCTGCCGCTGCGACTGCTGTATCCCTTGCAGCGGGTTTCGGGAAATCCGGCGGTACAGCCTTTGTTGCTCATCGGGGAAGGCGAAGCTTTTCTCTTTCCGGAGGTTTCCCGGACATCCCGGGTCCTGTCCGCAGCCGGCAGGTTGAGTATCCCCACAGCGCCCTGGAGGCGGAGGCGGCCGTCCTGAGGTTGTTGAATCTCATGGAACCCTGGAAGATTCGGATACGAATTAGATGATAATAAATTGCAAAAAAAGATAGGTTTTTTATATACTGGTGAGAAACATGGGCCTAATGTAGTATACAGAATGTATACATGATTATGAGGTGCCATTTATGACGAGCAGAGAGAGGGTCCTTGCCGCCTTGAATTTTGACAGTCCGGATAAAATCCCCCTCAATCTTTGGTTCCACCAGGCAACCAGGCAACGATATGGTGAAAAACTATCTGAACTCTTGCAGAGATATCCGAATGATATTGATCTGATAGCCGGTCCTGGGGACAGAAACTTCTACAGCCGTTCCACCACGGCAGGACGGTATACAGACAACTGGGGAAGCTCCTGGCTGGTGCTGGCGGACGGCATGGTGGGAGAGGTAAAAGAACCTGCCATGAAAGACCTGGCGGATGTCAATGACTGGTCTCCTCCATATACGTGGCTGGTATCAGAGTGGGGAACCAACGATACCCTGGTCGAGGAGAGGATTAGAGAGTCCCGGCAGAACGGCCGTTTTGTCATCGGCGCCAAGGTGGAGCCTTTTCAGCGCATGCAGTTTGTCCGGGGAACCGAGAACCTCTTTATCGATATCGGCCTCAAAGAGAAGGGTTTATTCATTTTCAGGGACAAAATCACCGAATATTTTGAGCACTACCTCGATTACTGGCTCGATAAGGATGTTGACGGGATCTTCTTTACCGAGGACTGGGGTTCGCAGATCAGTCTGCTTATTTCTCCTCGGGACTTTGTGGATATTTTCAAACCTGTCTATAAAAGGCTCATCGATAAAATCAAATCAAAGGGCAAGTATGTCTTCTTTCACAGCGACGGGTATGTCTATGATCTGTACAGGGAGTGGATTGATCTCGGGGTAGACGCTGTCAACAGCCAGCTCTGGATCATGAATATCGATGAGATCGGCAGGAACTATAAGGGGAAGATCTGCTTCTGGGGCGAGATCGATCGGCAGAATGTACTGGCCTTTCAGGGCCCTGAAGTAATTCGTCAGTGTGCCGCGAGAATGAAAAACCTTCTTACAGTAAACGGCGGGGGGCTGATTGGTCAGAGTGTTGCCGGTGTGGATGTCTCTCTGGAGAACATAGAGGCCCTGTGCAGGTGCTGGAGTTGACGATGGAAGGTACGGCGATAATGAGAAAGATTTTCTTTGACAGAAAACCAGGGCTGGTATACAATAGAAATACAGTCAAAGTACAGATAGAATACGACTGTTACGGTAAGGTTTACTGATAATGATTTTAAACAAATTGTTCTGAAAGTAGTGCATGACGATTTGTTTAAACGGATCAGATGGTCCGTTATTTAGTAAGGAAGGAGATTTTGGTATGAACAAGAATGTCGTGAAGCTTCTGGTCATCGGTCTGGCAATGCTTCTGGTTGTCGCTCTTTTTGCCGAGGGCGGACAGGAGAAGGCCTATCCCAGCAAGGATATCCAGTTTATTTGTAACGGCGGTGCCGGCGGCGGTACGGATACGATTAACCGTAAACTGGCGTCCATTATTGAGAAATCCGTGGATGTAACCATTCCCGTAATTAACAAGCCCGGAAAAGGCGAGGCGGAAGGTCCTTTCGACGTTATGCGCGCCCGGAATGATGGATATACCATCGGGAACCTCACCTATGGTGCGGTAGTCGGTGCGGTATACTACAAGCTTATTCCCCAGTACGACATAGACAAGCTTGAGATTATCTGTGTCGTAACCCAGGAAGCCGACGCATTGATGGTCAAAGCCGATGCTCCGTGGAAAAGCTATAAGGAGTTCATTGATGCTGCCAAGGCGAATCCCGGCAAGCTGCGAATCGGGATTACCGCAATCGGCGGACGGCCTTCAATGATAACGACCCAGATGGAAGAGGTTTACGGTGTCAAGTTCCAGCAGATCGAATACGTCGAGGGCGCGGGTCCCCAGCGGGAAGCCCTGCTGAGCGGCGAATGTGATGCTGTCATCACAAGCCTGGGGGATTTCGCGGCGGTACTCAAATCCGGTGCTGTCAAGGGCCTTGTTGAATACTCCCTGGAACAGAACGAAACCTATCCTGATGTTCCGACCATCGCTTCTCAGGGCAATCCTGAAATGGAGATCGGCAGCTTTATCGCTATCGTAGCTCCCAAAGGAACCCCCCAGGACGTGCTTGACACCCTGGAAAAATACTACTACGACGCCCAGCATTCCAAGGATTTCCGGGACTGGACCCTTTCTGTGGGTGTTACCCCCACCTGGTACGGTCAGGATAAAGCGGGTGATTTTGTACGCAACCTGATGGAATCAAACTTCAAGACCCTGGACGGTATGCGGGCCAAGGGGATAATCGAATAAGCCTGCCGCATCGTATGTAAAGGTTAAGAGAAAACGGCGCCCCCTAGGGGGCGCTGTCTGCATAATTATCCTGAAACAGAGGAAGGTCAAATATGGAAATCCGCAGTCCGTATCTGCGCGTGAAAGTTGTAGTGCCGGCGGTAATGCTGCTGGCCATGATGGGCTATCTGACTTTGGCTATCGAAATGGGGACGTTCTTTGTGGGGAACAAGACGGGAGAAGCCTTCTTTCCTCTCATCCTGGGGCTTATTGGTGTTCCCCTGGGGGCGAAAATCCTTTTCGATGCGGTTCAGGAAGTCAGGAAGGAACACGGCGGGGCGGAACAGAAACCTTTCAAGGTTGTTTCTACTCCGTTCATTCTTTCGATTGTCTCGTTTGCCTATATTGTTGCTTTCTACTATATCGGTCTCATCCCCTCCATGCTGGGATATGTATTCCTGTTCATGGTTTTTTTTGACGATGAGGTCCGTCAGCTTTTCAGAAAATTCATCTACTCGGTAATAATTACCGCGGTCATTTATCTGCTGTACGCGGTAATCTTCAAAGTCCAGTTTGATAAGATCTTCTTCGGTCTTATTCTTTAACTCAGGGGAGAAGAAACAATGTCAACTTTTACGCAAATTCTGCAGTCCTTCACCCTTCTGGCCGATCCCATACTCCTGTTTACCCTGGTGGTCGGATTCGGCGTGGGGGTAATCTTCGGGTCGATTCCCGGTTTGACCGCTACTCTGGCCATCGTACTGCTTCTGCCGATGACCTACAGCATGTCCATGAACGCGGCGCTCTTTATGTGCATGGGAATTTACATGGCAGGAATGTACTCCGGCAGTATAACCGCGATAACCATAAATATTCCCGGCGCGCCTTCGGCGGCCATGACCGGTCTTGACGGCCACGAAATGATGAAGAAGGGTCTCGGGGCCCGGGCCCTGGGCCACGCGACCCTGGCTTCCGCCATCGGCGGTACCATCGGTGTGCTGCTGCTGATTGCCGTGTCGCCTCTGGCAATGAAACTTGCCCTGATGATCCGTACTCCGGGGAAGGCTTCGCTTATCCTTTTCGCCTTCATTGTAATAGCTTCCCTGGATGGAAAGCGCTGGCCCAAGTCCGCCTTCATGATCATCCTGGGACTGGCCCTGGCAACCTTTGGCATGGGTGTCGTCCGCCCCACCCAGCGTTTTACCTTCGGTACTGTGGCCCTTCTGGACGGTTTCGATTTTGTCCCGGTAATAATCGGGTCCTTCGCTATCGCAGAGCTTCTGACCCAGTCGACCATCAGCAACGCCGATTTTAATCGTATGTCCGATGAGGCCTCGGGACTGAAAATCAAACGGCGTGATTTCCTGCCTCCCTGGGAGCAGGTCAAGTCCGTGGGAATCTGGCGTTACTTAAAAAGCGCTGTTATCGGGTATTTTATCGGCGTCCTTCCCGGGGCCGGCGGCAGCATGGGGGCTTTTGTTTCCTATGCGGAGGGTAAACGTTCTTCCAAACATCCGGAGCTTTACGGAACAGGTCATTACGAGGGAATCGCCTGCGCCGAAGCAGCCAATAACGCGGTCTGCGGAGGAGCCCTGGTGCCGATGCTTACCTTCGGTATTCCCGGTGACGGTGTAACAGCCATTGTTCTCGGGGTGCTGATGGTCTACGGTGTTATTCCCGGTCCGGAGATCCTTTCCAAACAGCTCTACCTGGTGGCTCCCATGTACGCGGCGCTGCTGTTCGCGGCGGTCGTTCTGGTACCTTTGTCTCTCTTTCTGCTCGGGCCCTACTACATCAAGATTGTGAAGATTAACCGCCTGGTCCTCTATTCGAGCATCGCTGCCATTTCCCTGACCGGTGCATTTGCATCGACCTATACGGTGTTTCAGATGTTCGTGGCCCTTGGAGTGGGGGTGCTGGTCTTTTTTCTGCGGGCCCAGAAATACCCTGTTGTACCGTTTATCCTGGCTGTGCTGCTGGGTCCCTTGTTCGAGGAATACTTTCGCCGGGTCCTTTCCATTTCACAGAACAACCCGCTGATCTTTTTCACGGAAATTGACAGCCTCGTTTTCCTGGTGCTGGCAGTGGTCTTTGTTATTTTCCTTAACAAGTTCAATAAACAGATCAAGAATTAGCGGTATGGACACAAAGAAGGGGGTCTTATGATACCTGGAGTGAGGGTCCGTGCCATTCGGGATCTGATGGACAGATATCTGGAGATTGTGAACAGTCCCCGTAACCTGCAAAACGCTTCCTTGTGGAAAGAACACAGCGGATGGAACCGCGACAAACCCAGAGGCTTTGTACCCTCAAGAAGTGGTGGGCGTGTTCCCTTTGTCGTGGAGCTGGATATTTCCCTGTGGCGCAAGCTCACAGGGAATACCAATCTGATTGACTATTACAGTGATCCCTATACTCATATGGAGTTCCAGCTTCTGCGAAATCTGAAACACTATGCGATGTATCGGGACAACTATGTCTACACCGATGAACTCTATATCTGGTTCGGCGTCATTACTGAACTGAGCCTCTTCGGCAGCGAGGTTGAATGGCAGGAGCATAAAGAGGGATGGATTAAAGGTCCGGTCCTGCAGTCCCTTGATGATATCCAGAGATTGAGGCCGCCGGATTTTTATACCAGCGGCCTGATGCCCAGGGTTCACGAGTTTTATGAAGTCATGAACGAAGTGGCCGACGGGCGCATGAAGGTCATGTTTCCCGAGCTGGCCCGGGGGCCATTCTGCATGGCGGTGCATCTCAGGGGAATCTCGGATCTGTTCTGCGAAGTGCTGACGGACCCTGAATCGGTACACCGCCTGATGCGTTTTATCGTGGACGCGGAGAAGGCCTGGACCGCGGAACGCAGCAGGTTTACCGGAGAAGAGCCTTCCAGGATCAAACTCTTCAACGACGAGATCGACTGTCCTTCCATCGGTCCGAAAATATATGACGATCTGATTTTTCCCTACGAGAAGGAGCTTGCCGATGAGTACGGAGGGGTGCGCTACTGGCACAGCTGCGGGAATATTACGGCTTTTCTGCCCGCCATCAATAATCTGCCGAACCTGGATGTAGTTCATATCGGTCCCTGGACATCCTACGAGGAAGCAGACCTGATCTTTGGAGATTCAACGGCCCTGGAGATATGCCTGCATCCTGTCAATGATGTTGTGATGGCAACTGAAACCCGGATGAGAGCGAAACTGGAAGACATTGTAAAAAAATGCCCCCATGGGAATTTCTCGGTACGGGCGGACGCCCTGATGCCTCAGGGGGATGACCTTGAGGCCCAGCTGGAGAAGATAAAAATGTGGGAATCCCTGGCGCTGGAGTATTTCGGCGGAGATAGTAACTAGACTGAGACATGGAGAAGTAATGGCATACAAGGTATTGGTCCCGCAGACGGTGGATAAATCAGGACTCGATTATCTGCGTGAATTGGGCTGTGAAATAAAGATGGGATCGGGAATAGACAGGGATACCCTGAAAGCGGAGATTGCGGATTGCGAAGCCCTCTATCTCCGGACGGCTGTCATCGATCGGGAGGTCCTCGAAGCTGCGGGAAGGCTGAAGGTAATCGCCCGTTACGGAGTCGGTGTGGATAATGTTGACCTCGTTGCAGCAAAGCAGCTTGGGATCTGGGTAGTCAACTCACCAGTGGCGAATATTACCACGGTGGCCGAACACACCATCGGGTTTATCATCGCCTGCGCCCGGAACTTCTACCGCGGGGACCTGGCCACCAGGACCGGAGATTTCGAGTTCCGCAACCGGGAGATCGGTTTTGATCTGGCTGGAAAAACCCTGGGGCTTCTGGGGCTCGGAAAGATAGGTTCGGAAGTTGCCCGGAAGGCAATACATGGACTGGATATGAAGGTAACGGCCTATGATCCCTATGCCGACAAGGAGCGCATTACTGAAGGTATCGAGCTGCTTGAGAGCCGGGAGGATCTGTTCAGGACGGCCGACTTTGTCAGTCTGCACGTTCCTGTTACCGATGAGACCCTGGAGGGTGTAGGTGCCGCTGAGTTCAAACTCATGAAACAGAGCGCTTATCTTATCAACTGCGGTCGGGGAAAACTTGTCCGGGAAGCCGAACTCGTCGAAGCACTTCGGTCCGGTGAGATTTCCGGGGCTGCCCTGGATGTATTCAATCCCGAACCTCCTGCGGATGATAATCCCCTCTTTCTCTCGATAAGGTTATCCTCTCTCCCCATAACGCCGGGCTTACCCAGGAAGCGGCCGTGAGGCTCTCAATGGATGCGGTCAGGGGCATTGAAGATGTTATGAAGGGGGTACAGCCCAAATTTCCTGTGGTTGTACCGGAGCGTGAGTAGAAGATTTCAGTTTTTTTGCAGGGAGGTTTCCAGTGAAGGACGATTGTATCGGTTTTCTGCATCCCGGCAACATGGGGGTTTCCCTGGCCGCGGCGGTCATCCAAAACGCGTATACGGCATGCTGGGTTCCGGAAGGTCGAAGCCGCGAAACCCTGGAGCGTGCGGAGAAGTACGGTCTGACTCCCCTCGACTCTCTTGAAGAAATGTGCAACACCTGCGGGTGTATCATCAGTGTATGTCCGCCCCATGCAGCCCTGGATACGGCGGCTGAAGTAGCGGCCTTGTCGTATCAGGGGAACTACGCGGATGTCAACGCAATATCGCCGGATCATGCCCTCGAGATAGCCGCGCTGTTCGATGGCTCCGGTGCGGATTTTATCGACGGCGGCATTATTGGCGGGCCCGCCTGGACAAAAGGCGGAACATGGCTCTATCTGTCGGGAAACAGCGCCGACAGGGTCGCTGATTATTTCGCGGACACATCTCTCCTGACTGATGTAATCGGGCGAGAAGCGGGCAAGGCCTCGGCCTTGAAGATGTGTTACGCCGCCAATACCAAGGGGACTCTTGCCCTGCTGTGCGCCGTTAACGCTGCCGCCGACAGGCTCGGTGTTCTTCAGGAACTCCGGACACAGTGGGAACGGGAGGCATCGGACAAGGCGGAGAAAATCAGCGACAGTATCCGGACTGTTACCGCGAAGGCCTGGCGCTTTGAAGGGGAGATGCTCGAGATTGCCGAGACCCTGGAAAAAGCGGACATCCCTGGAGGCTTTCACCGGGCAGCGGCGATAATTTACCAGCGGATTTCCGCATTCAAGGATGCCCTAGGCACTCCGCCCCTAAAGGATGTTCTGAATGCCCTGCAGGAGAAGGAGTAATCAGTCTCTTTCTGTTCGGAGAACCATAGAAAATGAGGATACATGGAAGGTCAGTTTCGCGGAGTTTTTACCATTCCCCCTGCGGTCTATCACCCGGATCTGAGTGTCGATTACGAGGGTATTCGCCGTTGTGTCCGGTTCTGTCTCGATTGCGGCGCACATGGAATCGTAATTCCGGTCTATGCGACGGAATACTTTGTTTTAAGCGACGAGGAGCGGAAGAAGATCGTCGAGGTAACCCTGGGGGTAGTAAATGGACAGGTCCCCGTCGTAGTTGGGGTGACTTCCGCTTATGCCGGGGCGGCCGTCGAGCTTGCACAGCATGCCCAGTCCGCGGGCGCCCATGGTATTATAGCAGCTCCCCCGCACTTAATGAAGGTAACGGAAGCTGAACTGTATGACTATTACCGCCTGATCAACGACGCTGTCGGCATCCCCATAATGATTCAGCACATCTTTCCTCCCCTGGGGACGGTTATGAGTGCCCGTTTTATAATGAAGCTCCTCCAGGAACTGGAAAATGTAAGCTATTTAAAGGAAGAGAGCCCCCGTACCAATTCCATGATATCGGCGATAACGGAGATGGCGTCCGGAACCCCTTCCGGCCTGCAGGGGATAATGGGCGGGAACGGTGCGCGGAATATCCTGGAAGAGTATCAGCGCGGAATCTGCGGAACCATGCCGCCGAGCCAGTTTACCGATGTAATTGTCGATGTCTGGGACCTGCTGGAAGAGGGAGATATTTCCGGGGCCTTTGAGCTGCACAGCAGGGTATTGCCGGCACTTCTATTCGGGGGAACCTATCCGATCATCTCCTACAAGTACATGCTGAAAAAGCGTGGGATCCTGGATTTTGCCGGCTGCAGGCCTGCAGGATGGCCGGAAATGGATGAACTGAGCTTTTCCATGCTGGACAGGATTATGGACTCGGTAAAACCTTTTTTACGGGTGCTTTGAAGAAAACTCTTCAAAACAGAACATAAAACTCACATGAGCACAGGGATACAATAAGGATGTTGACGTACAGGCAGCTTCGCCGGGCACAGTGGAATTATTATCTCTTCATGGCCTTTAACGTTATATCCATCAGTCTGCTGGCGGGTAATATTCTGTTCCTCTATGCAATCCGTCTGGGTGCAGGAACTCGTCTTATTGGTTTTTTGTCGGCCCTTACTTCCGTCACTTTTGTATTCAGTATTTTTGGCAGACGAA
>Ga0334900_1001035_pt1 | contig 33833 bp, 30 predicted proteins | sample GraSluR3_MG_2_FD_207231 | JGI IMG/M metagenome (GOLD analysis project Ga0334900, IMG submission 207231) | Sludge microbial communities from methane-producing bioreactor in Wageningen University, Netherlands - Granular Sludge_31_08-R3 | ecosystem: Engineered > Bioreactor > Anaerobic >... | reverse complement strand
GAAGATGCCTTACGAAAGTGGTGAACAGCTTGTTGATTCGATATCTAGTCTACTCATCGGGCGTCCTGTAATGAAATGGGATGATAGTTCCATTGCGGCTTATGAAAGAGAAATTCATGATGTAGTTAACCGAATGGAGGAACATGCGCTTCATACAGGGATTGGCTCAGAGAGAGGCGAAAAAAGTGGTTTGGTGAACCTTGTAGAAGCACGTATACATTCGCTTACAAAAAAACTTAATTCGATTGCAGGAGAAGAAGAAGTAAGAAAAGTACTAAAAGATCTACTTAAGGAGTATTAAATGGCAACCCTCAAGGAAGCGTTAGCCCATGCTAACGATAATAGTGTTAGACATATCATACCCGTCTCAGGCGGTAAGGATTCTGCAGCGCTAGCGATCTATATGAGGCAAAAGTACCCAGAGATTGATGCTGAGTATGTATTCACGGACACTGATTGTGAATTACCGGAGACCTATGAGTTCCTGGAAAAACTTGAAGCACTGTTAGGCAAAAAAATACATAGAACGGATTCATTTTCTGGTCTTAATGTTCAGAAAAAGCCGAATAGAAAGGCTTTTGATATATATCTAAATCAACTATACGGAGGATTTCTCCCATCTCCGAAGGCACGCTGGTGTACAGGGATGCTGAAAATCAAACCTTTTGAGGAGTTTGTTGGCGACTCTACAGCATATAGCTATATTGGGATACGCGGAGATGAAGATAGAGAGGGATATCAGCAAAAAAAACCTCCCAAAATGTCCCAAAAACAGAATATAATACCTGTATATCCATTTAAGGATGATGAATTAACATTGCAGGATATTAAAAGGATTTTGGAGGAGTCAGGTTTGGGCCTTCCTGATTACTATAAATGGCGATCAAGGTCGGGATGTTATTTCTGTTTTTATCAGCAAATAGGAGAGTGGCAAGGTTTGAAAGAGCATCATCCTGAGCTTTTTGAGAAAGCTAAAGAGTACGAAAAAACGAATGGACCGAAGAAATTTACTTGGGTCGAAGGTCGATCTTTAGAAGAGCTTGAAAAGTTGAAGGAACGGTATAAAATTGCCGATATGGATGAAACAGAGGGATGTGCGATTTGTCATATTTAGATAATATTTTTGGGTGGAGAGGGAGTTAATAGTGGCTGAAAAAATTAATCAAATTAAATTTAATGAAATACCTTTAACACGTTTACTTGATGAGCTTAAGAGCAACAACTTGGCTTTACCATATTTTCAAAGAGGTTTTGTATGGCAAACTAAGGGAATGAAAAGTTTATTAAGTTCCTTATTGTTAGGTTTACCTATCGGTTCAATTTTGGTTTTAGATCCAGAAGGTGATGATAATCATAAATTCGCTGCAAGGTCTGTTGAAGGTGTTGAGGAAACTGGAGAGATTAAGGGGCAGAGATATTTATTAGATGGGCAGCAGAGGCTAACATCACTTTTCAGTATTTATAATAAGATTGATAGGAATATTACGAGGTCAATAAAATTGCGCCAAAGATGGTTTTTGGCTATTGATTTATTTAAACCAAGAGACAAGAGTTTTGAGTTCGTACCTCTTGATCATTATGAACCTGAAGATGTTGAAGAATATATACAAAATGTTTCGAATGAAGCGTTCTTTGATGATTCTGATGATTTTCTTCTATTATGCAAGAATAAAAGAATGATTCCAATGGATTATTTTTATCCTGAATCTGATTCCTCGAAAAAAAGAAAGATCCAGAGGATATTGATTGGAATAGCTCATTCCTATTTATCTGATTTTGCACTTGATTCGAATGATGATGATTCTTTAAATTGGGCAGTCAATTCTTGGGTGATGGATGTTGCGTCATATATCTCCTCAACATTGGATCAGCATGTGATGGCTCTAGAATTTAATACACAAAGTTTTGAGCGGGCTATTCAAGCCTTTGAGATACTGAACAAATCTGGCATAAAATTACATATTTTTGATTTGTTAGTTGCTCGCGCCGGAAGGGTGAATGTTGATTCTGGAGAAGAGAGTGTTGAGAATTTTTATGATAAAGTATTGAATTGGATCGATCCTAATAAGAACGGACAATTAACTGATCAAGAGATACAGCGGCTTAATTCAAATTGCGAAGAATGGACTGTGGAAAACTTCTATCTAAATGAGTCAGATATACCAAAGAATCTCAAAGATCAAATAGTAAATATCTTAACCGTATTGTATTCAATAAATACTAGTCTAACGATATCCAATAAAACTCTTTTTGAAGTAGATGTCAAGCGTTCAGCTGAGTTCTTAAACCTGAATATCGATGATGCTATGAAACGTTTGATTCGTACTTTCGCATTTCTACAATTACGTTGTGGTGTTAAAGACTTAAATTCACTATCTTATAAATTGATTACCCTACCAATTGCATCTGTGATTGACGATTTCTGTTGGAATGATAAAAAACAACTAGATAAAATTGAGGCATGGTATTGGACTGTAGTTTTAAGCGGGAGATACAGGTACGATCAATCTACAGTGACTAAGATTGAGGTAGAAAGATTGAAAAACATTATAAAAAGTGAAGATAAAATTTATTTCAATGCTCCTGATGATTTAGAACCTAGGGATTATGGGGTTAATCTAAATGTTTTTGAAATATTAAATATAAAAGAAAATTATTTTGATAAAAATAATATTCCACATGATTCATTGAATCTTGCTGCACTTAAGACGCTAAATAGTTCAGACAGCATTTATAAGTGTATTTGTCAGTATATTATAAGTCAGAATCCCCCTGATTTTATAATCCCGCAAAAGATAAATGCTTGGGATACATTTCTGAAACTTAACGATCATCATATAATTCCATTATATTCAGCTAAGAAAATTAGTGAGTCAACTCAGATGTTAAGAAAACAGAAAGATCTTCCACAAAATTCTATATTAAATAGAACAATGATAACAGAAGTCGCGAATAAAAAGATTGGTCAAATGGATTTTCATAAATATCGTGATGAGATTAGTGATGCAGTCTTGTATGAACATTTTATTGTCGCATGGTCTGAAGTCTCTATTCCTGAAGATTTTAATCTAAAAGGGAGCGAAGAACAATTTTTTGAGAGATTTCTAGAAAGTAGATATCATTTATTAAAAAATGCTATACAAAAACATGTCAGAGAATTGATTGAGTGAAGAAAAGTTAAAAGAAGAACCTGAAAAAAATATTAGAATAGATATGTCATTTCTTGTTTACTCGGCCCAAACCCAATACCGGGTTTGACGCCGAGTGCAAGTATTTTTTTGCTAAATCTTAACCATTCAGAACGATTAGGATGATCAGTGGACACATAGCGTTCCTTAAAGTAGAGCACTTGCTGATTTGTCTCAGATTTATGGTTAAAGAAAAATATCTTTTGATTGCGTAAATCAACCTTTATTCTTTCATGTAACTCAGGAAGTGGATTATCCATGAAGTCATCATAGAGTAGCAGGGTTATCTTCCCTGACTCTTTATGAATTTTGATAATATCAACTTTTTCTAAATCACCATAAAAAAGTTCAGCACAACCAACATATATCCGAAGAACTGGACAGAGTTCGGGTATGAGAGTTGTATGTATGTATAATGCTTGTTCATCAAGTAAACCGAAATCTGTTTTATTGCATTCTTCTGTAATGATACTCGGATTACCTATCATATACAAGGCATCCAAGCTTTCTTTAAGCGCGTTAGCATAAGAACCGAAAAAAGCCCGTATATCCAATTGTAGGTTCTTTGGCATATCTAAGAAAGGGATTTTTCTTCTGAAATTTGAAAGTGCCAAGAAAACGATTAGATCGTTTCGTCTTATTTTGTAAGATTCAATTAAGGTTTCATTACCATATTTCTCAATGAAGAATCGCCGTAAAGCTTGTGGGGTAGTGAACTGGCGTATCTCTGAAATATTCTCAAACTCAGCATCGGATGGTAGGCGTCCAAGATCTATCATTCTCTGCCAGAAGCTATCAATTAGTGATTTCTTTTCTGAATACATCCTTTCATTTTGTAGGGTCTTACGTTCTTGTCTATTTGGGAATAGCCGGAGACTAATATTCTCCCAGTTTATGGAACGTCTATTCCGATTCGATAGAAATGACTGTAATAACACTGGTTGTTTAAAGATATAAAAAATGCCCGGACCTACAGGTGTCGCTACTACATTTAACGAATCTTCAAGAAATTGATGGATTTCTGATTGTTCAAAATACTTTTGAAAAGTGTTTCTACCTGTTAAATAACCATCTTTATATGGTCGAAGATTTTTGGCAGTAACATTAGTAGATAAGAGCGTCGAAACAACTAATAATTTATTCGATAGAGCATAGGCATTCAATAAGGTTTCTACGCGTTCTGCAGGGTCCTCAATGACGTTTAAAACATATCCAAGGTTAACGATATCAGAAGTTGTTTTGCTTGCATTTGGCATATGTACAGGATCCCACCCTGAAACATTATAATCCATTGCTGATAGTCCTCGAATGTCGTCACCTAATCCACAGCCATAGTCGAAGAATGTATCATCCTTAGTCAGTAGGTTGTGTTCTAAGATTGTCTGAATTGGCTTAGAAAACGAATATCGTGTTATGGCAGTTTTATGTCGCTCAACCTTTAGGTCAATTTGTTCTTCGGTACCCTTATCTAAGCGGACTATTCGGTGGTCAACATATGAAAGGCCTTGAGACTCCACGATTTTTTCCCAGTTTTGTTTAAACCCAATGGTCTTTGAATTCCTGTATAGGCCGAACTGCGTTTCTTCCTCTGTAAGTTTCTTAAATTTCTCAAATTGAGGATGACATCGCAGTAATAGTAACTCTTTTTTATGGAGAATCGGTGGATTTTGAGAATTACTATATGAAAAACTACGTGCCTTTCCGGTTGTTAGGTTAATGGAATAAGAAGAAATCAGTTGTGGATGAGGATCTATGAAGAAATCGGGATAAGATAGGAGTGATATTTGGAACGATTGTTTAAAAAACTTAACTACGTTAAATGTGAAATCTGGGCAACACTTTCTTTGAGTGTCTGTTACAAAGGTATGTAGTTCAGAACTTGTGGCTTGTAATGTCTCTATATGGATGTATAGTGCATCTCCAAGAGATTTGCCAGACTTTATAACAGAGAGAGATCTCTTATAATCTGTGAAACCATTGATCATGGGTAAACTGATTATATCAGCAATGTAGATACGGAGTCAAAACTATTAGAAGGTTTTTGCAGAGCAGTGAATAACCCTTCTTTACGATTTTACTTGAAAATAACAGACTGTGCTCATATCATCACCCTGCCACCAGACTCCTCGTCCTCCGTATCCTCTTGAGAATAGCCTGGTCGATCCTTTCGAGCACCGGGTCTTCTCCGTTCTTCTCGAAAAACAGCCGATGGTAATCGCTCAGCCTGTCCTGGAGCATGTCCATGAAACTGTTCAGGGTGTTGAGGATCAGCCGCGGACGCATTCCAAGTACATCCGCCATTCTCTCCCAATCCTTCAGGCGAATCTGTCCGGGATCCGCATTGCCGCCGATGGAGAGGGCCAGATCGCTGCTGATGCCGGGATAGGTTGCAGTACAAACAAGATCATAAAAAGGGGCGAGCCTTGGCCCCAGTCCCGGGAATACTCAAAACTGATCCGGCTTTTTTCGTTTCGATGCAGAGTCCCTGCCAGTCTGGTATTATAAAAAACCTGCAGACTCATGACACCTCTTTATCCGCGTAGCGGGTACGCAGTTCCATTTCGATGCCGAGACTGCGCAGTACCAGCAGGACCTTCCGGAATTCAACTGTGGCTTTACCGTTTTCCAGGTTGGATAAAAAGTGCAGACTGACACCGCTTAAATCGGCAAGATCCTGCTGCAGGATCTTCTGCCGCTTGCGTTCGGAACGGATGAGTTTTCCTATCTGCTCTGCTGATTGAATATTGTTATGATCCTGCAGCCCCTCATTACCGCAGGCGGCCAATCTGATGCATACTATACCTGTGAAGAGAAAACCGGGAGAGATTAATCCGGAAGTCCGGGATCAGGCCTTTTCGGTACAGAAAGCCGCCGACAGGATCCGCCGGAACCGGAAAGCTCAGGATCAGAAGCTGCAGGAACGACGACAACAGGCTCAAGGATTGGGACGAAAGATTGCTGTTGAGCTTGGTGCCGCCGACTCGAGTCTCGAGAAGGTAATCGGCTTCGGGTCCACCTGGGAGATCTGGCGCAGGTATCGTGAGGATTCGGACATCGATCTGGCCCTTATCGGCGGAGATTGGTTCAAGCTTATGCGCCATGTCCCGGACGGGGAGTTCCAGGTATCTCTGGTGGAACTGATGCAGCAAAACCCGGAGTTTATCTCCTATGTACTGGAACACGGAGAGGTATTGTATGAAAAACAGTGAGGGCTTCCCCGCCTTGCAAGGACGAAAAAATTTACCCATACTCCCCGTATGCCAGTAAAAAAGCCCCGGACTGCCGGAAACAGCGGAAAACTCAAGATCAGCAACGACTGGAACGCCATCAGCATCATAGCCCTGTCCCAGAACAATCCCTTAAAGGCTATTGCGGAGTTCGTGGAAAACAGCATCGACGCCCATGCCACGGAGATAACCCTTATCCGGGGAAAGCAGGGGGGAGAGTATTACTTAAAGATCGTCGACAACGGCGACGGTATCGATGATTTTAAATACGTGGCAACCCATATCGCCGATTCCATAAAGGCGCAGCTCAAAAAAGAGGGGGCCAGGGGACTGCAGGGAGAGTTCGGCATCGGTCTTTTGAGTTTCTGGACCGTGGGCGAGACCCTGACCATCAGCTCCATGGGCTCGGAAGGTATAACCCGCCGGATGAGGCTGGTTAAAAACAATCCGGGTTACTCCATTACGGAAGAGAAACAGCTCCTCTCATCGCGGGGAACAGAACTGCTTATCCGCCCCATCCTGTCGGGGGTGCGGCAGCTGACGGGGGAGAAACTGCAGAATTATCTTGCCTCGGAGCTGCGGGACAGGATCAATAAGCAGAACGTTTTAATAAAGATCCATGACCGGACCTCCCGCAAGGAGCTGATTGTGGAGCCCCACAAGTTCAGCGGCCGCCTGCTCCACCATCTGCCCATGCCGGAGTGCCCCATGGGGGACGTGTACCGGGAGATCTACCTCAACGAGCAGTCCCCGGAGAACAGGGTGGCCCTCTACAAGAACGGCACCAGGGTTTTTCCTTCCCTGACGCAAATCGACCATCTGGCCTGTCTCCCCTGGAACTCCGGCTACCTTACCGGGATTATCGACGCCTCCTTTCTGCAGCTGACTCCGGGAACCCGGGACGGGATTATATATGACGATGCCTTTGAGAGCTTTTTAATCTCCCTCGAACCCCTGGGTGAAGCTCTGGTTCAGGTTATTGACGAACAGAAGCGGGCGGAGGAGGAGAAGGCGAGCCACCGGATTCTGCACCGCATATCCAGGGCTATCCGGGAGGCCCTCTCGTATCTGCCCGATGAGGAGTACGGCTGGCTCTCCGTCAGTGCCGGGGGCAGGGGCCGGGGGGCGGCGCAGGCGGTAAAAACTGTCTACCTGGCCGGAGAAGGAAACGCGGAAAACGTTGCTGAAGCCCCCGGAGACGAGACCGAAGCCGGGCCGGTGTTTATCAGCGAAGAAGCCCCGGAAAAGGAAGAAGCCCAGCGGGAGTTCTTCGACATCCCCGGGGCGCTGTTCAGCGCGTCCATAAGTCCCGGCAAGGCGGTTATCCCGGTGGGGGAGAAAAAGCAGTTTTCCCTTGTTGCAAAGGACCGCAAGGGAGTCCGTCTGGACGCGGGCTTTTCCGTCCGCTGGGAGCTGACCGACGAGCAGGGAGAAATTGACGACCCTACGGGCCTCTATATAAGCTATACCGCCCCCGAGGAGCCCTGCGTAACGAGCCTCGGATGCATTGTCAGTCAGGGAGAAACGGAGGTTCTCGCCGAGGCACTTATTACCGTTACCGCAGAGTTGGGGGAGATAAGCGGCGGAACAAACCCCTCGGACCGCCGCAAGCGGGGCCTGCCGGGATACACCTACCGCAAGGCGCCGGGAGAGCTCTGGCGCAGCCGCTACGACGATGAACGCGATCTGATCATCATCAACAACGGTCACGCGGACTTTATCTACGCCTCGAAGCAGAAGAGCCGCAAGCTCAAGTACATCTCCAAACTCTTTGCCAAGGAGCTGGTGCTGGCGAACTTCCCGGAGGTAAACCGGGAGCAGATTCTGGAACGGATGATCGAGCTGCAGCTCTATACGGAGGAGAACCTGTGAGGGCTAAGAATCTACTTTTCCAGCCGCTGCAGGTTTTGGGAAATACCGCTCAGTATGCTTTCGGCCAAATCTTCGGGAAACTCCGGGGGCAGGGATTCCCTGAGGTCGGAAAGAGTCAATGGAGCATTTTCCAGAATTTCTTCAATCATGTCTTCAACCATACCTGAAGAAAGACCTGCATCTTTTGCCGTATTAATCCAGTTTTGCCGGGAGATTTTATACCATTCGTAATAATTGTTCTTTGTTCCCCGCAGGAACATAGCCATCCTCAATTCCCTCGGATGGAGCAGACCCTTACCGTGTCCAGTTACAGGATAGGCTGAAATGACATCGTATATCGGAGTTAAATGGTATCTGCCTTCCGGCAGGAGAAAAATACTGAAATTTTTCGCATGACCATCGATGGCGGCTAAAAGCCAGAAGAGTATCTGTGTTTTGAAAAAAATCATTTTATCCTGGGCAGACTTGATCGACCCGTTCAGAATTGAGGCGATTTCTTTGATACCCGGTCCTCCGTCACTCTGGTATTTGTAACCCGGTGGAGACGCAGTGGCCTGACAGAAATCTTCCTGGGGAACTCGGATCCACCATGTTTTGTCATTGGAAAGTCTGCGATCGAATCTTTCAACTATGAGAACCTTTTCTTCCTCGAAGGATTGTATCCAACACTTTGGCACAGAGATACCGAATCTCTCCAGTATTTTAAGGCAGAGCCATTCATTTTCCAGGGAAGTTGAAAGATCTATTCCCTGGTGCCCTACCAGACCAAGGGGTCGTTTAAAAATGTGGGTTGTGGGAGTGGTCCCTTTTGGCCGATACCATTTTCCATGGTGTAAAAGAAAAGCCGTCTTTTCCTGAGCTCCCGCAAGGGATATACGGAATTCCGTTTGTTTTATTCCAAAGGCCTGGCGGCTCTCGGTCTGCATGCGGAGTGCGGTCGCTATCTCAGATTGATTGAGGGGCTCTCCCGATATCGTCCTGATATTCGTCGGCTCCATTCCTGCGGGCATAATCTGGATAGCGCCAACACAGTCGCGGCCTACTTCACTGAGAAGTTCAAACGCTCCGGTTCCGGCGGTACCGAAACGGGACTGTATCCTGGATCGGATGGTTTGTGAATCAGGTAAAAGATTGTCAAAGAACGCGTCAACCATCGTGCCGCTGTACCTGGAACTGCGGCCGGTGATCGGCATGGAAAGGGATAATGGTCGCGAAAGGGAATCAGCCGTCCATTCCTCAAGATAGGTAAAGCTGGATTGTCTTCCCGTCTCCCAATATCCCACGGGCCGGCCGTTCATGAAGATATTCAGCCTCCGGGTTAAGCCTTTTCGGCCCATTTACCACTCCTCCTGGTGAGATTTATTCGGAACTTTGCGATCTGTCAGATACAGTTCCAGGTCCAGAGCGGACAGGTGCTTGAAGAGAGTTTCAACGCTGCATTTTTCCGGATGATTTTCCAGGAGGGATACAGTTTTGGGGAGCAGCCCTGATTTTCCGGCGGCTTCCTCCTGTGTAAGGTGGAGAACCATTCGTTTGGCCTTTAAGCTGTGGGCCAGTTTAACAGGATTATTGATCAGTTGATTCATTAGTACTCCGATTTACCCTATGGGGTATATATGTAATATATACCTTGCAGGGTATACTGTCAATATATACCTTACAGGGTGTGAATCTTCAGACTTGCTTCCATCAGGCCTTGGGCTTGCACATTCCTGTCGGAATGTGCTGTGGGCAGGACTTTTCACCTGCGGTTCGAGTCCTGATTGGTAAATAAAGACCGTAGCAGTTGTAAAGGAGAATGATCACCCTTGTAGCAGTCCCTGCGCTTGCTCTCGGGATTTTCCTGCGGAAAACCCTGCCGCAAGCTTGGGCTCGCACATCCCTGTCGGGATGTGCTGTGGGCAGGACTCTCACCTGCGGTTCTCGTCCTGATTGGTAAATAAAGACCGTAGCAGTTGAAAAGGAGAATGATCACCCTCGTAGCAGTCCCTGCGCTTGCTCTCGGGATTTTCCTGCGGAAAACCCTGCCGCAAGCTTGGGCTTGCACATCCCTGTCGGGATGTGCTGTGGGCAGGACTCTCACCTGCGGTTCGAGTCCTTCTCTCTACAATAAAAAAGCACCAAAGCCCTAAAGGACTTCGGTGCTTTTTATAGCAGGGGCAGGACTCGAACCTGCGACCTCCGGGTTATGAGCCCGACGAGCTGCCAACTGCTCTACCCTGCGTCGTTGAATGTAATCTATTCATTTTCCCCAAAAGAGTCAAGGCCCTTCAGGCTGGTCTTGCCGGCGTGCCAGCCTCAGACTACTATGACAAGCGAATGCCCATGATTACCCTCGTTACCGGCGAAATCGATGCCGGCAAAACAAGCTATCTACGCGAACGGGCGTCCCAAACCGGGGCCGCGGCCTGGCTGTCGGTAAAAAGTTTTCCCGGGTACGACCTTGTCATGCTGCCGGCTGGAAGGCGAATCCCCCTGGCAAGACCGACCGGCAGCGATGTCCCCCGGGGATGGTTCCCTTTCAGGCGGTTTTTCTTCAATCCCGCAGCTTTTGCTGCGGCCGAATCCTGCTGGGCTGCCCTCGATGGCCCGCCGCCGAGAGAGCTTATCCTGGATGAGGTCGGGCCATTAGAGCTGGAGGGGAGAGGCTTTGCGCCGCTCTTGCGGATATTCCTTGCTGCCGGTGTCGATCTTGCTGTAAGCGTTCGTCCCTCCCTGCTCGAGGCCGTTCCCGGGTATTTCGGCTTTTCCCCCGACAGGATCATTCGTCTCTGAGCCGCTGCCACTCCTCCGGGGTGTCGATGTCCCGGTAGATGCCTGAATCTGTTACTTCTACTGCCAGGGGAGAGAGGGGGGCTATTACCTTCATGGCCTTGACCCCCGGATCCGCAGCGATTATGAGAGATACAGCCTCAGGACCCAACAGCACCGGATGTCCCCTGTGTCCATCACAGACTGGGAAAGCCGCGGGAGCTGTTTCCAGGGTTTCCGCAAGGTGCCGGTAGGTAGCCGCTTGAACCAGAGGGAGATCTGCGGGAGTCACGAATATCTTTGTATGCCGGCACCGGGCAAGTCCCGCTTGCAGGGAACCGAGCATCCCCCGCTGCCAGTCTATGTTTGTTACCAGCTTCAGGTTTTTGGCGGGTGTCAGGTATTCCGACAGGTCGACCGCTCCCTGCACCAGGATTACTTCTTCACAGGCTGCAAGGGCTGTTACGAGGGCATAGGTAAAAAGGGGCTTCCCGTCGAGGTTCAGAAGCTGCTTTGGTATTCCCATACGGGAAGACTCTCCTGCGGCAAGGACAATGCAACAGGCGTCAATGGGATGCGAACTCTTCATGTGGGCAGTCTATCCGCAGCCGCTGCTAATGACAATCCGGCGTTGACGATTCCGGCTCCTGGTCGTAAACTCCTTGCGACAGATATGTAACTAAAAAAAGGAAGCGGTCATGAAAAACAGATGTACGGCACTACTGGTTTTATTTATCCTGAGTCTCTGGGCTCCCCTTTTTGGTGAAGGGGTACAGGAGGCATCGGCTCCGCAGATTGTTGTCCAGGACGCCCTGGGCCGGAGGGTTGAGCTCTCCGAGGCTCCCCGGAGAATTGTTACCGCCGGCAAGGCCGTTATTATGATAGTCGACGCCCTCTATCTTTTTCCCGCTGCGGCGGAACGGGTCGCCGCTGTGGGCTTTACCGACCAGGGCATGGGGGATTTCTTTCCTGTTCTGGATGAAAAGGCGGACGAGAAGGCCCGGCTTCAGAAAAACGTCGGTCCCGAGGAGATACTGGCCCAAAACCCGGACCTGGTGCTGCTTAAATCCTACCTGCGGGATTCCCTGGGAAAACCCATTGAAACGGCGGGGGTGCCGGTGGTCTACCTTGATCTGGAAACCCCGGAGCAGTTTGAGCGGGACCTGAGGATTTTAGGTACTCTTCTGGATGATCAGGCCCGTGCCGAGGAGCTGATCTCCATGTTCAACCAGCAGGCGGCGAATATCCGGCAGCAGGTAAAAAACCGTCCCCGGCCGGAAGTGGCCCTCTTCTCCGTGAACAGCGGGAACTCCGGGTACAGCTTCAGCGTGGCTCCCCAGGGCTGGATCCAGACTGTTCAGGTAGGTCTTGCGGGCGGCGATCCTGTCTGGACCGAGGCTGCGGGGAAACCGGGGTGGAACCAGGTGGGCTTCGAACAGATTGCCCGCTGGGACCCGGAGGTGATGATTTTCCTCTCCTTCCGCGGTTCAACCGATACGGTTCTGGACGAGATACAGAATGATCCCCTCTGGGGAGAACTAGAGGCGGTGCGGAACGGCAGGGTCTATTCCGTTCCCGCGGATTTCTACAGCTGGGGGCAGCCGGATCCCCGCTGGATTATAGGTACCCAATGGATGGCCAGGGTCCTGCATCCGGAGGTCTTTGAAACACCCTTCGAAGGTGAGGTGGCCGCCTTTTTCAGGGACTTTTACGGTATTGGTGCAGAGCGTTTTGAGCGTGATATCAAACCCCGCATTACGGGAGATCTTTTTTGACCCGACCGGAACGGCGGCGGGGGGTTTTTCTGCTTGGGGGACTCTTTCTTCTACTTTTTGCCCTGTCCCTCCTGGTCGGACGCTTTCCCACCGCCGGGTTTCTGTTTCCCGGGGATCTTTTCCGGGACCCCTTGAGCCTGCGCATTTTTCTGCGTCTGCGGCTTCCCAGGGTGCTGAGTGCCTCTCTTCTGGGGGCCGCTCTGGCGGCCTCGGGCTGCGCTTTTCAGATGCTCTTCAGGAACCCCCTGGTGGAGCCGGGTTTTCTGGGGGTGAGCCAGGGAGCGGCCTTCGGTGCGGCCCTGGCAATTCTGCTTTTTCCTCGGCTTCCCGGGGGGGTACAGCTGTCTGCGGTACTTTTTTCCCTGGGAGGACTCTTTCTCTCCTACCGGGTGGCCAGCAGCATCCGCTTTGGCGGCTGGGTCATCCGCATGGTAATCTCCGGTCTTGCCGTATCCGCCCTGTTTACCTCCGGGGTGGGGGTGCTCAAGTACATGGCGGATCCCCTGTCCCAGCTTCAGGAGATGACCTTCTGGATGCTCGGCGGGCTTGCGGGAACGACCTGGCAGACGACTCTTTCCATGCTGCTCCTTTCTCTCCCGGCCCTGCTTGTGCTGTATCTTTTCCGGTGGCGGCTGAATATCCTGAGTCTGGATGATCTAACCTCCTTTTCCATGGGGGCCGACCCTTTCAGGGAGCGGATGCTGCTTCTTGTGGCGGCTTCCGTGGCCACCGCCGGGGTTACCGCCGCGGCGGGTATAGTCGGCTGGGTGGGTCTCCTGGTCCCCCACGCGGCGCGCCGGGTATTCAGTGCCGAGGGGAGTCTCTCCCTCCCGGCATCCATGCTGCTTGGGGCAGTTATGCTGCTGATCTGCGACGGGATAGCCCGGGCTCTGCTGCCTTTCGAGATACCCCTGGGGATTCTTACCTCCCTGCTTGGGGCGGGGCTCTTTATTCTGCTTTTGTCCTCCGGACAGGTGAGGTTTCGCCGATGAACGCTTTTTCCATCCGGGAGCTGAGCTTCTCCTATCATGCCGATGCGGAGCGTCCCGGACTTTTTACGGACTTCAGCCTGGATATCGAAGCGGAGCGGGTTACCGCCATCCTCGGCCCCAATGGTTCGGGAAAGAGTACCATCCTGAGTCTCCTGTTGGGGTATCTGCGACCTGATAAGGGGAGTATCGAGTTCTTCGGACGCAGACTGGAGGGCTACTCCCGGACTGAGCTGGGACGTCAGATCGGCTTTGTCTCTCAGAGCGGAAGCCTGCCTTTTAATTATACTGTCCTGGACTATCTGCTGTTAGGACGGGCGTCGCGGATTGCCCTCTGGGAAACCCCGACCCGGAAAGATCTGGAGGCCGTATACAAAGCCGCCGAAAAAGCGGGTATCGAAAAGCTTGTACAGAGAAACGTGCAGGAACTTTCCGCAGGGGAACTTCAGCTGGTGGCCATCGCCCGGGCCCTTGCCCAGGAGCCGCGGGTCCTGCTGCTGGATGAACCCACCAGCCATCTGGATCCCGCCAACGCCCTGCTCATTTTTCGCCTGATGCGAAGACTTTCACAGGAGGGAATTACGGTCCTGTTCACGACCCATGATCCCCTGCACGCCCGTCAGGCGGCACAGCGGGCGATTCTGCTGAAGCAGGGGAAGCTGCTCTTTTGCGGAGATGCCGCGGAGGGGCTGAACGCAGGGCGGCTCACTACCCTGTACGGGGTCTCTTTTCAGGAAGCGAGAATAGGCGGGGAAAACTTTCCCTTCCTGATGCTCTAATCCGGCACTAAACGCGTACCGCCTCGACCCTCAATGGCTTCGGCCAGATGTTCCGGGTCGGTGATTATGCCGCTCTTTCCGCTGGCCTCCACGAACTCGACCATGGCCTCGATTTTCGGCAGCATGCTTCCCTTTGCAAAATGCCCTTCTTTTATATATGCCTTTGCTTCGGAAACGCGCATCTCGTCCAGGGATTTCTGGTCGGGTTTGCCGAAATTCAGGCAGACCTTTTCCACCGCCGTGGAAATTACAAAGAGGTCGGCCTCAAGGCTCCGGGCAAGCAGGCTGGCTGCCAGGTCCTTGTCGATAACTGCCTCTACCCCCACGTAGTGGTCCTTGTCGTCCCGGATTACCGGAATCCCGCCCCCTCCTGCGGCGATGGTGATGGTCCCGCTCTCCACCAGCTGACGGATGACATCCAGTTCCAGAATTTCCATCGGCCGGGGAGATGGCACCACCCGCCTCCAGCCGCGGCCGGCATCCTCCGCCACGGACCACCCGTCCTTCTGCATGTGCATCCTGGCCTCCGCCTCGTCCATGAAGGAACCGATGGGTTTTGTGGGGGTCCGGAATGAGGGATCATTTCGATCAACGACAACCTCGGTAACAACCGTGCTCACATTCCTGATCTGATGCAGCCCGCCCAGGACGTTCCTCACCGCCGTCTGGATATTGTAGCCCAGGGCTCCCTGGGTGTCGGCGACGCAGGAGTCCAGGGGCACCATGTGGAGCTCGTGCTTGGCAAGCTCCGCCCGGCGCAGGATGAATCCCACCTGCGGACCGTTCCCGTGGACGATGGCAAGGCGATTCTCCGAGACAATCAGGGAGGCCATGTTCTTTGCCGTGGCATAGGCCGCCTCGTACTGTGCCGGGACGGTAACGTGCTTTGGGTCCGTTATCAGCGAGTTTCCGCCGATGGCGACGACGATGGTCTTGCTCATATACAAGTTACTCCGCGTTTATATCGATAAATTCAAAGTTCGTAACATCAAAGAGCCCCATATCGGTGAGCTTGAGCTCCGGAATCACCGGCAGAGCCAGAAAGGAGAGGCTCATGAAGGGGTCCACCTGGGGATTGACCCTGAGGGCTTCGTAGGCTGTTCGGTTTATCCTGCTCAGGCGCTGGTTCAGCTGGTCAGCTGCTTCGTTGGACATGAGTCCCGCGATGGGCAGGGGCAGGGTATCGAGCACCTTTTCGTCCCTGACGACACACATTCCGCCTCCGCAGGAGATCAGCTCCCTGGCGGCTGCCAGCATGTCCCGGTCGTTGTCGCCGATAATGATCAGGTTATGGGAATCGTGGGCGATAGTCGTCGCCAGGGCACCGTTTTTCAGCTGGAAGCCCTCTACCAGGCCGAGGCCGATGTGTCCGCTTGCTTTGTGCCGTTCGATGACTGCCAGTTTAAGGATGTCCAGCTTTTCCCGGTGAACAAAGAAGCCCTGCTCGTTAATATACACCTTGCGAACCGCTTTTTCTGTTATCAGGTTGCCCGGGTGCAGATGGATTACATTGACCAGATCACCCCGGAGCTTCAAACGAAAACTCTCCTCTGAGAGTTCTCCGACGTTTACGCTTCCTGATACCGCACTGATATCCGGAGTGTTGACCGCAAAGAGAGCCTTCTGATCCCTGGCCACCAGGATTCCCTTCTTGTAGACCTGCTGTACCTTGAAGTGCCGCAGATTGTCCACCACGATAATGTCGGCGTCGAATCCCGGAGCCAGGGCCCCTTTGCGAACAAGACCGTAGCCTTCGGCGGCATTGAGGGTTCCCATCTGTATGGCCGTGAGGGGATCCAGTCCGTTTTCTATGGCAAGGCGCAGGCTGTGGTCGATATGCCCCTCGGTAAGGATATTCTCCGGTTGTTTGTCGTCGGTACAGAAGGAGCAGTAGCGGGATGTGTGGGGCCCGACTCCCTTAATCAGGGTGGAGAGATTGCGGGCGGCTGAACCTTCGCGGATCAGGATGCGCATCCCGATCCGCAGCCGGTCAAGCATCTCGTCCAGGGTGGAACACTCATGGTCGGTCTGAATTCCCGCTGCCCTGTAGGCGTTCAACCCCCGGCCTTCCAGCATGGGACCATGGCCGTCGATGGGTTTGTTTCTTCCTGCCGCCAGGGCAATCTTGGCCAGAATTCCCTCATCTCCCGCCGTTACGGAGGGATAATCCATGACCTCACCCAGGCCCAGAACCGCCCCGTCATCGATCAGTTCTTCCAGTGCTGCGGCGTCCAGTACGGCCCCGGCATTTTCAAAGGAGGTGGAGGGAACACAGGAGGGCAGCATAAAGTACACGTCCAGGGGAACCTGCCTGGCTGCGTTGATCATGTAGCGTATTCCCTCGAGCCCGGCCACATTGGCTATCTCGTGGGGGTCAGCGATTACCGTGGTAGTTCCCCGGGGAACCACCAGCCGGGCAAACTGCTCGGGAGAGACCAGGGACGACTCTATATGGACATGGCTGTCGATAAGACCGGGGAGCAGATAGGCCCCGTTCATATCAAGCTCTTTTCTGCCCTCGTAAGCACCTATCCCGGCAATGAGGCCCTGGTCGATCGCCAGGCTTCCGTCGCTTACTTCGTGGGTGTGGACGTTTACGATCCGGGCGTTCTGCAGCACCAGGTCTGCCTTTCTGCGGCCTGCGGCAACATCTATCAACCTCTTCAAATCCATGACTTAACCTCGTGTATGTATCCTACAGAATAGCGCCCCTTTTTCGTCGGGGCAAACTTTTTTTGCTTTTAGTGCTCATCAGGAAAAAATTGCGTTGCACTAGCAGGTCCCTGCGGGTAAACTGATATCTGATTTGTTCCGTTCGGGGGACATAAAAAATTATTGCAGGGAGAGAGTATGGAAAAGTTCTTTCAACTGAAAGCGAACAACACCACGGTTCGCACGGAGGTTATCGCCGGTATTACCACATTTCTGACGATGGCCTATATCCTGGCGGTCAACCCGGGCATTCTGTCCGCCGCGGGAATGCCTGCCGATTCGGTCTTCACCGCCACGGCAGTCGCGTCGCTGATAGCGACCCTTGTGATGGCGCTGTTTGCCAAGCTGCCCTTCGCGCTGGCTCCGGGTATGGGGCTGAACGCCTTCTTTGCCTTTGCTGTTGTTCTCGGCATGGGATACAGCTGGCAGTTTGCCCTGACGGCGGTATTTCTCGAAGGTATCATTTTCATCGTTCTGACCTTCCTGAATATCCGCGAAGCGATCATCAACCTGATTCCCATGAACATCAAACGGGCAATCTCCGTTGGTATCGGACTCTTTATCGCCTTTATCGGCATGCAGAACGCCGGAATCATCGTCAATAACGATGCGACCCTGGTGGGGCTTGGTTCCCTGGCTAATCCTGCGGCCCTTCTCGCGGTAATCGGCCTCATCATTACCGGTGTCATGATCGCCTACAAGGTTAAAGGAGCGCTGCTGTGGGGTATCCTTATTTCCACCGTCGTGGGTATACCCATGGGTGTTACGAACCTGGAAGGTTTCAGGCTGATGGCAGCCCCACCGTCTCTGGGACCCATACTCTTCAAGTTCGAGTTCGCGAATATTCTCAGCTTCGATATGCTGATCGTTCTTTTCACCTTCCTGTTTGTCGACATGTTCGATACGGTTGGGACCCTGATCGGCGTCTCCACCAAAGCGGGGATTCTTCAGGCTGACGGTTCCATCCCCCGGGCAAAGCAGGCCCTGTTTGCAGACGCCGTTGGAACCACCGTTGGTGCCATGCTGGGAACCTCCACGGTAACCACCTATGTAGAGAGCGCCGCTGGTGTTGAAGAGGGTGGACGCACAGGTCTTACCGCCCTGGTAACCGCCGCCATGTTCTTCCTGGCTCTTTTCTTCAGCCCTGTCTTCCTGCTGGTCCCCGGAGCAGCGACTGCGCCGGCACTGATACTGGTGGGCGTGTTCATGATGAGCCCGGTAAAAGAGATCGACTTTACCGAGATTACCGAAGCGGTCCCCGCCTTCCTGGCGATCGTCATGATGCCCCTGACTTACAGCATTGCCGAAGGTATTGTCTGGGGTCTTACCTCCTGGGTTATCCTCAAGGTTCTCAGCGGCCGCACCAAGGAGATAGGCATTGCAACCTACATTGTAGCCGCGGTTTTTATTCTGAAGTTTTTTCTCTAGATATTTTCTTACCGTGATATTGATGGGGGTGTCCTGTTCTAAGGCACCCCCTATAGATTAAATTATTCTACTTCCCAGATACCGTCGATTACTATGGAGACATTGAAGGTTGTAGGAGTAAGGCCGAAGGCCGCCCGGGCATGCAGACCCCGCTCCTCGCCAAAGATGTCGATAACAGTTTTTGATGCCCCATGGATTACCTCGGCCTGATCGTAAAAGTCGGGCGCAGAGTTAACGTAACCGGTCAGGCGAACACAGCGTTTTACGCGGTCCAGTTCTCCTTCCAGGAATTCATTTATCTGGGCGATCATGTTCAGAGCCGCAATACGGGCGGCTTCGTGTCCTTCCTCCTTGCTAAGGTCTTTTCCTACCATCCCCAGATAAATCCTTTCCCCATCGACGCTGGGAGTCTGTCCCGATAGATAGAGCAGGTTTCCCGTACGAACGACTGGAATATGGTAGGCTCCGGTTTTTGGGGGGCTGGGGATTATTATTCCTTTTTGTACTGCCTGTGCCGCCGTTTTATCCGCCATTTGACTGGTCTCCTTTTTAGAAATATGTAAATATGTTAAGACAATAGCATATTTATAGAATGAGTGCTATAGTATATATGAAATCTTTTGTAAGGAGACCAGTGAATGGTTTCGTATGTTAATGTTTCTGTTGTGGGGATCGATATCATGGGCTCTGCAATCGCCGGGCCATCGCTTGAGGTCGGAGTCGATGATACTGCAGCCATGATGAAGCAGTTCGAGGGTTTTTACGATGTACACGCGTAGCGCAATATTTGAGGGCCGGATTCTGCCGGGAAAGGAAGACGAGTTTTACGCTGCGGTTAAGGAGCGGCTCCTCCCTGCCTGGCGGCAGATGCTGCATGCCGAGGACGTCCGGCTTTTCAGGCCGGTACGCCGGGATGACGGAACCGCCGAAGTCTTTCTTGTCCAGGAGATCGACTACCCGTCCCTGGAGGCCATCGACGAAGCCTTGTCCTCACCCCGCCGGGAAAAGGCCTCCAAAGCCCTGAAATCGGTTCAACACCTTTACGAAGGACAGCATTACCATTATGTATATAGAAAGCTGTAAGGAGGCTTTCCATGACTTATCGTACATTGACTGCCGTAAACACCCAGGTATCCGAGTTCTGCTTTGGCACCATGCGCTACGCCGATAAGGACGGCACCGAAAACCAGAGAAGTGCTAACGGCGCCCGGGCCCTGGAAACCGCCATTGAGAAGGGAGTCAATTTTATCCACTCCAGTTACGAATACAAAACCCGCTGGCTGACCGGGCCGGTGCTCAAGAGGAATCCCAGGAGACATGAGCTGCACCATATAATCAAAGTCAACGTTCCCGAGTTTGAAGAGCCCCGCTTCAACGTCGATTCCTTTCGTCGGCAGATAGAACAGGCTCTTGAGGAGCTGGGAACAGAGCGCATTGAGGTGGTTCAGCACCTTCAGCGGGGCGTTCCGCGGTCGGAAATGATGACACCCGCGACCGACAAGTACCGCCTTGAGCAGTTTGATGAGATCGAAGGCGAGATTGCTGAAATAGCCGGCAAAATGAAGCAGGAGGGCAAGATCGGAACAGTCATGTCTTTTCCCTATACTGTCGCCTTTGCCAGAAGGGTGGTGGAATCCCCGGTCTATTCCGGGCTGGTGGCCTATTTTAACCCCCTGGAGACGGAGATGGTCGAGTTTTTCGACCGTCTTGAGGAGCTTGGCAAGGACTATATTACCATCCGGCCTCTATGCCAGGGTATTCTCACCGACAAACGGGCTGACCGGAAGTCCCTGCCGGCGGAGGACCGGATGAAATCACCCAATATGGATGATCTCTACCGACGTTTTGAAACGGTCAGAAGGGCCCTTGGGGAACCCGGCATGCCCTGGGAACAGTTTGCCTTCAGGTTTTCCCTTATCCATCCTGTAATAAAGAGCAGTGTGCTCGGGATTACGGTTCCTGAGCATCTGAAGACCGCCGAAGGACCAGATCTTGTTTCTGGTGATCTACTCGCAAAGGCCCTGCAGGCTAATCAGGAGTTTGATGTAATAGGGCAAAGGGACTGAATTTTTTCGTTGACAATTTGTCAGACCTGATACACAATGAAATGTAATGACAATCAGACATAGTGAGTAGAATATGCTGTGAAGAAAGAACATAGTGCTATTAAGCGATATGTTAAAGTCTGCATTGTAGGTATGCTCCACCGCTTGAAACTTAATCTGTCTGATTGCCCAGGCTTTACGCGATGCGTGGCCGAAAAACAGGAGGCTTTGATGTTGGCAAAAAAGAAAATTTTCGCAGTGGTTGTATTTGCACTCCTTGCACTGGCAGTGTTTGGGCAGGAGTTCACAATCGATTGTATCCTGACCGATTATGAGGCGCAGCAGGTTCGGGTACGTACATTCAAGGATTATGTAGAGTCTGCTTCCAACGGCAGAATCCAGGTAAACATGCTCTCCCGGCGTGCGGTTATTCCCGGAGGGGACACTGATATGGTTGAAATGATCCGTTCCGGAGCATTGACCATGGGTGCCCCTGCCGAAGGAGGCATGTCCATTATTTTCCCCGACATAGAAGCCGTTAGTCTTCCCTTTCTTGTTCCCAGCTGGCAGGTTGGAGCAAAGCTCCTGGGTCATGAATCGCCCTTTTTTAAGAGGCTCGCTGCGGAAGTTTACCAGCGTTCGGACAGAAGAATCCGTCTGCTTGGCGCTCATGTAAACTCGTTGAGAAACCTGTACACGGTAAAACCCGCGCGGACACCTCAGGACCTTGTAAACAACAATGTAACTATACGTGTAAAAGAGATTCCCCTTGTTGTAGACATGTGGAACAACCTCGGCGCCAAGGCCATCGGACTGCCCCCTGAAGACCGCTACATGGCCCTGGAGACAAACATGATCCAGGCACTGGAAGGCAGCATAGCTTCTGTTGAGCAGATCGGTTCATTCGAGATTCTCAAGTCGGTTACATTGACGGGTCACCAGTTCAGCGGTGAATACATGATGATGAACGAGGCATTCTATCAGTCCCTACCCTACAGTATGAAGAAGATTGTCCGGGAAGGTGCGCAGAAAGCCGTTTGGGCAGCCAGCCCCAACCGGGAATATACCGATATCCGGGCCCTGGAAAAGTTAAAAGCACAGGGAATCAATATAATTACCCTGACTGCTGAAGAGCACAAACAGTGGCAGGTACCGGCTGTCGCAGCAGCCAGGAAGTATCTTGAACGCAGCGTGGACTCGGCCTTTATTGATTTTACCATCAGGGAAGTTGAAAAGATCGTTAAAGAACTGGACGGCCATGTAGCCTACACCGGGCGTACAAGTTTCTAAGTAATAATGTCATGTATCGAGGGCCCCGGCTGTTGTAGGGGCCCCTTTTCTTGATAAATCACTAACTTGAATAAATTGCATAGGGGAGAGAGGGATGGTAGCGGTTTTATTTATAGCGCTTATCTTCGGGATCATTATCGGATTGCCGGTTTTCATTGTCCTGGGTATTTCCACGATGGCCCCGCACTTTTTCGGCGATCCGACCGTTTTGACAACATTGACGCGTCAACTTTTCAGCGGACTCAACCGCTTTAATCTGCTTGCAGTTCCGATGTTTGTTTTAGCCGGCAATATCATGGTCGCCTCGGGTATCATGGACCAGCTTTTAGGCGTGGCGAACGCCCTGGTCGGACGAATGAGAGGCGGGCTGGCCCAGATAAACATTGTTGTCAGTATGCTGTTCGCCGGAATGTCCGGCTCCGCCGTAGCCGATACCGTGGCGATCGGTTCGGTAATGATTCCGGCCATGAAAAAAGAGGGCTACGAGGAGGGCTTTTCAGGCGCAGTTACCGCCTCCTCATCGATGGTGGGTCCAATAATCCCGCCGAGTAATGTTATGATCATTTACGGGGCAACTTTCGGGGTCCCCATCAGCCATCTATTTGCGGCGGGTTTGTTCCCAGGAGTTTTCGTCGGCATCAGCATGATGATTCTGACCTTGTTGATCTCCATAAAGGACAAGCATCCCAAGAAAAAAGGGATGGGGTTTAAAGATTTCTGGATAACCATGTATAAGGGTATTGTCCCCATGCTGATGCCGGTCATAATTCTGGTCGGCATACTTGGCGGGATCTTTACCCCTACAGAAGCTTCGACGGTGGCGGTAGGTTATGCGCTTATTATAGGAGTCGCGGTATACCGGACACTGACACCCGCAAAACTCTACACCCTGCTTTTTAATACGGTAAAAACAACCGCAGGGGTAATGCTGATCCTGGGTTTTGCCCAGAACTTTGGCTGGGTACTGGCGCGAAATCAGATTCCGGAAAGGATCCTCGCAGCAGTTCTGACCATAACGACAAACAAAATCGCCCTGCTGCTGGTGCTGAATCTGTTCCTTTTTATCGTCGGGCTCTTTATCGGCCGTACCGTCGCCCTGCTGATTCTCGGGACCATGCTGATTCCGATTCTGACGGAGCTTGGAATGCATCAAATCCATATTGCGATGATTCTTATCTTTGCCCTGGGCGTCGGGCACCTTACGCCGCCCTTTGGCGAGCTGCTCTTTACAACAGCCTATGCCGGCAACATTCCCATAGAAAAGATCCTGAAAAAGGTACCTCCCTATATCTTCCTGATGCTGGCCATCAATATTCTGGTCACCTTTGTCCCGGATTTCGTGCTCTTCTTCCCCCGTGAAGTCTTCGGAATGATTGAGTAAGGAGGTAGAAAATGTTGAAGAATTTTTCTGTCGCCTATGATGCGGCAATGAAGAAATTAAACAAGGTTGTCGGGGCCATTTCGGTTACGATTCTGTCCGCAATCTTTCTTATGATGTCCGTGGAGATCCTGAGCCGCTCAATGTTGCAGGTATCCTACGCCTGGTCCATGGAGTTGAGCCGTTTTGGTCTGGTATTTGTCATCTTTTTCGGCGGGAGCATGCTGTTCCATGAAAGCGGGCATATCGCTGTTACCCTCTTTCATAATCTGATGTCCCCCAAAGTCCTGGAAATAACGAAGAGTATTTTTGACATAATAGTACTCTATGTGCTGATTATGTACGCTTTGTACAGCTACGAATTCGCCCTGGCCGGCATGCATTCTCCCTCGGTTACCCGTATGATGACCATGATCTACCCGCGCATGGCTATTCCAATAGGATTTCTTCTGATGTTTTTACAGGTTTTTAATAATCTGCTCAAGCGTTTTGTTAAATTCCAGGAATACACGCAGGAGCAATGGGATGCTGAGAAGGCACGTAAGACGGACTTGATTTTAAAAGAGATCGCGGAAGAAGAGTCTGCCGGTGATGCAGACTAAAAAATAGGAGCTTTTTATGTTTACCCTGGAACCTTTTTTACATGAACGTGCGCCGGAAACTTTCGACAGCTCCGGCATGGTCAAGGAGATTCTTCCCTGGACTGAATGGCCTCGGATGCTTGACCTGCAGAAGAGTGACGGCATCAACAGTTTTGTTATAAGTCATGAGCCGTATCCTGACGATTTTTACCGGGGCTTGAAAAAAGGGTCTCTGGTTATACGCTACGGTGTTGGCTACGATGCGGTGCCGGTTGATCTGTGCAGGGAGCTTGGGATCCTGGTGGCCAATACCCCGGGAACCCTCGACCAGTCGGTTGCCGAGCATGCGGCGACCCTTATGATGACCGCCGCCCGACATGTCGTTAGTATGGATGCGTCGGTAAAATCCGGAAGCTGGAACCAGGTCATGGCTAAGGAGTTCAAGGGACAGACCCTTGCGGTGATAGGATTCGGTAATATTGGCCGAACTCTTGCGTCCATAGCGAAGTTCGGTCTGGGAATGCGTATTGTCGCCTTCGACATTAACGAAAGAATCCGCAGCTCGTTTCCTGATCTTTTTGACGAGTTTACCAACAGCTTTGAAGATGCAGTATCCGGGGCCGATTTTGTCTCTCTGCATATGAATCTGAATCCCAGTACCGCCGGATTCATTAATACCACACGTTTAAAGCATTTTAAGTCCGACGCGATCCTGATCAATACGGCCCGCGGCGGTGTGATAAACGAAAAGGACCTGTACTCAGCCCTGCAGAAAAGATCGATTGCCTGCGCCGCCCTGGATGTTTTCGAGAATGAACCCTATGTTCCTCTTCCGGGGGCGGACTTGCGCACACTGAAGAATGTAATCATGACCCCTCATGTCGCCTCCCATACGGTTGAGGCAAATCGGCGCATGGCGGGATCCTGCATAGAGAACGCAAAAAACTATAAGCAGGGAAGATTGTCAGAATTGACTTTGATTCCTGAACAGCGTGAGTTAGTATAAAATCGCGCAGCAGGAATACTATCTATCATGTAAATCGGAGGAAGCATGAATCTTGAGGGAAAAACAGCTGTTGTTACCGGAGGAACCGGAGGACTAGGCTGGTATCTATGCAAAAGTCTCGCCGAGGAAAAGGCGAAAATAGTACTGATCTACCTGAACTCCCGGGACAAGGCCGAAGGGTATGTACAGGAGCTTAAAGCCATGGGAACGGAAGCCGTGGCGGTCAGCGTCGATGTCACCACCGAGGAAGGGATTGACAAAATGGTTGATGCTGCCGAGTCAAACTTCGGCGGTATTGACGCCCTTGTACTGAACGCGGCTTATAACAAGTGGGTCAATTTCTCAGACCTCGAGGCCCTGGATCCCGCTCTGTGGAATGATATTATCAACTACAACCTGACAGCCCCCTATCTTGCCATACGCAAAATCGGGCCGAAAATGAGAAAGAGTGGAGGCCGGATCGTAACCATCTCTTCCATCGCAGGACTTTATCCGGGAGGCAGCAGTATAGCGTACTGTGTGTCAAAAGCGGGTCTGATCCACCTTACCCGCTGCATGTCCGTAGCCCTGGCTCCCTCGGTACTGGTGAACAGCGTGGCCCCCGGGCTCATGGAAGGTACCAGAATGACCGAAAATCTGGCACCTGAATACGCGGACAAAGCCAGAAAGTCCGCCCTTATCGGAAAGGCCGCCGATCGTAAGGATGTGGCGGACGCCGTTAAGACTTTTATTGAAACCGACAGTATTACCGGGCAAACCCTGGCGGTGGACGGTGGCAAGTTTTTTCATTGAGCAGGCAGAAGATGTTCCCCGTCAGCTCCGGATTATTCAGCCCGCAGTTCAATGGTAAATCTGCTGTGGTCGCCCCGGTACCAGCCCAGGGTAAACTCGATGGGGATGTTCTGATCCGTATAGACGATTGTTTCTGTGCGTTGGACCGGGCTTCCCTGTTTTATCTTCAGTAACGTCGCCACTTCCTTCGGAGCGGCGACGGCTTCAATGGAACGACGCATCAGGGTCAGGTTAAAGTTGTAGGCTTCCGACAGGAGAACGTGCAGGGCTTCCCGTGTAAAGTCGCAGGTGTCGAAACCGGGAACGAGCTTGCAGGGCAGAAAGGAGTTAACGACCATCAGGGGCTGCAGGTCGGCGGAACGCAGGCGGCGAAGAAAAAACACATCCTCTCCCGTCTGGATATTAAGCTTTTCTGCAACTGCGTCATCAGCGCTTGTTTTGAACAGATCCAGAACCTGCGTACTGGGATTAACACCCTTTTCGCGCATCTCCTGGTTAAAGCTGCTTAGGGCAAGCCGGAAGTCCCGCTGAACTTTCGGTTTGGTTACAAAGGTCCCTTTCCCCTTACTGCGGACGAGGTACCCTTCGGTAACAAGTTCGGCAATAGCCTGCCGTACGGTCGGACGGCTGATATCAAAATGGGCACAAAGTTCATTTTCCGTGGGAATTGGATCGCCGACATTGCGTTTGCTTATATATTCGCGCAGGTGCTGTTTTAGCTGATAATAGAGGGGGATCGGGATGCTCTTATCAATAGCGTTTTTGTCAAGGCTCATATGCTTCTCCTGCGGATCGACAATCCAATAGACGGTTTAATATATAAGAAATTGTACCACAAAACTAAGAAAAAGGTTAAGTAATTAAGTAATATCGTAATTACAAGGAGAATCGATAATGATAATGGACAACATATACAGCTCCCATACGGATTATGCTCCTATGAGTCCGAAGCTTGCACGAGCATTTGAATGGCTCAAATCAACTGACCTAAAATCCCTGAAACCCGATCAGGTAATATCCGTGGATGGGGAGAGAATAAGCGCCCAGATCCAGCAGTACAGCACAATTCAGCCTGAGGAAATGCGCTTTGAAACACATCGCTCCTATATAGATATCCAGATTGTCGTAAGCGGCAGAGAGACTATTTTCTGGACGCCCATGGCTTGTCTTGGGAACATTATCTCTCCTTATGACTACCACAGGGACGTGGTCTTTTTCGAAGATTCCGAGGTATCTGTACCGCTGCTCCTAGTGGAAGGCGACTATGCGGTCTTTTTTCCCAGTGACGGACACAAGCCAAAGTGCGTGGTTGAAGATCCTGAAACCGTTCACAAGATTGTTGTAAAAGTTGCTGTCTAAAAAACTTCCGTGACCTTGACCACCGGCGCGGAGTGTTACAGACTGGTTCCGTAACAGCATTACCTTTAGGAGAAACAGATATATGAGTGAAGCAAAGAAGATCGCCCTGGTAACCGGCGCCGCCGGGACCATGGGTAAGGCAGTGGCAAAGGGATTAATCGAGGACGGGTATCGGGTCGTACTGGCGGATGTAAAAAAGGAGGCCCTGGATGAGGTGGCCGCGGAACTGGGGCAGGGCAGCTATCCCATCGCCTTCGATATCAGCGATTTCGGGGCCTGCAAAAAGGCTATCGAGCAGGTCAGGACTGAGGTGGGGAATGTGGATGTCCTCGTGAACAACGCCGGAATCCTCTCCAATAACAAGGTCGCCGCCACCACCCCCGAAGAGTGGCACAAGGTTCTGGCAGTCAACCTGGACGGCGCCTTCTATCTCATCCAGCTTTGTCTGCCGGCGATGATCGAGAAAAAGTGGGGCAGGATTATCAATACCAGCTCCTTCGCGTCAAAATCCGGGGGAATTACCGCGGGCACCACCTACTCTGTTTCCAAGGCTGCCATCAACGGTCTTACCTTCTCCATTGCCGCGGAGACCCTCAAGACCGGGGTTACCTGCAATGCCATTGCCCCGGCCTACGTTCGGACCCCCATGGTGGAGAAGCAGCTGAACGACGAACAGCGGGCCGCGGTGCTTGCCAAGATTCCTGTTGGACGCTTCTGTGAGCCCGAAGAGTTTGCTCACGCGGTACGCTTTCTGGCTTCGCCCATGTCCGGATTTATTACCGGTGAAGTCCTGGACCAGAACGGCGGGCTTCAGTTCGACTGATTTCCCGGTGAGGCAATTTTCTATGACGGATTTCTACCTGAGGTCCGTCTTTTTTTTTACTGTCCCGAATCGTGGGGATAAGCAGATTTGTGGGACGGAAAAAACCGCGGAACTGGAAAAAGTCCGGAAAAACTGACCATCCAGCAGTTAAACCGGGGTCAAGAAAGAATTTATCCCGTATTCATCCCCACGTTTCGAGACACTGACTTTGATTTAAAACTTGACAGCCCATCAGAGCGGTTTTAGTATGGGTTATACACGCTGCATGGATCGAAAAATGTTCCTGGTACAGCTATCTGACGGACTGATTTTTCCTATTCTTTTTTTCAGGTTAAACCCAAAAAGAATAGTTGGACCTTGAACGGAGAGGTTCGGCTATTCATTTCCGGCTCTCCTTATGCCAAGGCCCGCGAAATAACGGTACGGGGTAGGCTATGATCGTTAAAAACGGACTGGTTGCCTTCAGTGGTGAGGATGAATTCCTTAAAAAAGACCTGAGGCTGCGGGACGGCCGTATTGTCGAAATCGGCCGGGATCTAAGGGCGAATCACGATGACGAGGTACTGGACGCATCGGACTGCTGGGTTCTTCCCGGCGGCATTGACCCGCATGTTCACTTTTATGACCCCGGCTATACTGACAAGGAAGATTTTGCCCACGGCAGCGCTGCAGCAGTCTCCGGAGGGGTGACCACTGTAATCGACATGCCCTGTACCTCTCTGCCTCCTGTAACTGATTCCCGGTCCCTTCAGGGAAAACTGAACATAGTATCTCCGAAAGCCCATGTGGATTTCGGCTTCTTCGGGGGCGTCTCGCGGCAGCTCTTCGACGCAGGCTGCGAGGAGTCCATGGCTTCCATAGCCGAACAGGTAATGGGCTTCAAGGTCTACGCCGTATCGGGGATGGAAGAGGTCTGGGGTGCTCTGGACCACTGGCGCTTTCGTAAGGTGCTGGAGATTGCCGCCGGTCACGGCAGTATTGTGCTGCTCCACGCCGAGGATGCCGAATACGTGGTCAATGCCTCGAAGGAACTGGAAAAAAGGCGCAGGGACCCGGAGGCCTGGTATCTTGCCCGTCCGGAGCTGGCGGAGGTCCTTGCCGTTACAAGTGCCCTGCGGATTGCCGCGGAAGCCGGGGGAAACCTGCATATCGTACACATCGGCACCGCCGAGGCGGCACGGCTTTTGGCCGCTCCGCAGCCGGAGGGCTGTCGGATAAGCGGAGAGACCTGTCCCCAGTACCTGGCCTTCAGCCTGGATGACTTTATCGCCCAGGGGGCGGTCCTGAAGATAGCCCCGCCGATCAAGAAAGCGGGTAACCGGGAGAAGCTCTGGGAACTGCTGAAGGCGGGAACCATCGAGTTTGTGGCCTCGGACCATGCCCCGGGAACGGCGGAGGAGAAGTCCGGAAGGGACATCTGGAAGAACTCCGCGGGGATTGCCGGAACGGGCACCATGCTGCCCTTTCTTTTTTCAGAAGCTTACCTGGCCGGCAGGCTGTCCCTCTCCCGTTTTCTCGAAGTCGCCTCGGAAAATGCCGCCAGGCGCTACGGCTTTTTTGACCGCAAGGGTTCCATCGATACCGGCAAGGACGCCGACCTCGTTCTGATAAATTCCAGGGAAAACTGGACGGTCCGGGGGGTGGAGTTCCTTTCCAAAGGGAAACTGACTCCCTTCGAGGGCCGGACCTTTACCGGCAGGGTGGAGAAGACCCTGGTCCGGGGCCGGACTGTCTTTGACCGTCGGCGGGGAGCCCTGGAGGCCGGCTGGGGCGAGTTTATACGACCGACAAGGAGTGTGTAATGGGAGATGCAATGAGGCTTCTGCCTTTTGACGAGCTTTTAACGCGGATCTTCGAGGAGTACAGGGACGGAGGGTCGATCTTCGATCTTCCAGAGGATTCGTGGTTTCGCAAGAAGAACGGAAAAAGCCTTTCCATCTTCGGAAATCCCATGGAGACTCCCCTTGGGCCCGCCGCGGGACCCCATACCCAGCTGGCCTCGAACATTATCGCCTCCTACCTGACGGGAAGCCGCTTTATCGAGCTGAAAACCGTGCAGATCCTCGACTCCCTGGAGATCGAAAAACCCTGTATCGATGCCGCCGACGAGGGTTACAATACCGAGTGGTCCACGGAACTCTCCCTGGATGAGGCCTGGCAGGAGTACGCCAAAGCCTGGATTATTCTGCACCTTCTGGAAGAGCTCTTCGGCCTTCGGCGGACGGAAAACCGGCGCTCCTTTGTCTTCAATATGAGCGTCGGCTACGACCTGAAAGGGATCAAAAGTGAGCCCATGCAGCGCTACATCCGCCGCATGAAAGACTCTTCGTCGGAAAAGCTTTTTTCAGGTTGGATCGACCAGGCAAAACAGATGCTCCCGGAGCTGCTGAAGGGCTCGGAACTTGAGCGGCGCAGCCGGATTCTGTCCGATTTTAGGGTTTCCGGTAAAATCTGCGGTTCCGTGACCCTCTCCACCATGCACGGCTGCCCTCCGGAGGAGATCGAGGCGATCTGCTCCTACATGCTCAGGGAGCAGAAGCTGGATACCTATGTAAAACTGAATCCCACCCTCCTGGGCTATGGGACGGTCCGGGAAATCCTGGACGGCCTGGGCTACACCTATGTGGAGCTGAATCCGGAGAGTTTCGAACACGATCTTCAGCTTTCCCGGGCCCTGGAGATTCTTTCCCGGCTGCGGAAGCTGGCGGCGGATTCGGGACGGCACTTCGGGGTCAAACTGACCAATACCCTGGCCTGCAGAAACAACCAGGGACGGCTGCCGGGAGAGGAGATGTACCTCTCCGGCCGGGCGCTCTTTCCCCTTTCCATCAACGTCGCCGCCCGGCTTTCCGAGGAGTTCGGCGGAGAACTGCCCATCTCCTTTTCCGGCGGAATAAGCATCCATAACGCCGCTCAAGTTTTCGCCACCGGTATCCGGCCGGTCACCCTGGCAACGGAGCTTCTGAAGCCCGGCGGATACCTGCGGCAGGTCCAGCTTGCAAAGCTGCTGGAGGAGCTTCCGGAAGTCGACTGGCAGCGGGAACGCATCGACGTGCAGGCCCTGAAAAGCCTTGCAGCTGCATCCCTGAAGGATCGCAGCCTTGCCAAGGAGTTCCGGGGCAGCGATGCGGTCCATAATCCGGGGGAACTGCCATTGTTCGACTGCTACGTCGCCCCCTGCGTAAGCGCCTGCGCCATTGGTCAGCATATTCCGGAATACCTGCGCCTGGCCGGGGAGGGCAGGTACGGAGAGGCCTTGGAGTGCATTTATGAGCGCAACGCCCTGCCCTCAATCACCGGCCACATCTGCGACCACCAGTGCCAGCTGGTCTGTACCCGTCTGGATTACGAGGGCGCCCTCAACATCCGGGAGGTCAAGAAGATCTCCCTGCTCAAAGGTATGGAGGAGTATCAGCGCCGCTGGGTCAAGCCGGAGATCCGGCATCCTGAGCGGATCGCTGTCGTAGGAGCAGGGCCCGCGGGGCTTTCTGCGGCCTATTTCCTTGCCCGGGAAGGTTTTTCCGTAACCGTCCTTGAGCGGGAAGAGGATGCCGGCGGTGTCGTGCGCTACGTGGTGCCCCACTTCCGGATAAGCCGGGAGGCCATTGACCGGGACATAGATTTTATCCGCCAGCACGGGGTGGAGTTCCGCTTCGGGGTGGATGAGAAGATCGATATTGAAGCCTTCAAAAAAGAAGGATTCACCTACATTGTTCTGGGTCTCGGCACCTACCGGAGCCGAAAGCTTCCCATAGAGGGTGACAGCCAGCGGATCTATCCATCCCTCTCCTTTCTTACCCAGTTCAACCGCGACCCCTCCCGTCTCGAGATGGGGCGCCGGGTCGTGGTTATCGGAGCCGGGGACACTGCCATGGACTGCGCCCGGGCGGCTCTGCGCTGTTCCGGAGTCGAGGAGGTTCAGATCGTCTACCGCAGGGCCTTCGAGCAGATGCCCGCCAGCCGGGAGGAGTACGAATACGCCGCGGAGGACGGGATCTCCTTCCGCTGGCTCAGGAACCCTGAACGCTTTAGCGCCGACGGCAGTCTTACCCTGCGGGTCATGGAGCTGGGAGAACCCGATGAATCGGGGCGGAGGCGCCCTGTTCCGACGGACAGGACGGAAGAGATTAAGGCGGACAGCCTGATTTATGCTGTGGGTGATGATCCCGATTCCGAGGCTCTGAAGAGCGCAGGTCTCGAGCCCGATGCAAAGGGCATGGTTCCCACCGGGGAAGGCGGGGAGACGGATCGGGAAAACATCTTTCTCATCGGAGACAGCCGGACCGGGGCATCCACCATCGTCAACTGCATTGCTGAAGGCCGCAGGGCCGCCGACGCCATCTGTCGTAAAAGCGATTCCCTCTGGGAGCGGAGCGAGCTTATTCCCTACCTGGACCCGGAGGAGCGGACGGCGGACATCGCCGTCAAGAAAGGGCATCTCTCTTCCAGGCCGGATCCCCGGTCCGACTACGACTCGGCGTCCTTCTGCGCCACCGAAAAGTCCCGCTGTCTTGAATGCGATTTCCTCTGCAACAAGTGCGTCGATGTCTGCCCCAACCGGGCCAATATAAAGGTGGAAACCGCGGGGCAGGAGCAATTTGACGATGCCTGGCAGATTGTGCATATCGATGCCTACTGCAACGAGTGCGGCAACTGCGGCCAGTTCTGTCCCTGGGACGGTCGTCCCTATACGGACAAGCCTACGGTTTTCAGCAGTCCGGCGGATTTTGAAAACAGCAGCAACCCCGGCTGGCTCCTTGAGAACGGGAGCCTCCGCGTACGTTTTCAGGGACGGGTACAGACCCTGGACCTGGGGGAGGCCTTCAAGCGCTCGGAAGGACGGGATGATGAAGCGCGCTTTTTCCGGCTTTTTGAGCTGCTGCACCATCGAAGGCCGCACCTCTTTGCCCCGCTTTCCCCGGGAGGTGCGGCATGATTCTGTTTACCAATGCGACCCTGGTGGAGTTTGATCCCCCCCGAATCCGGCATAACGAAGATGTTCTGGTGGATGGAGATACCATAATCAAAGTTGGAAAGGGGCTCGATGCTGCGGGAGTCGAAATAACCGTGGACGGGTCGGGAAAACTGCTTTTCCCCGGGATCGTCTGTTCCCACACCCACTTCTATTCCGGCCTTTCCCGGGGGATCATGGCGAATATCGGGGACACCCCGGATTTTGTCTCCATTCTGAAGAATCTCTGGTGGCGCCTGGACCGGGCCCTGGACTCCGAGAGTCTTCGTGCTTCGGGGCTTATCTGTTCTCTGGATGCCATCCGTGCAGGCACCACCGCGGTGATCGATCATCACGCCTCGCCGACCTTCATTTCCGGGTCCCTGGATGTTCTTAAAAAAGCCTTCGAGGAGACGGGTTTGCGGGGGACCACCTGTTACGAGGTGACCGACCGTCATGGTGAAGAGGCGATGCAGGAAGGGATGGACGAGAACATCGCCTTTGCCCGGAGTATCGATGCCGAAAAAAAAGCGGGGACCTGGTCCGGCCTGACGGAGGCCCATATCGGGGGCCATGCCCCCTGCACCCTGCCGGATGCCGCCCTGAAACTTCTGGCCGATGCCTGCGAAATAAGCGGCCGGGGTTTTCATGTGCATCTGGCGGAGGACGCCTGGGACGTCTCCCACTCTCATATAAATTACGGCAGGGACCTGGTTTTCAGGCTGGATGACTTCGGTCTGGTCAGAGACAACAGCATCCTGGTCCACGGTGTCCATCTGAACACGGATGAGGTGGAGCGCATCAACGAACGCGGAGCCTTTCTGGTGCACAACTCCAGGTCCAACATGAACAACGGGGTGGGCTACAATCCCAATCTTCCCCGCCTT
>Ga0334900_1001030_pt1 | contig 34014 bp, 29 predicted proteins | sample GraSluR3_MG_2_FD_207231 | JGI IMG/M metagenome (GOLD analysis project Ga0334900, IMG submission 207231) | Sludge microbial communities from methane-producing bioreactor in Wageningen University, Netherlands - Granular Sludge_31_08-R3 | ecosystem: Engineered > Bioreactor > Anaerobic >... | reverse complement strand
TGCGCTTGTTCCGATCCACGTCTATTCGTGCACCGCTTTGCAGCTCATCGAGGTTCAGACGAGCCAGCTCTCCGTATCTGCTGAAGGTATCGATACTGAAATAGACATTCCCACCGGCAACGTAGGTGTGTCCCTTCTCTTCCAACCGTTTGATCAGAGCAATCATATCCCCGATATGCTCGGTTGCTCGACACGCTATATGGGGTCTCAGAATATTGAGTTCGTCGGTATCGGCAAAGAACGCATCGGTATACAATCGAGCGATCTCGTAGACATCGCGCCCACTCTCCTTGGACGATTTGACCATCTTGTCTTCGCCGTCGTCTCCATCATCGGTGAGGTGCCCTACATCGGTGACATTCATGACATGCTTCACGTCGAATCCAGAGAACTCAAAGGTTCTTCTGAGTAGATCCTCGAATACATAGGTCCTCAGATTCCCGATATGAGCGTAGTTATATACGGTAGGTCCGCAGCAGTACATCCGCACCAGATTTCTCTCAAGGGGCTCGAATGTTTCCACGGTTCTAGAGAGAGTGTTGTGCAGAGAAATTCTCATCGGCTACTCCTATCACAGGCGTCTTCCAAAGGTGGCATTGTATGCCAAAGGGAAATGGGATAGTATACCCGTGTGGATACCACAATACGTAATGCAGATGAAAAAATCAATATCGATGACCTGATTCATGAGCGTGTGGCGCTTGCCCCACTCTCTACCTACGGCACTGGAGGAGAGGCGGATTATCTTGTCGTACCGGCAAACCTTGCTCAACTTCGTGCTGCCCTGAGCTGGGCAAAACAGAGAGATATTCCCATCACAGTTCTCGGAGGAGGATCGAACGTTCTCATTGCCGACGATGGTGTGGAAGGACTGGTGATCGCCACCACCGGGCTCACAAGCTACCATGTACGTGGTTGTATATTCTGTACAGAAAGCGGCCTGTCACTCGATACTGCGATCAATGTGGCAATCGAGTGTTCGTTAAGCGGTCTTGAGCCTCTGGGAGGACTTCCAGGTACGGTGGGGGGCGCCATCTGGGGAAATGCAGCCGCAGGCGGTCTCTGGATCTCGGAGCTTATCGAGTGGGTCGACTATATCGACTACGATGGCAATCTGTTCCGTTTTCAGGGCATGGATGGCGGGTTCAGCTACAAGAGTTCACCTTTCAAGAAAATGCACGTAGTCATACATGAGATCGCATTCAGATTGATTCCTAACAAGAACACCAGCGAAGCTCGACTGAAGAAGGAACAGAGTCGTACTGAGCGGATGGAGACTGGACAGTTCGACTTCCCCTCGGCAGGTTGCATGTTCAAGAACCCACGAGGAATCAGCGCTGGAAAACTCATAGATGAGGCTGGCATGAAAGGTCACTCGTTCGGGGGAGCTCGGGTGAGCGAGCATCATGCAAACTTCATTGTCAACTACAACCACAGGGCAACCAGTAACGAGATCATGGAGTTGAGCAAGGTCGTACAGCATGAAATTGAAAAGAGCCGGAATATCCGACTTGAACGGGAAGTGATACTCATAGGTCGATGGAATAGGTAACACGCACTTCTCCCTCGGGCGTCAACTCACACACCAGATTCCCTGTGTCGACAGGAACAGTGAATTTGAGCGATACAGAGAGGGATCTATCACCTATACCAAGCGATACAGCCACCTCCGATCGGGAACCTCCGTGTGTTTCAGGAAGATGCATCTGCAGGTGTACAGACCAGATCGGGTCGTTTGTCCACCGAACCTCTGGCCGTACCGATAGATCTACACTCTGTACAGATAGTGACACGGGAATCGCAGCGGTAACGGTCTCTCCTTGAGAACCTGTCCGATTCCACCGTCGCTCAAGCGTTGCCCGCAATCCAATGGCAATCACCTCGGAAAATTCAAACTCGAATCTCCCTCTGAATCGGAGTATACGCCGTTGACTCTCACCAGCGAAAGCCGTCGGTCTCCACCAGGTATCGGTACAGGAGATCTCTGCCAAGTGGTCCGCTTTTCTCCACGATGCAAGCAGATACTCCCGTTTCAACGGAGCATCTCGTGTTGAAAATGCAGAAGTTCCAACACCTCCACTCCAAATCGGAAGCAGTGATCGACTATAGTGTAGCAGTAGATCGTTCCAGATCAGCTCAATCTCGGCTAGTACTGAGAGCCCAGTTCCTAGCGCAGCATCGTATGCATGGCGTAGGAGAAACTGTGTGCTCATATAGAGAGAAGAAACCAATTCGATCGCTTTTCCACTCCAAGAGATGGCTGATACCACACCGCGTTGAATTGCACGTGCACCATAGGGGTGAATCGATTCGAGGTAGGAACGTCGACCACCTCGAATTGCAAGGCCTCCCAACCGAAGCACTCCGGAGAGCGTAGGCACTTCTGTCCAGAGACCGACACCGTGGCCGTATGACGACCGTTGTGAGTGTATACCATAGATATGAACCCAGATCTCCTCTGCATCTTCAGCTACGACTATCGGTAGCGAAAGCCCCAGAGAAGCCGGTTCCCTCGGCGCTAGATGGACAGATTTTACCTTTGGAGGTCCAGTTGGCAGTCTGTTCGTCTTCGACGGTAACGAGAGCTGCAGAGCCGATGCAGACAGCATGGAAAAGCGATGATCGTTGAGCATGTTGCCGAGTCGAATGTACACCGGATCGATACATGTCTCCACAGCGATGTATGGTTCCATGATCACCTGTGCAAGCATGAAATCCTCGTATGAGATACTTGAGTCCACTCGCCAATCGAGTCGAGATGAGCATGGAAAGTCAAAGTACGTTGAACCGTACATCGAGAGATCCCACGCATCTTCGGTCGCTATACTGGTGAGCTTGCCATTCGCCGAACAGAGTAGCATACACGAAAACCAGAGGAGTACCACCATGACAAAGAGTCGTTGTCTCATGATAAACTAACTGCGATTGGTCACATGTTGCTTCTCTTCCATTGATTTTTTAGCTCTGGCATGGCAGAATGACTTCCGGCTGTTTATAGAAAAAAATAATGCTAAGCACTAGATGGAGGTCGAAATGGTGATACTCACATTGAATTGTGGAAGCTCTTCCGCAAAGTATCAGGTGTATGATTGGAACAATAAAGCGGTACTCGCTGTCGGCGTGGTTGAACGTATTGGACTCGAGTATTCGATAATAGAGCATAAAACCACAAAGAATGGTGAATTCACCGAGAAAGTCTCCTGTCCTACGCACAAAGAGGCGATTGAGCTGATCATCAAGATGTTACTCGACCCCTTGCATGGTGTCATCTCCAATGTGCAGGAGATCAGTGCAGTGGGACACCGGGTTCTCCATGGAGGTGAGCGTTTCAAGCAGTCTGTGCTGGTAGATGATGATGTGCTTGCCCACCTCAAGGAGTTGATTCCACTTGGACCGCTCCACATGCCACCGAACATTATGGGAATCGAAGCGGCAAGAAAAGTCATGCCCGAGATTCCGCACGCAATCGTCATGGATACCGCATGGCACCAGACCATGCCAGCAGCGGCTTTCATGTACGCTGTTCCGCACGAGTGGTACACGACCTACAACGTACGTCGGTACGGATTCCACGGAACAAGCTATGTCTATACTGCAAAACGTGCAGCAGTTCTGCTCGGAAAGGATCCCAAGGATACCAATCTTATCATCTGTCATATCGGCAATGGCGCATCGATCTCGGCCGTGAAAAATGGCGTGTGTGTAGATACGACCATGGGACTCACGCCGCTGGAAGGACTGGTCATGGGAACTCGCTCAGGCGATCTCGACCCTGCCATCCTCCCTTTCATGATGAATAGAACAGGCATGTCCGCAAAAGAGATGGACAGCGTGCTGAACAAGAAAAGTGGCCTCGTGGGTATCTGCGGAATGAGTGACCGTCGGGATGTTCGCGATGCAGCGGCTGAAGGTAATGAGAGAGCTGAACTTGCGATCCAGATGGAGTGCCACAGACTGAAAAAGTACATTGGAGCCTATGCAGCCCTTCTCGGTAGAGTAGATGCACTGATCTACACTGCAGGTGTGGGAGAGATGGCTCCACATATTCGTGAACGGGCTACGAAGGATCTTGATATTCTCGGCATTAAAATCGATCTGGAGAAGAACCGGATCGCGCAGTGCAGAAACGCAGAACTCGATATCAGTACCGATGACTCTCCAAGCAGAATCTACGTGATTCCAACCGATGAGGAGTTGGTCATGACCGAAGACGCGTATGCACTCATGAACGGAACCTACGATGTCCATATGAACTTCACCTACTCATTCCAGCATAAAGAGTATGTGAACAAGGCCCGTGAAGCAGGATTGAAAGAGGACTTGAAGAAGCGCCCTGAACTGAAGAAACTTCTGGCACTTCCTAAGTAAGTATCTGCACTACCTGAGAAAGAGGGCTCTCGACGCTTGGTCGAAAGCCCTTTTTTCTGCCCTATTCGGTCTCCAGAGACTCTTTCTTCAATACAGCCTCCTTCAGGATCTCCGCTGTCCCCTGAATACCGAGCAGCGTGGAATTGATCGTGATATCGTAGAACATGGCATTCCCCCAGGTTCCGGCAGCATAGTAGTCGTGATATTTCTTCCGCTCCTTATCGTACTTGGAGATATGTGAGAGAGCCTCTTTGACCTCAATTTCCTCATACCGGGCGATACGCTTTGCTCGAGCCTCCTCTGGGGCGTGAATGAACACCGATAGGTGGTGTGGGTGCTCTTTGAGAATATAGTCTGAACATCTTCCTACGATTACGCACGGCCCCTCATCTGCAAGTTGTCGAATGATCTCGTACTGAGTGAGAAACAGCGTATCGCTGAGCGGCATGTTGTATACAGCAGTAGAGGCATGACCGAGGGTGGGTATGCTGGAGGGGATCGTGTAGAGGAACCTGCTTGCAGCTTTCTCGTCTAGATTCTCCAAGACCTGCTTGCTCATACCACTCTTCTCAGCCGCCATGGAGATGAGCTGACTGTCGTAGAATGGAACTTCGCAGGCATCGGCAAGTAGCCTTCCGATTTCTCGGCCGCCAGAGCCAAACTGTCTACTGATTGATATAACGGTGTGTATTCCCATTCCGTATCCTCCTCGCTTCTGCGGCTTCATTGTATCGTGTTCACGTCGGAGAAGAAAGAGGAAAATGCAAGAGACCACTTGTACAGAGCAAAATTCGCCTCGGAAGGTGCAGGGAGACCACACACATCCTGTAAGAGAGTATAGATGGAGCGTAGCACTGCAGATACTGCCTCAGATCAGTCGTCGTGCAGATTCGCTGTAGGGAATTTCGGTTCGCTGGTCGTGTGCAACCCCAACTTCCTCAAGCCGTTCGAATCACCGACAGAGGGGAGATGGGTCAAGTGAACCTCACACCCACGGAGCAATGGGAGCTTCTCCAGTGCGAATTGTGCAGAGGGGTTCACCGGGGCACTCATGGCGAGACAGATCAGCGTCTCATCGAGATCGAGACTCACTCGCCTGCCACTTAACACATCCCGTTTCAACAGTCTGATCGATTCGATCGTCTGCTTGGGAATGAGATCGATAGCTTTGGGTATCCCCGCCAATTTCTTGGCAGCATTGAGGACCAATGCAGAAGATGCATGCAGAATCTCGGAATTCGAACCAGTCACAATGGTACCATCTGGTAACTCGATTGCGGCTGCGCAGACGATCTCGTCTCGCCCCTTACCCTTAGCAACGGCGATCTTCAATGCCTGTTCGGCTGCAGGAACCGGGGAGCGCATGTGCACAGTCAGTCCGAGGGTTTCCATCATGAGACGGATACGGTTGATAGCCTCCTGAGTTCCCATGCCCCGGGCATAGTCACAGGCTGCAGCAAAGTAACGTCGTATAATCTCTTGACACGCTGCATTGCGCACAATCTGATCATCGACTATGCCGAACCCTACCCGATTCACCCCCATGTCGGTGGGAGACTTGTAGAATGAAGGCTGATTCGTGATACGCTCGATGATCCGTTTTAGTAGGGGAAACGCCTCCATATCCCGAGAATAGTTCACCGCATGTTCGCCATATGCCGAGAGTTGGAAGTGGTCGATCTGATTCACATCGCCGATATCGGCTGTTGCCGACTCGTAGGCCACATTCACCGGGTGATCGATAGGAAGGTTCCAAACAGGAAAGGTCTCGAATTTAGCATATCCACTCTTGAGACCGTTCCGATAATCGTGATACAGCTGACTGAGACAGGTGGCAAGTTTTCCACTCCCTGGTCCCGGCGCGGTAACAATAACCACGGGATGCTCAGTCTCTATGTAGGGGTTCGCTCCATATCCTTCATCACTGACAATCGTATCGATGTCGGATGGATACCCATCGGTCGCCTTATGCGTATAGACCTTGATCTGGCGTCTCGTGAGCCTATTCATGAACTGGACTGCTGCCGGTTGCCCATTGAACCGCGTTATCACCACACTGGTCACCTTGAGATTCCAGTCTGCAAAATCGTCGATCATCTTGAAGACGTCGGTATCGTAGGTGATGCCGAAATCACTTCGGATCTTCCTTCTCTCGATATCGTCGGCATAAATGCACACAATCACATCTATCTTGTCCTTAAGCGACTGGAACACCCGCATCTTCACATTCGGATCGAAGCCGGGAAGTACACGTGAGGCATGATAATCGTACAGGAGTTTCCCCCCACACTCAAGGTAGAGCTTTCCTTCGCATGACTCGAGACGCTGCAAGATTGCCTGTGTCTGTTCCCTAAGATACTTTTCGTTGTCGAACCCCACGTGCTTCATAGTATCGATGATCTCCCCTTTCGACATGACTCGCGGTATCAGGTAGTGAACAGAATGGCTTTCGCAACCTTGTCACTCGTCTCTGAATCGGCAAGCTTCTCTATGATGGCAAGCGAGAATTCCACTGCACACCCTGCAGCTCGAGCAGTGATGATGCTCCCATCGACGCACACTCTCTCAGTTGAAAATGTGAAACCTGGAGTATTCGACTCGGCTCCTGGATAACAGACAGCCTTGTGCCCCTCGAGAAGCCCCGCAGGACCGAGCACCACAGCAGGCGCTGCACAGATCGCTGCCAGAACAGCTCCCTTGTTTACGATCATGAGCATCTTCTCGTTCACTTCCCATGAATTGGCGAGGTTCTTCGATCCCAACCCTCCTCCCGGGAGAATCATGGCATCGTAGTCGATACCCGCATCTTCAATTGCAATATCACACTTCACGGTAATCCCGTGAGCACCCGTTATCTCGGTGCCGTCGACTCCAGCCATCACCACAGTGAAACCTGCACGGCGCAACAAATCGACCGGAGTGAGTGCCTCGACCTCTTCGAAACCCTCTGCGATCGCTATCAGTACCCGCGTTTCTCCTCTCTCCATCAGTATGCCTCCAATGCCTGTTTTCCTCTTCGCAATGCTGTACACACGCGTCGAAGTGCCTCTTCAGTGTCCTCCCAGCCGATACAACCGTCTGTGACCGACACCCCATATTTCAACTCTTTCGGATTGCTCGGGATGCTCTGGCATCCGGCAATCAGATTACTCTCCAGCATAAAGCCCCTGATCTCGGTTCTTCCCCATACAACCTGATCCACCACCGCTCTCAGCACCCTACGTTGCCTCTTCGGATCCTTGCGGGAGTTCGCATGGCTACAATCCACCACGATCGATGGCGTAAGCGAGAGTTTCTCCATGAGCATCGTTGCCGCCTCGACATCCTCGTCATAGTAGTTCGGGCCATGATCGCCTCCACGAAGAATCAGGTGGCCACAGTCGTTACCTGTGGTCCGGTAGATCGATAAAGTGCCGTCCTTGGCTATGCCGATGAATGCTGCTGGCTCACGTGCGCTCTTTATGGCGTTCACCGCAGTGGCATACTCTCCCCCTGTGCTGTTTTTGAAACCGACTGCGACCGACATGCCGCTAGCCAATGTTCGGTGAGTCTGACTCTCAGTTGTTCGCGCCCCTATGGAACACCAGCTCAACATGTCGTCTATGTACTGGGGAACAATCGGATCGAGCATCTCACAACCGACAGGTAGTCCGATAGAGGTGATGTCTATGAGGAGTTTCCTCGCAGTGGCTATCCCCTCTTGAATATCATAGGAACCGTCCATTCGAGGATCTACGATAAGACCTTTCCAGCCTCCGATAGTCCGTGGCTTCTCGAAATAGGTACGCATGACTAGGTACAATTTGTCTGAGACATCATCTGCGAGATCCTTGAGTTTTCGTGCATATTCACGCGCGGCTTCTGGATCATGAATGGAACAGGGTCCCACTATCGCGAGTAGCCGGGAATCCTTTCCTTGAATAATATCGTTCACTCGCTGTCTGGATTCAAGGATTCGCGCCGTGAGCTCGTTGGTCACCGGATACCGTTCAGCAAGTACAGCAGGGCTGTCCAGCGGTTCGATACCCTGTATTCTGATATCAATGTTTTTCTGCATGTCGAGTCGGGAGCCTCCATACCCTGTATACCATAACAACCGTTTGCCGGCAAGAAGGGGAACTACTTCTCCTGATCGTCCTTGTGGCCGGTCAAGGTCTGCTTGAGTGAGTAGAGGTAGCGTTTGATCTTGAGCGTCGGAGTCCGTTGGAAAGGCTCATCCTGAAGCGAGACGTCGCTAATCCTGCTGAATGAGCTCAGCTCCTTGTTCACCTCTTCTCTGATATGACTCAGATACCCAGAAGCACTCTCCCTTGCATCGTTCACCGACAGCTTGAGATGTTCAGCCATCAACTCGAAATCGAGCTTGATAAGTGCACCAAGCCCACCTTCTCCAGGAAGAACTAGCGACTCCTGGACATAAGGGATATTGTTCAGCAACCCTTCGATGAGCTCGGGATAGATATTCTCTCCACTAGGTCCGAGAATCATAGTCTTCTTTCGCCCTCGAATCGAGAGCCGGTTGCGGTCGATTGAACCGAGGTCCCCAGTTCTGAACCACCCATCTTCGGTGAAGGATTCCCGAGTGAGCTCCTCGTTGTGGTAGTAACCACGCATGATATTCGGTCCCTTCGCGACAATCTCTCCGACATGCGTATTCGGATCGGGCTCGTGTATGCGAATTTGCACACCTTTCACCGCATAGCCTATGGTACCAGGCTTTGTCTGTTTGGGACCCGAACCTGCCAGCAGCGGCGAAGTTTCAGTCAACCCATACCCGATGGCATAGGGGAACTTAGCCTCTTTGAGAAACTGCTCCACTTCCAGATCGAGAGCGGAGCCGCCGACGCCAAAGAACTTCAGCCTTCCACCGAACGTGCGACGGAGTTTCTTCCCTATGACACTCCGAATGAATCTCCTGAACAGAGGATTCGCATGGAGTTTCGCCACCCGTGGGTTGTTTGCAATCTGGGGAACCACAGAGCCCCTATAGATTTTCTCTATGAGCAGGGGAACCGAAAGGAGCACCTGCGGACGAATCCGTTTCATGGCGGGAAGCAGAATGCTTGCGGCAGGAGGTTTGCCGAGGTAGTGGACTTCACAGCCGGTAACCAGTGGCAGCAGAAAGCCGAGTGTGAACTCGTACGAATGGCTCATGGGGAGTATGGAGAGGAAACGGTATCCGGTCCGAATCTTGAAGAACTGCTTCACACAGGCAGAAGCATTGCTTGCAAGGTTCCGGTTGGTGAGCATGACCCCTTTTGAAGAGCCTGTGGTACCACTGGTATAGATAATCGAGACCAGATCATCCTCATTGTGCACACGTGCACCGATGCCCTTACTATCGATCTTCGTTCTCGTGGTATCTCGACCCGGAGCATGATGGAAGTCGCGCATATCCTTCAAAGTGGGGGAGATCGGATCGGGAACGTGGAATAGATCCTCCATTCTCAGTAACATGCTCACCCGTTCATTGTGGATAGTCGCGATCTTCTCGAACAACTTGGTGGAGACCACGCAGGCTTTCGACTCGCTATGACGCAGGATCGTATCGATCTCTTTACTTGAGAAGTCAGGAAGTATAGGAACCGCCACAGCTCCTGCCGAGACTACCGCAAGATAGGCAACGCCCCACATCGGTTGGCTCTCCCCGAGAATGGCTACCCGATCGCCGACCTGTATATCATGATCGATCAGGTAGGTCGCGACAGCGTCCACCTTCCGCTTCAGATCGCCATAGGTAATTGCGTGTTCTTCCTCACCGATTTTCACCAGAGCGATCCTCTCTGCATGTCGTTCTGCTGATCGTTCGAGTATATGGCGAATAGTAAACTGTTCGAGTTCATGTTTCATGGTTACTTGACTCCAGGGTCCAACGACCCACTGTATAGATTTCCGTGTTCACAGATGGTTCGAATCCCCTCCCACCGTAGCTGTTCTGCGCACAGCGATTCAAGCACCTGAGGGTGGTTGTTCGTCCTTGAGAGGTGACAAAAATAGACCCGACGCAATCGTTCTGAGTCGCAGGTGTTCAGTAGGTTCACTGCATCGTTGTTTGATAGGTGTCCGTACTCTCCTCCGATTCGTCGTTTGAGAAACAGTGGATACGGGCCGGTTGTAAGCATATGCTCATCGTAATTCGCCTCGAGGAACAGGATGTCGGAGGCCAGGGCATACTGGCGCATCGTCTCATTCAGAACTCCCGTGTCGGTAAGAACCGTGAAATTCCTTCCGAGAACTTCGAGAGAGAACCCGACCGAGGCGGGGCTGTCGTGACTGGTCCGGAACGCAGTTATCATAAACGAGCCGACCGAGAACGTCTCTAGATCTGAAAAAAGTCGAATCTGTTGTTCAGGAATCCGCAACTTGGCCAGCTCGGTGGCGCATTCGGTAACGAGCCGCTTGTGGATATAGACCGGCTTCCCGGTCTTGCGTGCGAAGACGCCAGCGCCCCGACTATGATCGGGGTGCATATGGGTAATACAAAGACCCTGGACAGTGGAAAAGTCAAATCCAGCATCCTCCGATCTCAACTGCATTTGACGAAGCGAGAACCCGGCATCGAAGAGCATCGATTCGGAGTCGGTCCCAATCAGATAGCTGTTCCCGGAAGAGCCGCTGCCCAGCACGGCATACCGGATCATGCATGCACCCTGTGCGTCTCGAGATAGTCTGTGTCGAATCCTGAGCGGATGGTGGACTTGCTCTTGAGAATGGGCGTCTTCAACAATTCCGGGTGGAGCTGTAACTCCTCTTGCGAATTGTATTCTCGCCAGGCGTACCCCTGCTTCACATAGTAGGATGACGTATCGTCGATCAATGCATGCGGATCGAGTGCTTGGAATATCTTCTTCCACTCCCCGTCCGATAGACGTCTCTCGTTCAGATCGACGAACTGGTGCTCGATGGATCGCTCCTTGCAGAATCGAAGAGCTTTTCTCGTCTCTGCGCATTTTCTGGTACCGATGATCTGTAGCACGTCTCACTCCTTGCCAGACACTATAGCGATTTGTGTCTGTAACGTCCAGTTGATAAGGACATCCATCAACCCCTAAATCCAGCTGTATATGGATAAGATACGGAACTTGGCTCCGGTTGACAAGGAGCCAAAAGGCATGGAATAGTTGCGCTAACACAAGGAGTCTCCCATGAACGAACGAATATCCCAGTTGTTAGCACGAGAACCAGGTCCCGATACTATCGTGGCCGAAGGATGGGTGAGGACGAAGCGAGAGAGCAAACGTGTCTGTTTTCTTGAGGTGAACGACGGTTCCTGTCTCAAAGGTCTTCAGGTAGTGATCGATGTCGAAGCGTTCAACGATTCGGCACTGCTTGCCAGAATCACTACAGGAGCGTCGGTCTCCTGTCATGGAACACTCGTTGCATCTCCGGGAGGGAATCAGGCAGTGGAACTCCAGGCAGCGCGCATCGAATTGCACGGAGAGGCCCCCGTCGACTCCTACCCACTGCAGAAGAAGCGTCATACACTCGAATATCTGCGAGAAATCGCACATCTGCGAGCACGAACCAACGTCATAGGTGCCGTCTCCCGGGTGAGAAACGAAGTATCGTATGCAGTACACACCTTTTTCCGCGAGCATCAGTTCGCCTATATCCATACTCCTATCATAAGCACCAGCGATGCCGAGGGAGCCGGGGAGATGTTCCAGGTCACCACATTGGACTTTGACCATATACCACGCACCCCCGAAGGCACTGTCGACTACAGTCAGGACTTCTTTGGTCGAAAAGCATCTTTGACGGTGAGCGGGCAGCTCGAGGGCGAAGCCTATGCACTGGCACTGAAGAACATCTACACATTCGGCCCCACGTTCCGAGCCGAGAACTCGAACACGAAACGACATTTGAGCGAATTCTGGATGATCGAACCGGAGATGGCCTTCTGCACCCTGGAAGGGAACATGGCAGTAGCAGAGAGTTTCCTCAAATACATATTCAACCATGTCCTCACCCATTGCGAACAGGATATGTCATTCTTCTCGCAGTTCATTGAGAAGGGCGTGGCGGATACACTGCGAACCGTGGTCGAAAAGCCGTTCGTGCATATGACCTACACCGACGCCATGGTTGAACTCGAAAAGCGTAACAGTAGCTTCGACTATCCAGTTTCATGGGGAAGCGATCTGCAAACAGAGCATGAGCGCTACCTCACCGAACAGGTCTGCAAGGGGCCGGTCATCGTTACCGATTATCCGAAGGAGATCAAAGCCTTCTATATGAAGATGAACGATGATGGAAAAACCGTACGTGCTATGGACGTACTGGTTCCCCGACTCGGCGAGATCATCGGTGGAAGTGAGCGTGAGAGCCGACTCGATGTTCTTACCGAACGGATGCGCGCGCTCGACCTCGACCCGCAAGATTACTGGTGGTATCTCGACTTGAGAAGATTCGGCAGCGTACCGCATGCAGGGTTCGGTCTTGGGTTCGACCGTGCGATTCAGTATATCACTGGCATGCAGAATATCCGAGACGTGATCCCCTTCCCTCGTGCTGCCAAGCAAGCCGACTTCTAGAGCCTTCGACAGATAATCCGAGTAGCACGAACTGCGGAGCGGGTAGATGCACACTACCCTGCTCCGGTGCGCGCATGCAAGATAGCGTACAGGGAGAGCTGACGCAATGTTCGTGCTCCCGTCTTCAAAAAGAGATTCCGCTTGTGTGCATTCACCGTGTGATACGAGATACCCAGCGTATAGGAGATCTCCTTGAGCGAACTTCCCTTGGCTATCTGATCCATGATCTCCGATTCGCGCGGAGTAAGGGGTTTCTCCTGCTCAGGCACCCCCTCGGATACACCTTGGGCAGGGAGAATCTGGCAACGCCGCTTCAACACAGCTCCCACTACATCCATGCAACGCGAGAGAGCCACAGAGATAACAGGTACTCCTCCCACCGTGTGAACCGGAGACTCCACGGAGCTACAATCAGAATCTACTACGGCGATCATGGCATCGCATCGGCAAGCTCCATGGGTATGGTCGGCCAAGGCTTTATTCAAGCATTGAGAATCTCCTTCGGACAGTACCAGTGAAATATGGAGTGCGTAGTGACTTCTTCGCGGCATGACCGGAACATCGGATTCAATGCACCGAGTCTCGACTTCGAGTCCATGCTCATAGAATGATAGGAGCCAATACCGGAAGGTCTCCAGTACGATCCGGTTCTTTCCTGTTAGGAGTATCGGGTATGTGTTCACACCCTAGTAACACCATATGATCCGATTATGCTTCACCGACGAACCGGTTCGCTCACCTTCAGCATGCGTGTCAGCTCACGATCGAGCGCATTTGCAAACGCCTGGATCTCCCGAGGACCGAGTGGTCTGGTGCGCTCAACGTATACACCATACTCGCGAAGCTCGGTCATGAGATTTCTCATGGAGAGCCGTTCACCAACCGTCTCTTTGGTATACCGGCCACCACGATCGTCGATCACCACCATGCCGAGCTCAGCGAGCCGCGATGCAAGCGGGACATCTCGTGTAATCGCGAGAGCACCTGCAGAGCCCAGCTCGACCAACAGGTCATCTGCACTGTCATCGCCCTTCTCCACCACAACCATGCGTACGAGCGGTACACCACGGTCGTCGGTAAGATTGCGCCCTTCGACTTTGACCACATCAGGCAGTGGTCTGTCAGCTGCAAACAGGCTGGTTATACGCCGATTCACCACGGCCTTGAGGATAATCGTCCGTAACTGACGCGGACAGGAATCTGCATCTACATAGAGCATGATAGCTGGGATATCGCCATAGTGATCGATCGACACGCATGATCCTCCTTCGCAACGTGGTACATTGCGAGTGTTTCGAGTCTACCTTACCGAGCGTATCGGACTCAGTCAATCCACCGAGAGCGAGAGATTCGCCGAGGCGACACCTGCAGAAAGGAGATGAATCGTGCACACACCCCGCTCTCCGACCGTTCGCACATAGAACCCCGTTACCCCTCCCGACAGCGTTACCGTTGCAGGACTGATCAGAGCAATCGGACCAGAGACGGAGATGGTCACCGGAGCATTACTCTCCCTTAAGAGCTGGCCATGGTGGTCCTCCATGCGGATGATACATCTGACTACATCGTAGGTCTCGCCTAGGGTGAGGTGATCCGTATCGCTTAAGAGAACTAATCGAGGAGTCGACGGAGGAGCAACGATGCGTGTAGTGACAATCCGATCCTCTACTATGCCGTTGAATGTCCATAGCTGAGGAGAGCCGTCCCAAAACATGACGAACCGTTCGAACATGCGTACGGCATCGTCCATACACATCCGGTGTCTGTGCATAATACGGGCAAGGGCAATCTTCCTAGTCAGCGGCAAGTCGAATCCATGACTCACCGCTAAGTTCAGCAGCTCTCTGACCGTCCGCTGCTCTTTGGTGGTCAAGGATGCAAGCTCCTCTATCCGACCTCCGATCAGATCATCGATGCGAACTGGAGGGTGCGGCATATCGGGAAACCGTTTTCGATCCGGCAGGAAGACACCCACCACTGTACCGTTGTAGAGCACTTGAACCTGTGCACAGTTGGTGAATACCCATACGTCATTGAGCGCATGAGCGGGAACAGCACCGATTCGCAGAGACGAGGAGACCTCGAGGACCCACTGCGCATCGCCTTGCGAGCGGTAGAGTGCCCCTGCAAGCTTCGGAATTCTGAACATATCCGAAACGCCATGGTAGCATACGCCATCGCCGCCACCGAATTGGCTGTGGGTATGATAGTCACTCATGCACCACCCGAAGACTCCTCCAATACGCCGATTACGATACATAGCCTGTAGTACATCGGCATGCCGAAGTGCATGTTCAGTTCGGATCACCTCTGGATCTCCTTGGCGACAGGGAAATAGATGCCCAGTGTGCTCTGTAACAATATAGGGGACTCTCCGATCTCGTGTGATGGCATGGGCAGAAGCAAGCGCCTTTTTCTCCCCTGCATAGGAGAAGTCGTTGTAGGTATACACCTCTTCGAGAAGAGAGCTTCCTGCAAAGTTCCGAACTCCTCCTGTGGCTCGGGTGGGATCGAGCATACGGGCCATCTCATTTGTTCTCGCATAGAGTGTATCGTCATCTGCCGATTCATTCACCCGCACTCCCCACATGATTATGGAGGGGTGATTTCGATCACGAACGATCATCTCTTTCAGCTGCTGAACGAGACGATCCCTCCAGAGCTCAGATGGACCGATATGTTGCCATCCGGGAATCTCCTCGAACACGAGCAGACCGATCTCATCACATCGTTGAAGAAAGTGGGGAGACTGCGGATAGTGACTCGTACGAACACAGTTTACCTGCAACTCGTATTTGAGAAAGTCCGCATCGCGATCCTGTTGCCGCTTCGGCATGGCAAATCCAACATAGGGATAGAGTTGGTGTCGATTCATAGCCCGCAACTTCACCAAATTCCCATTGAGGACGAGTCCCTGTTCGTCCCATTCGATATCTCTAAAACCGGTTCGAACAGTGTACGTATCGGCTCCCCTCAGCGTTCGTACGTGCACGATGACCGTGTAGAGCGCCGGTCGATCGATATCCCATCGTGTGACCGGGCCGATCGGGAGAATCACCACCACCGGAGATCCGAACAGTTGCTCCTCTGTGGAGGCGCACAGTGCATGAGTATCATCGAGTACCTCCACGGTCAGTGTTCCCGTGGTCCCACGATCATCGACCCCACCAAGGGTTACCTCCACACGTATCGTACGATATTCGTTTTGCTGTGCAGGCTCGGAACGGACAGCCACCTGCTCGATCCATTCACAACTGTATGCCAGAAGTGCCACTTCACGATAGATGCCTCCTGGAACCATGTAATCAACGACATGGCCGAACGGAGGAGTCTCGGGATTCTCTGTAGCATCGCACCGGACAGCGACCAGAACTGCATCTGCCTCGATCAATTGCTCAGGGACAGCAAGCTCGAACGGTGTGAAGGCGCCGACATGCTCGCCTGCTCGCACCCCCTGCAGATAGATCGTGGCATGAACGCTGACTCCTTCGAAGCGGAGTCGCAAGTTCTCCCGATAGGTGACCTCTGACAGATCGATCACTGTCCGGTACCAGCCGATATAATGTTTCACGGTCTGCTCGTGATACTGCAATGGCATAGACATCATGGAGTGCGGAATATCGACAATCTGCCACGCACTATCATCGAAATCGGGAAGCGAGAACCGCTCATCATCATCCAGACAAAACCGCCAGTGATAATTCATGGGATACCGTTCACTCATGATCTGCCTCCACGGAACAAGTGTATCACGTTTTTTCTCGTATAGTGTGTACTTGCATCGATTCACCCAAATGTCCTATAGTTTTTTCATACATACCTACCCTAATCAGAGGAGTGCATGCATGGAACATTCACCATTACAGAACGCAAGATATGCGTATGAACCGAAACTTCCCGGTATCCTGCGAGAGGACATCGTCTCTTTGGAACTGGTACAGGGCAGCAAGACGGCCCCGGATTCCGACCAAGAGGCAATTCAGAAACTCTTTCCCCATACCTACGGACTTCCCCGGGTAAGTTTCGCAAAAGGAACTGGCAAATCGGCACAGAAACCGATCAATGTGGGCGTGGTTCTCTCGGGAGGACAAGCTCCCGGCGGTCATAATGTGATCAGCGGCCTGTTCGACGCTATCAAGGCTGCACACCCCGAATCGAAACTGTTCGGTTTTCTCGGAGGACCTTCTGGCATTCTGGAAGACAAGACCATGGAGATCACCAAAGAGATCATCGACGAATACCGGAACACCGGCGGGTTCGACATTATTGGAAGTGGAAGGACGAAGCTGGAGAGCGAAGCACAGTTCGCCATATGCGCAGAGGTATGCCATAAGAACCGGATTTCTGCAATCGTGATCATCGGAGGCGACGACTCCAATACGAACGCAGCTGTTCTCGCCGAGTATTTCCTGCAGCACGATGCGGGAATCTCGGTAGTGGGCTGTCCAAAAACGATCGATGGCGATCTGAAGAATGAATCCATTGAAATCTCATTCGGATTCGATACTGCCACAAAGACCTACAGCGAACTGATCGGGAACATCATGAGAGACGCAAACAGTGCGAAGAAATATTGGCACTTCATAAAGCTCATGGGGAGAAGTGCAAGTCATATCGCTCTCGAGTGCGCTCTCCAGACACAACCGAATGCCTGTCTGGTCAGTGAAGAGATTGCAGAAAACGGCACCAGTCTCGACGCAGTGGTCGACTATCTTGCTTCGATCATCGCACAGCGTGCCGAACAGGGCATGAACTACGGTGTGGTGCTCATACCCGAAGGTGTGGTCGAATTCATCCCCGAGGTTAAAGCACTCATCTCGGAGCTGAACACCCTGCTTGCTAAAGAGGCTGCAGCCTATGGGAACCTCGGCACCTGGGAAGATCAGAAAGCGTTCATCGAACAGCGACTCAGCGAATCCAGCGCACATGCATTCACTTCGCTGCCCACCGATATTCAGAAGCAGCTCCTCATGGATCGAGATCCGCATGGCAATGTACAGGTTTCTCGCATAGAGACAGAGAAGATGCTTATCCAGATGGTCGATGCGAAACTTGCTCACATGAAGACTCAGGGAACGTACAACGGGTCATTCAGTGGTCTAAACCACTTCTTCGGCTATGAAGGCAGGTGTGCATTCCCCTCCAACTTCGATGCCGATTACTGCTACAGCCTTGGGTACAATGCCTATTTACTCGTGGCGAACGGTTGTAGTGGATATATCTCATCGGTAACGAATCTTACCGCTCCGGCGAAAGAGTGGCATGCGGGAGGTATTCCCATTACCATGATGATGAACATGGAGCAGCGGCATGGAGAAATGAAACCAGTGATCAGAAAGGCGCTCGTGGAGCTCGACGCTGCCCCGTTCCAGTATTTCGCAAAACATCGTGACCGATGGGCTACACAGACATGCTTCCTCTATCCGGGAGCCATACAGTACTACGGACCGACTGAAGTCTGCGACCTGACAACCCGAACGCTCCAACTCGAGCACTGAGGGTGATCGCATGAAGTTGGACGGTATCTGGCGCCTCGCTCCACGCTCTGTGGAGCAGGTGCAACCCCATACGCGCTACTTTCAGAAGAACACTTCTGTTCCGATGTCCCTTCCGGGGGATGTCCACTCTGCACTGATCGATGCTCAAGTTATCAGCGACCCGTATTGGTCGACCGACGAGACCACGGTTCAATGGGTTGGAGCGTGCGATTGGGTGGCGAGTCGCGAGTTCGAGGTAGCCGATGAATTACACGATCGCTTTGCGATTCTTACCCTCACCATGGTCGATACCGTCGCAGAAATTCGGGTGAACGGGATATCGCTGGGTACGTGCCAGAACCAGTTCAGACGGTGGCGATTCGATATCTCTACGGTTGTACATACAGGGGTAAATACAATCGAAATCCATTTCACCGCCCCTGAACAAGCTGAGAAAGTTGCCCATGGGCAGCTAACCTATCCGGTACCGTGTACCGGGTACCCAGGTGTCTCATCACACAGGAACCTAGTGAGAAAGACCCAGAGTCAAAGCGGATGGGATGCCGGTCCACAGTTATTGACCATGGGAGTCTACGAGACTATTTCGCTCGACTTTCTCGATCTAGGATACGTTGAGTCGATCAGAACCACTACTGAGAGAACCGAAGATGGTTGGATTGTACACGTCTGTGTTGCCTTCTTTGGTCTTACAGCGGGAAAACTGCCCCTCTCTGCACACATAGCCGATAGGGGATCTGAACAGCTGGTCTCGGTTGCGCCAGGATTACAGCATTGGACGCTCCGATTCGCCATGCAAGGTATCGAGCAGTGGATGCCAGCGGGATATGGGAAACCACATCTCTATCCGCTGACGGTCAAAGTGAGTGATACCGTGCTGGAAAGGAAGGTCGGGTTCAGAACGGTCTCGCTTGAAGTTTTCCGTGAAAACGGAGAGCTAGGTCCACTTACATTCATGGTTAACGGTCAAGCTGTATTTGCCAAGGGTGCGAACTGGATACCCATGGACGCACTTCCTTCACGCATGAGCGCCTCTCGCTACAGACACCTACTGCACGACGCTGCAGCTGCGAACATGAACATGATTCGTGTATGGGGCGGAGGCATGTATGAACACGATGTGTTCTATGAGACCTGCGATGAGTTAGGCCTCATGGTCTGGCAAGATTGTATGTTCAGTGCATCTATCTACCCGGCAACCGATGATTTTCTCGAGAATGTTCGCCAGGAGATCCTCTACCAGATTCCACGCCTCCATGACCACCCGTCAATTGTGCTCTGGTGTGGAAACGATGAGGGATATGAAGCGATCGATCGAGGCAATCAATCACGAGAGAGTCGAGATCGCTACCTGATCGGGTACGATCGATTGAACGAGAAGGTGGTGGGAGAAACTATCCGCAGCCTCGATTCCACCAGACCGTGGTGGCCATCATCCCCATCGAATGGACCCCTTCCCTACTCTGCTGCCCAGGGAGATGCCACGACAGGCGACCTGCATTGCTGGCGGGTATGGCACGAGGGAAAGCCGTTCGAGTCATGCTATAACGAGTCTCCTAGGTTCGCTACCGAATTCGGTAATCAGTCCCTATCATCGCTTGCTGAAATAGCAACCTTTGCACCACGCGACGAGTGGAATATAACTAGCGTGGTCATGGAACACCACCAGAAAAGCAGCAAAGGGGCGCAGACGATGCTCGGGCAGATCGCTCGTTACTTCCAATTCCCGAATGGGTTCAGCAATCTCGTTTTCCTGAGTCAAGTTCAGCAGGCTATTGCAGTGAAGATGGCAGTCGAATACTGGAGATCGCAACGCCCACACTGTATGGGAACTCTCTATTGGCACTTACAAGATTGTTGGCCTGGGACTTCCTGGTCATCGATCGAGTATAGTGGTCGATGGAAACTACTCCACTACGCAGCAAGAAGATTCTATGCGCCGGTCCTTCCCATACTCTATATAAAAGATGGAGCGGTACATATCGCTGCCGTGAACGATACGACGCACGCGTTGGATGCACGAATCTCGGTAAAACTCCGCCGATTCGATGGGACAAAGGTGAACGAACACATCTACCAACCCCATATTGCCGCTGAATGCTCCTGTTCAATCGGATCGCTTCCTCTGAAGCAGATACCGGTTCCATTGCACGAAGCCTACCTTCATGTAAAACTATCGACTAAGGATATCCTCATAGAGAATTCACTCTTTTTGACGCAACCGAAACGGTGCAGGCTGAAAGATCCCCAGATCGGTGCGGATATCGCCAAGGCTCACGATGGCTTCACTATCACACTCTCCTGCGTGGCACCGGCATTCGCTGTATCGGCCGATGTCCAACATATCGGAGGAACCTTCAGCGACAACTTTTTCGATATTCGCCCTTCAGCGAGCAAGACGCTTCGATTCAGGACAAAGGAGAGAGTCTCCGTAGAGACCTTCAAGAAGCAGCTCGTGATCTATGACCTGTTCAGTAGTTATCAGAACTCCTGAAGTTGATATTTTTTTATCGCTTTCCCCCTCTTTTAGTGATACGATACGAGCGGGGGTAATGCCATGGAACTGAATACCAGAATATTCGAAGTATTTGCAGATGAAGCGGATCGATCGGTTATCGGGGAAATTCATATTGGACTTGGCTACACTGCCGTACTATTACAAGATGGTCGCTGTGGTATCTGTGCCACACTCTGCGATCGTTCGCATGCGCTTATGGTGAACAAGGACTCAAACGACTACGAAGGACGCTCTGCGCTTCAACTTTTGAGACATGTTCGAGGAGAAGATGCTCATTTGAGCAGGGTGATGGCGATAGCGTTGGTGAACGCACTCAATCAGCCGTTCGCCAATTCCCTTCCGGAGACACCACAGGATTGGCATCGAGACTTGGGGTTGCCCGAAGATGCATCGATCGCCATGGTGGGACATTTTTCGCCTGTCTTCGAACGATTCGAAGAGACCGGATTCACTGTAAAGACACTCGATCTGGGTTGGGATATGGGGAACCCTGAGGAGTTCTATCCCTGGGCGACTTCGGAGGCCGACGCGTTGGTGATCACTGGAACCAGTCTGGTGAACAACACACTGGAATCCATCTTAGATCGATTCAGGGGAAAGGATATTCCGATACTCCTCCTCGGACCCTCCACTGTGTTGCACCCGGAGGTCTACACCGATTTACCAATCCGCTATATCGCCGGCTCGGTGGTGATTGTCACGAAGGACATACTGAAGGCGGTTCGTAATGGGCGCGGTAGTCTCGATGTCCATCATCAGGCAAAAAAGGTGTATCTTCCGCTCGGTTGATCAGTACAGTGCGTGAAGGATCGAAACAACCTCTTCAGACTCCAGCATGACAGGAGAGTTTCTTGAAGGGTTCTTCGCTCCGATTCGAGTGAGTTCGTCCTTCGTAAACCCATAGGTGTGCAACCGTGGGAGGTCTGCCAGCTCCACGATATGGGCGATATGGTCGATTACGCCCTGTGGTCCGTCGACATTCCAGTAGTAGGCGATCCCATCCAATTTCTCAAGGAACTTTGCCGAGGCTCCATTTCGACTGGAGGCTCGTGCGACCATTGCACGGTGCACTGGAGCAATCAGAGAGCCACATATGACGCCGTGCGGAGCATCGTGCAAGCCTCCCAGTGGACCGGCAAGTCCGTGCACATAACCGAGACCGGCGTTCGCTATCGCTACACCGGAGATATATGCTGCATAAGCCATATCTGCTCGGAGGTCCACCTGATCCAACTCCCCTGCCAGGAGTCTCGGTAGAGCTACGCCTGCGGTGCCGATTGCTTCGAGTGCGAGGGAATCGATAAAGGGATTCGCCTTCACCGACACATAGGCCTCTAACAGTTGGGTAAGCGCATCTAGCCCCGATGCGGCAGTCACCGCACGTGGTACAGCCAAAGCAAGGTCCGGGTCAATGATCACGAGATCCGGTATGTACAAGTCGTGTCGAAGGGATTTCTTGAATCCCTCGGGGCCAACCTCTGCTATAACAGCGTTCTTGGTAGCCTCGCTTCCTGTTCCGGCTGTTGTCGGCACAGCAATCAGTGGCAATCTCCCTGCAGGAGCTTCTCGGTCTCCAACCCCTTCGAGGTATCGCTTCACAGAGATGAAGGTACCCTGTGTATCGATCTCCTTCGCCATGACAGCCACTGCTTTCGCAGTATCGAGTACACTACCGCCACCGATACCGATCACAGCATCGCACCGCAGTTCGGCAGATCGACGCGCAAGAGCATCCACAGAAGATACAGAGGGTTCACCCGAGACCTGAGCAATGTGCACTTCGATAGCAGATGCGGTGCAGGTTTCAACGAAATTGGTCACTTGTGCCATACGAAAGCTACTTGAACTCACTATGAGATGGACTCGCTCATACCCTGCACGAAGCACATGGTCACCTAGGGTTGAGAAAGTACCCGATCCAAAGGTGAGCTTCCCCGTTGCTGCAATGGAAAATGGTGCAATCACGGCTCTCTCCTCGTTACCGAGCTAGGTATGTGGATGACCTGTTTCGCTGTATCCTCGTTCTGTCTGAACAGAATGGCGACATGCCCCACCAACGAGACAACTTCAGCTCCTACCGAGGCAGCGAGGTTCTCGGCGATCGGCCGTCGCTCATCCTGATGGTCCTGGAAACGGACCTTCACCAGCTCGTGAGCAGTCAATGCTTCATCCAAAGCATGAGAGACGCGTTCGTCGCCTCCCTGCTTTCCGACCATGACCACCGGCTTGAGCTCGTGAGCCCGCTTCCGTAAAAAATTTCGCGTTGCGCTATTCATACTTCAGATACTAACGATCCTTGTAGACTTCGGCAACTACATGACGCTTGATTTTCTTCGTACTGGTCATCTCCAACGGTTCATCGGCAATGGTAAGCCGGGTGATGCGCTTGTAGGGCAACATCTCCTTGTTCACCTTGTCCACCACCTCTTGCATATGAGCAAGTGTCTGTTTCCGTCGCTCTTCTGCGTCGGGATAGTTCTTGGTCATCTCATCGACATACTTCTCTGTGGGGTGGATGATTGCCCGAATTCCCTCGCTCTTGTTCTTCTTGTCCACAAGATAACCGAGTACGCAGATCTGATCGATCTCATCGTAGAGCTGGAACATATCCTCGATCTCCTCGGGGAATACATTCTTTCCACCTTCGGTGACGATCAGAGATTTCTTTCTTCCCGTGAGATAGACATACCGATTAGCATCGATGTATCCAGCATCTCCGGTATGGAGCCATCCATCTTTATCGAGTACCTCATCGGTAGCCTTCTGGTTCTTGTAGTACCCTCGCATAACCATGGGGCCCTTGACTAGGATCTCTCCGATCTTCCGTGCATCGGGATCGAGAATCTTCATCTCGGTACGGGGGAGAATCTTACCTACAGAATTCTCATTGAATGCGTAGACTGGATTCAGGGTAATGATCGGACTAGTTTCGGTAAGACCATACCCCTGAACGAAATCGATACCAAGTTGATTGAACATCTTGAATGTCGATGACGGCAGCGGGCCTCCTCCGCTTATGCAGATTCTGATATGGTCCATGGAGAGCTTCGCAAGAATACCATTGAACATCTTGTGTCCAGGATTCACCTTGAACACCTTCTTGATCAGACCACTGACACTCATGAGGAATCGAATGATGCCATAGACGACGACACCCTTCTCTCGAATTCCATTCATGAGACCTTTGAGCATCTTATTGAAGAGCATGGGCACGGCGAGGAACATGGTGACCTTCCCTTCCTTGAGCTCCTTGAGGATCTGAGAGACGATGAGCTTCTTGCCGAAGACGATCTCAGCTCCTACAGAAATGGCTTCAATGAATACTGCCAGCATGGTGTATGAGTGGTGTATGGGAAGCAGGGCATAGAATACATCGGTCGGATAGAGCGTCATGTAGGATTGTGCAAGATAACAGTCCGAGACCAGATTCGAGTGGGTGAGCATAACACCCTTCGGGTTACCGGTCGTCCCACTGGTGAAGAGGATTGCAGCGAGGTCCTCCTCCTTCACTTCATGCCGCTGTTGTCGTTTCGCAGCCTTCTTGTCAAAGATGTAATCGGGATGCTTAGGCTCCAAAGAGATCTTATGTTCTATGCCGACCTCCCCTTTTGCGTCGATTGCATCGATCCGTTCTGCATCGACAAAGAGGTGCTTCACACCGGCGAAGCCCATAAGGAAGTCAATTTCTTTGTCAGTCAACTGATAATCGAGAGGAACAACTACAGCTCCGGCGTAGAGTACCGCAAGGTAGGCAATGGCCCACTCAGGACTGTTCTTCCCAGTCACAGCAACTTTCGATTCGGGTCCGACACCCTGTTCGACTAGGTAATCGGCTACCTGAAGCACCTTCTCAAGGGCCTCGGCATAGGTGAGGGTAAGCTCAGTGGGTGCAAATGCGGTAAAACACCGATTATTCGGGTACCGTTTGCAGGTGATAGAGAACATTTGGGGAATCGTGGGCCATTCGCCCTGGAACTCAGTCCCCTTGAATTCTTGAAGGAAATCCCAAGGATTACCTCCTCGCTTTTTAGCATCCGCCATAGTCTACCTCCATATTCATCCATCCTCGGTATATGAGCTGAGAATAGAGTCTTATTTCCATCATAAATCCTTGTCTCTCTAAAAACAAGCCTTTATGTCTACAAAGTGTCGCTAATCGTCAACCTGTAATATACAGGAAACCACGTCCTATCGGAACATCTGAGGTAAATCGATGGGCAAACCGAGGACGGCAAAGACGCGCAACCTACGGAGTTGTTGCTGTTCGGAAGGAGAAGTACGTTGACCAATTATGTGCCCTGCATTACAGTTACCGCATGCAATTCAGTGACTTCGATCAGTTCTGCACCTATATGGAATCGTTTGCCAACCTCGAGAAGAAACAGAGTGGGTACACCGTACGCATGTATCGCCTCGATCGCATGCGTGCCATCCTCGATCATATTGGGAATCCTGAACGTGATTTCCGTTCGATACATGTCGCCGGTTCAAAGGGAAAGGGCTCTACAGCAAGTTTCCTCGCAAAGGGACTCTGTGCCATCGGTCACAAGACCGGGCTCTACACATCACCTCATCTCACCGACTATCGGGAGCGGTTCACCATCAGTGGGCAATTCTTCCCTGAAGCGCAACTGGTTCAGGCAGCGAATCTCCTTGTTTCACGCCTGGAGGGTTTTCGCTTCGAAGATGAATGGGGTACCACCGAGCCGACGGCTTTCGAGTTGTATACCTCCTATGCATTTCTCCTGTTCTCTCAGACCGGGTGTGCATGGGCGGTGATCGAGACTGGACTGGGTGGCAGACTCGATGCCACGAACACCATTGTTCCGGAAGCCGCGGTGATCACCCCGATAGAGCTGGAACATACTGCGATCCTCGGTAATACGATATCCTTGATAGCCGAGGAGAAGGCCAAGATCATCAAACCTGGCGTCCCTGTCTTCATAAGCAGACAGCGAGATGATGCGAGAGCTATATTCACCTCAGAAGCTGAAAGACAGCACTCCAGACTCTATGATCTTGAAGCCGAGGTCGAAGCATTGGCAACACGGACAGAGATCGACGGTGAACAGGTAAGCATTGACTGGACTCGAGGAGAACAGACGAGATTGACCCTCTCCATGCGAGGAGAAGTGCAGGCAGAGAACTGTGCACTGGCTCTACTGGTACTGAGAAAACTGCATCTCTACGAACCACAGGTAACCGAACGAGCGTTGGAAGAGGCGCGCCTCCCGGGCAGAATGGAGTTCTTGGGGGATGCCCCGCCATTGGTCATAGATGGCGCTCACACAGTGGAGAGCCTCAGACACCTACTGAATTCCTTCAGGCAACTGTTCGGCAACTCAGGAAACACGGTGATATACGGTGTACTGGAAGACAAAGACCACCTACACATGACGCAACTTTTGCTCCCGTTGTTCGACCGTATCATTGTGAGCAGACCTGGGACATTCAAGCGAAGTAACCCGAAAGCCCTATTTCAGCTTCTCCAGGATGAGGTTGGAGAACTACGCAATCCGCCGAGGCTCCTCCTCGAGGAGAATGCAGATAAAGCTCTTCAACTCGCATTGGAAACCACAGAGAAAGACAAAGCGATTCTCTGTACGGGGTCGTTTTATCTCTGTGGCGAGATAACACGTGCATTCCGTACCCTCCGCTCCTTGGAAGAGGACCCATTGGAGGTAGCTACATGTCCTTGAACTGGCGGGAAATCGCGCTCATACTCAGCGAACTGCCACTTGAAGGAAGTCTCATACAGCGGGTGCATCAGATCGGATTCAATGCGCTTGTTTTTGAGTTGCATCACAGTTCTACGGGGTTCTGGCAACTGTATGTCGAGGTGGGAACACCGAAATCACGAATACATCGGCTCAGCGGTCCTCCCGGTCTTTACCGAAAACAAAAGACTCGAAAACTGCAGCGTTTCATTCAATTCATCAGAGCCCATGTAGAGGGTGGACGTATCTTGCAGGTGACACAGCCAGCACCGGACCGGCTGATCTTGTGGCAGGTTCGTCATGCAGGAGAGACGGTGTATATGGTATTTCGGTTCTTCAGTGGTCCCGGAGCCAATGTAATGGTCTGTGATGACCAGATGATCATCCAGGAGCTCCTTTTCAGACGCCCAAAACGGAACGAGATCAAAGGAGAGCCGATCCAACTCCCCACTGCAACTGGCAATGCCGACGATCGATCATTTCCTGTCCGACCCTACCCTACCCAGGACATTGACTTCAATGCATATATCGAACAGGCATACCGGGGAACGGAGAATTCCGAGGAGGAGGACCTCGTAGCTCAAGTGGAATCCCTGAGAGACAAACAGCTCAGTGCACTGGAAGCTCGACTACAGCAGGCTCGATATAAAGTAGAAAAGAGTGCCGATTACGAATCGTACAAGACCAGCGGCGATCTCCTTTCGGCGTCGGCACACCGAGTGGTACCGGGAGAGACCTGGGTCACTGTTCCAGACTTCTGTAGTGAAGATGACACTGCAACAGCCACGATAGCACTCGACCCTTCGCTCTCTCCCGGTGAGAATATTGCCAACTACTATAGAAAATACCAGAAGGGAAAAGCTGGATGGGAACATGCACTGCAGGAACTGAACGACCTGGAACACGTACTGCAAAAGACGCGAAAGTATTTCGAACAGTTGCTCGAACCCGCCGAGGGATTGGATGCACCGGATAGCGAGAAGCTTTGTCACGTGCTCGCTGGTCAAGAGCGTGATCACCAGGATAAGCGTCCCGATCCGTACGCGCAGGCTCCAGGACTCCGGTTCACCTCATCGCTCTTCACTATACTCGTAGGGAGAAATGCGAAGGAGAACGACATGCTGCTGCGTAGATGGGCGAAGGGCAATGATTGGTGGCTTCATACACGAGATGTTCCTGGCGGATATGTGATAATCAAATCGATTGCAGGAAAAAGCATACCACTTGAAACGATCCTCGATGCAGGGAATCTTGCACTCCTCTTCTCGAAAGCGAAGGAGGCAGGAAAGGCCGATCTCTACTACACGCAGGTAAAACACCTGAAGAGACCAAAGGGAGGGAAGCAGGGATTGGTGCTTCCCACCCAGGAGAAGAACCTGACTATCCAGCTCGACCATGAGCGGGTACAGCGACTTTTCGCCACGACAGATTCAGAAGGAGCAGAACCATGGACGACATCCGTGTTGCAGAAATCGTAGTACAGGAGCGCCGGATGAGTGCGATTCGGATTGGAGAGGCTTCCGGAGATCTCCCAAAGCATCTCATGACCGGAGAGAAAGCATGCGGTTATCTGGTGCGAAATGGACACCTGGAGCCATGGTACTGGGAGAACATGCGCGAAACCGATGGAGATCGGTACATCTACTACCCCCCATTGCCGCTCGTTGCATTCTCCGAATTGTTTCAGTCCCTTCGAGGTGAAGCACTTGTCCGCCTCCGTGAGCTGGCTCGGGCAATTCAGAAACTCCCTCCCCGCTTTATGAGTCCGACCAACGGTACTATTGAGACTTGGAGAATATTCTTTCTTCCTGAAACGGATGGTTTCCTCTTTCTTCCGACCGAACTATCCCATATCATCCTCTATTCGGCATCGGAACAAACGAGGTTCCTCCACATCGCACGATACATGAGACCGAATATGGAGTTGCCGTTTGGATTGTGCCACCAATTCACACAGTTTCTTTATCAGGCAGCTGCCGGTTTCGCTCCGTATGAGCATGCAGATGTACGGGAAGATCGATATCGCCACGTACCGCTGGGCATCGGGTTCTCAGGACTCTCGCCCGACTTCGCTCAGTGGATAGACGATACGCTTGCCATGCCGAGTACAACACAACGAGAAATGGTCTCGGCAGCCTATAGTGCTGAGGAGAATCTCACCTGGTGGCTACAGGAGACCGAACGATTCACCTGGGAGATACCGCATGGAATCCAGTCGTTGGACGAACTCGAACAATCGAACACGGGTGTAGCGGCGTTCCGAGAACGTCAACGCAGTCGCGCCAGCAAGAAGCGGTTTCTCAGAAAACGGGGAGCCTTGATCGCCTCCATCGCACTGGTTGGCATACTGGTGTTCTCGATCCTCGGCAGCTTGGTGTTCCGATCGCTGCAGGCACCGTACACCGCTGGTATGGAACCGGTAGCCGTGATTGAGGAGTTCTTTACTGCGCAAAATGAGCTCGATCTGGAGAAAATGGGGGCAAGTCTCGCTCGTGGGGCTAAGAATCCATATGAAATGGAGGTCTCCGGTCTTTTCGTTAATGCACGAATACGACAGGCGTACGAAGGGATTGAGTCGGTGATCCGTGCAGACAGATGGATCGATGAAGGACAACCTCCAATACCTGCGTCGTCTGTGGTCTACGGTGTCACCGATGTTATGGTTCAACCGCTCGGATCTGGACGCTATCGAACAACATACCGAGCCTACTACCCTGTAGATTCGGAGTTAGAGATATCGGAGACTGTACCTATTGCAGTTGTTCAGCGCACTACCGAATTCACGCTCAGCGACGAGAGAGGATATTGGCAGATCGTATCCATCGAACCTCAGATCACAGAACCGATCGAAGTCATCACAGTGGAAACCTACCGCCATTCAACTGATAGGTTTGGCGATGAGTGATCGTATGGCTTCCCGATTGTCCGGATGAACCCAATGGACGTGTGGGAGGCTTCTGAAGAAGGTCATCTGCCGCTTTGCGTACATTCTACTGTTTCGAACGATGAGCTTTGCAATATCCTCACGCTTCATCGTCTTGTGTTCGGATGCAACAAAGAACTCACGATACCCGATACCCTGCATCCCGGGCCATTCGGGTGTAGCTCCCAGTGACACGAGGTGATTGAACTCCGCTTCGAGGCCCTGTTCGAACATGGAATCGACACGGGTCTCAATACGCCGTTCGAGTTCATCACGATCTCTATGCAGTCCTATAATCAGCGGATTTATGCCGTTTCTGGCAACAGTAGGGAGGGAAAAACTGGACAACGGCTTTCCCGCCGTCTCATAGACCTCTAGTGCACGGGTAATCCGATACGCATCGGCTGGATGTATCTTTTCGGCAGAGATCGGATCTACTTCCTGCAGTCGCTTATGACACCATGCAAGGCCATGAGACTGTGCAAGTTCACTTATATGAGCTCGTACCTTTGGGTCGCTTTTCGGTGCGTGAGGAAGTCCGAAATAGAAATGTTTGAAATAGTAAGCGGTGCCACCGCAGATGATCGGTATGTTCCCATTGGCAACGATCTTGGAGCAAGCAACATCGGCCAGCTTCACAAAATCCCCCACAGAGAATTGTTCCCAGGGTTCTCGGATATCAATGAGATGATGCGGTATGCGGTGCAAGAGAGCGGGATCGGGTTTTGCTGAGCCGATATCCAGGTGGCGGTATATCTGCTTGGAGTCGGCGTTCACCACCTCGTATCCGGAGGCGAACACTTGCTCAAGTAGAGCAGTCTTGCCTACCCCGGTGGGGCCAAACAGAAAAATCAGGTGGCTACTCCTTGTCGTCTGTCGTAAATTCGACATCCTCCAGCAGCACCTTCTCGAGAACCTTAGATACTACTTTGTCGTTGTTGTTTTCGATCTCTTCGTCGCCGTTGGCTGCCATGACATTCGCAAGGCTGATCGCAACACACGTCATTTCATACACATTGTTCTCTTTGTCGACAAGTACATCTAACGGAATGCTCAAGGTGGTTCTCCTTCATCGATAATTGCAATTTCATTATACTACAGAAAAGTGTGGCTTTTGCCTAGTGGGCAAGGCGCTCCATGCGTGCCACTCGATCCAGAATCTTCTGCACAACCTCCTCCGAAGTCAGCGAGTCGGTGTCTATGACCAGATGTGCAACCGATGGATCGGTGTTGTCTATGCCGTAGATTCGCCGGTACCGAGCAGTGTCGTTCGCATCGCGCACTCTGGTTTCATGCAGTCGCTCTTCGAATGTACCCCCCTCTCGCTTCTGAATCCGCTGTGCACGCACCTCGGTAGATGCCGTGAGATAGACCTTCAACTCGGCCTCCTCGAGCACCCAGATAGCCAACCGGGATCCAAGCACGCAGTCTTCATGCTCCATTGCCATGGCAACTTGCCTGCTATCCAATTCGCGATCTATCGAATCGTCCTCCTCTGCCATCCTGCAGAAGTCCCAGAAATCGATACCTCGTTCCTTGGCAAGATTCCTGAATGTGAAGTTGATAAGGGGATAGTCGAGACGTTGAGCGACTAAGGTGCTTACTGTGGTATTCCCACATCCACTCTTACCGGAAATTGCAATTCTCATGATGTACTCCAAGCTATTCGATATTCCGCACCTGTTCGCGAATATTCTCCAGACTATCTTTCATGCCGACAACCTGATGATTGATTTCTGCCATGATGCTTTTGCTTCCGATGGTGTTTATCTCGCGGTTCATCTCCTGACAGAGGAAATCGAGACGTTTACCGACCGGATCGGGCGAGTCAAGCAGATCCATATAGAGCTCGATATGGGTCTTCAGACGGACAAGCTCCTCACTTACCGAATACTTTGTCAGGAGTATGGCGACCTCTTGGAGGAACCGATTCTCATCGTACCCCTTCGATCCGAGCAACTCCTCGAACCGAGCGAGCAGATTCGTCTTGAGCCGCTCCTCCAATGCATCGGCATATCCAGCGACCGTATCCAGCCCGGTCAAGAGGGCATCTCCCAGTTGTTTCAGATGCACCTTGGTCGCATCTCCCTCCCGCTGCTTCGATACCTTGAGATCACGCAATGCCATCTCAAGCAACTCGAACAGTGGCTCTTCATACCGCGAGATATCGGTATCTCTCACTGAAACCAGCACACCCTCTGCGTCGATATAGTCACGTAACACCGGCTCTTTCGCTATACCTGCCGCATCGGCAATCTGTGAGTAGGCACTCCGATACTGCTCGAGTGCTGCATGGTCGACGTGAAGATTCAGATCTGCACGCAACTGTCTCAATCGGATATTCAGATCGACATGTCCCCGCTGAGAGACCGACTTGATCTGTTCATCCATTCGCTGTTCGAATCGAGAAAGACTGTTCGGCATGGTATGATTGATCTCGAGATAGCGGTTATTGTACGATTTGACCTCTACAGTGAGGAGAAAGTCGTTTGTGAGGCGTTCTGCATAGCCATACCCTGTCATGCTCAACATTGGTTGCTCCTTCGTCGCCCCTCTGCGATACGCTTTGCGAGGCCGCTCGTATTTCCAGCTCCCATCGTAACGCAGAGATCTCCCCTGTGCAATAGCGCACATGCGGCTTCGATCGCCTCATGCTCGTCCTGTACGAATACGCCATGTGCATCGTGTGCAAGGCGACGTGCAAGCTCATACGATGCTGCTTGGTCTCCGTCGCTCCGAGCTGAGGTGAACACCGGTCGCACGATGAGAGAATCGGAGAGACTGAGCGATGCGACGAACCCTTCGAAGAACGCCTCGGTACGACTTACGGTGTGCGGATGAAACAGAGTAAGGATCGATCTATCGGGAAAGCGGGTCCGTAGTGCAGTGAGAGCAGTCTGTATTTCGGTTGGATGGTGCGCGTAATCGTCCACATATACTACGTCATCGTCAATAATGGTTATCTCGAGTCGTTTTGCTGTTCCGGGAAACTGTTCGGCTTCTCGCATGAGAGCACCGAATACGGCACTCGAGACAATTGACGCCGAAAGCTCACCTAGCGTACCAAGAACCATACAAGAGCCCAACAATGCAGCTCCTATGGTATCAAGAACGAGTGGGATAGATCCCAATGTACTGTGAAAACTCCCAGAGAGTGTACTGAGTGAATATGTTGATTCCAGTGAGCCCGACTCATAGTCGACAAGCCGAACAAGGCTTGTCGGGTGTTCGCCATAGGTGATCAGAGTCAGATCCGATCGATGCTTTCGTATATAATCGATGAGTCTACGAGCAAGTGCTGAATCGGTACCGCAGACAACCGGAGCCCGTTCGGGAAGTCTCGAGACCAGAGAGCGAAAGGACTCGAATACCGACTCCTCGGTTGCAAACCAGTCTGGATGGTCGTGCTCCACGGTGGTAATCAATACTCCTTCTAGCTCATATGTGAGGAAGTGATCACGATACTCGCACGCTTCGAAAAGTGCCCATCGAGTGCCGGTGCATAACGATCCTGGGTGCAATCCTTGGATATGAGATCCGTATAGTGCACAGAATGGGAGCTCTGTGTTTCTGAGCACCCACTCGGCGCAACCGCATGCAGTGGTCTTCCCGTGTGTTCCGGCTACAGCGTAACTCTGCATGTTCCGGCTCATCCAAGCGAGCCACTCGGGATAGCTGTAGAGAGGGAGACCGAGCTCGAGAGCCCGTCTCAGTTGTGGGTTGCTCTCGCGGTCATATGCGGCTGAATGGATGACCACGGAGGTGTCGGAGGGAAGGGATGCAGCATGGAACCCTGTGGTCCACGGTATTCCTGCTTGCTCCAGAACGGCACTGGTGGAGAATATCTCTGGTGCATCCGATCCGGTGACATGGGCGCCGAGCCGACTCAGCAACACCGACAGCGAAGCCATTCCAGTTCCCTGGATGCCAACAAGAAAAAAATTCTTCTGTCGAATCTCCTCCTGTAAGCCCACTATGTACTCCTACTTCCACAAAAAAAGACTGTCCAAACACGACAGCCTTTCCTCATAACCGCCTAGGCGACTACTGTGCGTTCTTGAACGTGGCGTTGCACTGTTTGCAGATCATTGCCTTGGTGCCTTCAACCTCGTGTTCGTAGACAACCTTGATACCGGTTCTCTTACATACAGGGCAGGTACCCCGACCTTGTGACACCTGATCTCTCATTCCAGCGCCTCTATGTGCTTTTGCCATGAAATTCTCCTTGGTTCAATTGATCAATACTGTATTGACTATAGTGAGCCGAAAAAAGATTGTCAAGCGTTGCTACCGAAACAGGATATTGACTCGTACGACGAGTGCACCGTCTTCCCATGGTTCCGCAGCGAGCAGAAGAAGACAGTGGGGTGTAATTTTTTAGAGATAAGAGATTGTGGTCTTTTTTTGCACTTTTTCATTGACTTTATATCGTAGCGTATCGTAGTATAGTAGTAGGTTC
>Ga0334900_1001028_pt1 | contig 34034 bp, 35 predicted proteins | sample GraSluR3_MG_2_FD_207231 | JGI IMG/M metagenome (GOLD analysis project Ga0334900, IMG submission 207231) | Sludge microbial communities from methane-producing bioreactor in Wageningen University, Netherlands - Granular Sludge_31_08-R3 | ecosystem: Engineered > Bioreactor > Anaerobic >... | reverse complement strand
GTACTCCACCGCCTCTTTTTTGAATTCCTGTGTATACTGTCTTAATTTTCTCTCCATATTATTTGAACCTCCAATGGTTTAAATTATAGTCTTATCTAACTGTCCAGTAAAGCGGGGGAAGTTCAAAATTAGAGGATATAGAATGGGAGGATTTTGAAGTAAAAGAAGCAAAATCAGAAGTACCTAAAAATAGTTGGTCAACTGTTTCGGCTTTTTCAAACACAGCTGGAGGATGGTTGGTTTTTGGTGTTAACAAAACTGGTAAATCTTACAAAATAACAGGTGTTTCTAATCCAGAAAAAATAGAACAAGACTTTACAACTGCTTTACGTAATGATACTAAATTTAATAAAAAAATAATTGTAAAGTCGAAAAAATATAATTTTAATGACAAAAAAGTTCTTGCTTTTTATATATCCCCTCAATCATCAAAAGACAAGCCCATCTATTTTAATTCCCTGAAGAATACATTTATCAGGACCGCAAGTGGAGACCAAAGAGCAACACAAGAGGAAATTGATTCTTTTTATAGAAATTCTTCCTATGGAGAAAAAGACAAAGAAGTTTCAAAATACAATTTGGAAGATTTAGATAATATATCAATTGAAAAATATCGTAATTATTTCTTGGGAGTGAACCCCGGACATAGATACAATGAATTGACTAATTCAGAATTTCTACATAAATTAGGTGTCCTGGTTAATAATAAAGTTACTTTTGGGGGAATATTGGTTTTCGGAACAGAGGATTTACTCATGGAGGCAATAACTAATTATCGAATTGAATATTTAGAAATCCCTGGTATTTCCTATAATGACGCACCTACGAGGTATAGTTTTAGAATTTCCAGTGAACAAAATTTGTGGACTACTTTTTTTGACATCTATGAGAGAATTCCCAGAAAAATTGAAATACCATTTAAAATGGTTTCCGGATTCAGAGATGACAATCCAGAACATCTGCAGGCACTTAGAGAAGCACTGGTCAATCTTATCATACATACTGATTATTTTAGTCGGGCAAATCCAAGGATAAGAGTATTTACAAACAGAATTGAATTTTTTAATCCCGGTTCTCTTCCTAAGAAAATTGAAAATATCATAGAGGAAGATTTTTCTTTACCAAGAAATCCGATTATTGCGAAAATTTTCAGGTTTGTGCGGTTAGCGGAAAATATCGGCAGTGGTTTTCATAAAATGATTTATGGCTGGAAACAACATTATAAAATGGAGCCTGAAATCAATGGAGATTTTGACTATTACAAAATTACTTTCCCAACTACCCAGAAAACTGTGGAGAAAACTGTGGAGAAAACTGTGGAGAAAACTGTGGAGAAAACTGTGGAGAAAACTGTGGAGAAAACTGTGGAGAAAATACTTGTTGCGATTAAAAGTAATCCTAAAATAACCCAAAATGAGCTTAAGGAAATTACTGGTCTTACTAGAAGAGGCGTTGAATGGAATTTAAAAAAATTAAAGGAAAGTGGAGTCATTGAAAGAATTGGTCCTGCAAAAGGTGGCTACTGGAAGATAAAATAAGAAAGAATGAACCAAAATGATAATTCAATACCTTACCCTCTTATAGATGTTTCTTTGTATTTTATTTCTTATATTTTTACTGGCAGACCGACAGACTGGATGAACGACAAATCGAACCTCTCCCCAAGGAGGGAGAGGGTTAGGGTGAGGGGGATGAAATAATAAAAGAGTATCGGTTAAAATAAAAGTTTTAATTACTTGACATTCCCCTCTGTCATTACGAACGATATTCTTTTCTGTCATTGCGAACGACCGAAGGGAGTGAAGCAATCTCATACACTGTTGCTCACATTCTTTATATGAAAACTTGTCTTATTAATTGTTAAACCGGTAAACAGTGTAACCTATGTCCTTAATCAAAAGTGTTACCTATGTGTTGGTTAAATAATATTTCCCTTGTAACTCGAAACTAGCAACTTGCAACTTATTTAAACAGAAAACTATTATCTTCTTTCTCTTGCAATTTACATTTCTAATTTGCTAAAATGATAAAAGTTATTACACAATAATAAAATGTACTCCAAAATATGTTCTATAAAAAGGAATTGATTTTGGCCAAAGACCTCTTAAAAAATTACCTGAAAGAACTCAGTAATACCTTCCAGCGAGGGGATGCCCGGGAGGAGAGTTATTACCAACATCTCAGCATATTAATTAGAGAATTAGCTGATCTCTTAAAAGTCAAGAATATTGATGTAACTACACTACCCAAAAAAACCGAAGCCGGCAATCCGGATTTTCGCATCTGGGATGGCAAAAACCATATTACCGGTTATCTGGAAGCCAAAGATCCTTCTAATACTAATTTGGATATTATCGAAACCAGTGAGCAGTTAAAACGTTATTTGTCTACTTTCCCCAATGTTATGCTGACCAATTTCTATGAATTCCGCCTCTACCGGAACGGAGAAAGAATTAAAGAAGTAATGATTGGCCGTCCTCTACTGGCCAGAAAATTACAATCACCTCCACCAGTGGAAAATATTGCTGAATTTAAGGAATTATTTGAATCTTTCTTTTCTTTCTCTTTGCCCAGTATCAAAACTGCCCGTTCCCTGGCAATTGAGTTAGCCAAACGCACCCGTTTCCTGCGGGATGAAGTGATTGCTGTTGAGTTAGCAGAAAACAACGGGAAAGGGCACAAACAGATCATTGGTTTTTATGAGGCTTTCCAAAAATATCTCATTACCACGTTAACCAAAAGGCAATTTGCTGATCTCTATGCCCAGACCATTACCTATGGACTCTTTGCCGCCCGCACCAGGGCTAATGGAGAGTTTAACCGTAAACTGGCTTATGATTACATTCCCTGTACCATCGGTATTCTGCGCGATGTCTTTCGCTTTATTTCACTGGAAAACCCGCCAAAGTCTTTACAAATCATCGTGGAAGATATTGCCGAACTCTTATGGGTAACCGAAGTCAAAAAGATACTGGATGAATATTACCATTCAGGCAAGGGTAGTGACCCTATTATTCATTTCTATGAAACCTTTCTCTCTACCTATGATCCGGGAATCAGGGAAAAACGCGGAGTTTATTATACTCCGGAGCCGGTAGTGAATTATATTGTCCGGTCAATTCACTCTATCCTAAAAACTCGTTTTAATCTATCCGACGGTCTGGCAAACCCGGAAGTCAAAATACTGGATCCGGCCGGAGGGACCTTGACCTTTCCTGCCAAAGCCATCACTCTGGCAGCAGAAGAATACAGTAACAAATATGGAGAAGGTGCACTTCACCAGTGGATTAAAAATCATATTTTGCCAGACTTTTATGCCTTTGAGCTGATGATGGCTCCCTATGCCATCGGTCATCTCAAAATGGGCTTTATTTTAGATGAGCTGGGTTATAAACTCGCAGATGATGAACGTTTCAAATTATATTTAACCAATACCCTGGAAATGGAAGAAATAAAACAGATTGCCATACCGGGTATCAGCTCATTAAGTGAGGAAAGTCATTTGGCCGGCAAGGTAAAAAAAGAACAGCCTATCCTGGTCATCTTTGGCAATCCGCCCTATAGCGGCATCTCTTCCAATGTCAATGAATGGACGGAGAAACTGTTAAAAAAAGATATTGATGGTTGCCAAAGCTATTACAAGGTAGATGATAAACCCCTTGGAGAGAAAAAGGTTTGGCTGCAGGATGATTATGTTAAATTCCTGCGTTTTGCCCAATGGAAAATCCAAACCTCAGGCTCCGGAATTGTAGGTATGATTACCAATCACAGTTATCTGGATAATCCTACCTTCCGGGGTATGCGCCAGAGCCTGATGAAAACCTTCGATGAGATCTATATTCTTGATCTACATGGTAACAGTCTGAAAAAAGAGACGACTCCGGAAGGTGGTAAAGATGAGAATGTCTTTGATATCAGACAGGGTGTAGCCATTGCCTTGTTTATAAAAAATAAAGAGAAAAAAGAATCAGCGGTTTACCATACTAGCTTATATGGATTAAGGGAAGAAAAATATGATTGGCTTGATGAAAATGAATTTAAGGTAGAAAATTATACAGACTTAAAGCCAATTTCGCCTTGGCATTTCTTTATTCCTAGAGATGTTTCGAAAATACAAAAATATTTAAAATGGAAAAAGATTAATGAAATATTTCCGGTAAATGTAACAGGAATTGTGACAGCTAGAGATAGCTTAGCAATTGATTTTGATAAGAATTCTCTTAGAAATAAAATTCAAATGTTCAGAAATCCAAATTTACCTGATGATATTATCAAAGATAGCCTTAAAATTAGTGAAAATTATCAATGGAAAATTCTAGAACAAAGAAGAAAATTTAAAGAAGTAAATGAGTGGGAAGTTTATTTTAACAAAATATTATATCGGCCCTTTGACATAAGGCATATTTACTATCAAGACAACATTGTTTTTAGGCGGCGGTTTGAAGTAATGAAAAATATGTTGGAAGAAAATATTTCAATATGTTTTATGAGGCAATATTCTGGTATTATGGCTTATTCTCATTTTATTGTTTCAGAACATATGGTAGATAATCGAACATTTTTTAGTAGCAAGGGGATAATTCAACAAGCTCCTTTATATTTATATCCAGATGAACAAAAGAAAAATCTCTTTAATCATCATAAAACGGAAAAAGAACCCAATATTTCTCCTGCAATATTTAACAAATTAGAAGAAAGATACAAACAAATTCCTACTCCCGAAGAAATTCTCTATTATATCTATGGGATTTTTTACAGCAATATCTACCGGAAAACCTATGCCGAATTTTTAAAAATAGATTTTCCCCGTGTTCCTTTTAGTGCAAATGAAGGTCTATTTTGTAAAATGGGCAACTTAGGCAAACAATTAGCTGATCTGCATCTTCTCAAAAGCCCCTTACTTGATATACCAATTGCCCGCTACCAGGGAGAAGGGGACAATGACCGTATTGAAAAAATTGACTACCAGGAAACCGAACAGCGCATTTATATCAATAACGAAAAATATTTCGAAGGTATTGCACCTGAAGTTTGGAATTATCATATTGGCGGATACCAGGTATTACCAAAATACCTGAAAGACCGCAAAGGTAAAATTATGGAAGACGCACCACACTATTGCCGCATCGTCACCGCACTACAAAAAACCATCGAACTCCAAAAAGAAATTAATAATCTTTATCCGGGAATTGAGAAAGCACTTATTCAGTTTTAAAAATCTTGTACAAAGTAATTTAACGTAATTTAAGACCATACTTATGTAAAATATAGAGATATTAAGAATAAAAGAGAAAAATAATATAGCTATAACAAAAGAGGTAAAAATTGGCCGATATAAGAAAATTTAAAGGATACTTTAAAAATGGTTACAAAGTATTAAGAAAACCTATAATAATTTCAGATATTGATGAAAAAAGTTTTGAAATAATTAAAAAAGTATACAATATAAGATTGGATAAGGAGGATATTTTATCTAATTCTGACAAATATCTTATATTGATTCGTAATACTACTGATCAAAAAGAATTTCTAACCAATGATCAGGATATAATCAAGATTGTAAATGAACAATATAAATATCAATTTGAGAAAGTTGGAGTAAAAATAAGGCTTAACTATCTAATACTAGGCGGAATCAAATGCCATTATCCTCCAAACCATATACAGGTTGATAAATTCGTTAAATGTTTGAACCACATTATAAGTGGAAAAATATACAAAGGAGAATATCCAGGGACTTTTAATGTTGTATTATCTATAAATCCATTCAATCATTTTATGATACAAAAAAGCATTAAAGAAACAGCAGATTTATTCAATTATATTTCTACGGTTAAGAGAATGGGTTTTCAATTATTATATTATACCGTAACGCCAGTTAGACGCTTAGTACCGGCCCCAGAAGTTTCAAAAACAGAGTGGATGATCCCAACTCTCGATGAAAATGAAATTAATAAGATTAATAGAAAAGAATACCTAAAAGAGGAAGTTTTAATAGTATGCAAAAAGCTAAACCAAGCATATATCGAAGCAGAACCAATTGATAAACTTGTAATGCTTTGGTCAGCTATTGAAAAAATATTCAGTAGCTCATCTGAAAACCTGTTATATGTTTCTGAAATTGATAGCATTTTTAGGTTTGCTAAAAATATAGGGACACTAAAAAATGATGGTAAACGACTAAATAAATTTAAGAGTTTAATTGGTGACAAAGAGGTATTCCATAAAGAAAGCCGTAATGATGTAATATCAAAAAAAATACAAAATTTACTAAAAAATGAAAAATATTATGAGATAAAGAAAAAGATTAGAAAGGCAAGTTCATTACGGGGGAAGTATTTACATAATTTAAAAAATAATGAAATTATAGAGATAAGAGAATTAAATATTTTTTTAGAAAATGTGCTTCAAAATTATATAGAAACTAGGATTGAAGGCGGATTGAAAGGATGATTTTTAATTCAAAAATAAAATAATGGGGCTATAATTATAAAATAATCTGATGAATCAGGATAGGCAAATAACTTACTATATACCAGAATAAAACATATTTTTAGATATATAAGCCTTAATAATATTGGAGGTTAGCTCATGGATATTTGGCAAACAGATAAATTAATATTGTTTTTACTTTTTTTTATCCCAGGATTTATTTCAATAAAAGTTTATAATTTACTATACCCTAGTGAGCAAAAAAATTTTTCAGCTTTTTTGCTTGAGGCAATTGGATATAGTTCTCTAAATTTTGCAGCATTATCATGGCTAGTTATTACTATCCATTCGGGGAATTTTTATAATAATTATAAAATATGGTATTTTATATTTTTGTTCTTGATTTTATTTATTATTCCTTTACTATGGCCTGTTCTCTTCTTTATGATATCAGATTTGGAAATTGTTAAAAAATATATTGTGAGTCCTATTCAGAAACCGTGGGATTATGTATTTAGAAAAAAGGAAGTGTTCTGGATTATTATACATCTTAAAGATGGTAGAAAAATAGGCGGAAGGTATGACAGGAATTCTTATTCTTCCTCTCACCCTTCTAAAGAACAAATATATTTGGAAGAGGTTTGGAAATTAGATGAAAATGCTAATTTTTTAGAACCGATTGAAAGATCAAAAGGAATAATTGTATTGGGCGAAGAAATATTATCAATAGAATTTTTTAAATAGCAAAGGAGGCTATTAATATGTCAAAAAAAGCTGGGAAAACAGGAAACAAAAAACCGTTAAAGGAAAGTTATCAAAGAAGATCTGAAAAAGGATACCAACCAGTTAGAGGGCATTTAGATTCTTCTAATCCTCCCAAAGGAGGGTCTGGGGTTCCTCCAAAATCATCCAAAGAAAATAGAGGCAATAAATGAAATAAAAAGTCGTCGTTCATGCTCAGTGAATAAATAACCTATTTTTTACAATTAATTTATAATAAGACTAGATTATTATTAAATATTTCATGAACATATTCATACTAAAACTAGGGCTTTAAATATGAACAGAAATGATATTAAAGAATTGCATTTTATTACCTATATCGAAAATGTTCCCTCAATTCTAAAGTCTGGGATATTATCACATAATCGTTCTCAAGTCATTTCTTTCCATGATATCTCCGAAAGCGGAGTCCAAGAGCATAGGGCAAAAAAGAAAATCCCCGGAACAAATAAAAATTTACATGATTATGCTAATTTATATTTTGATGCCCATAATCCCATGTTAAGTGCAAGAAGATCACAGAATGATGATATATGTGTCCTTAGAATTGATAAGACAATTTTAGATATTGAAGGTATTATTATAACTGATCAAAATGCTGCCAGGGAATGCTGGTTCAAGACTGTTGCTGAAGGGTTACCATTATTGAACAAAGAAGAGATTTATGCTACTTTTTGGATTGATAATGATTTAATTAAGCAAGATAGACTAAAAGGTATAAAATGTGCCGAAGTTTTGATACCAGAGATTGTTTATCCGGATTATATTATTGGGGCATATGTTGCCAACGGCACAGCCAGAAGTAATTTATGTAAAATATGTAATATTGATGTTATAATTAATAATAAAATGTTTTTTTAGTAAGAAGGATTACTATGAAAGTATTAATTGGTGATATTTTTAATTCAGAGGCACAAACACTTATTAATACCGTCAATTGCGTGGGTATTATGGGGAAAGGAATTGCAGCAGAGTTCAAAAAACGTTATCCAGAAATGTATAAGGATTATGTAACTCGTTGTAAGAGGGGAGAAGTTCAACCAGGGATTCCCTATTTATATAATAGCGGTATGTTTTCTCCTCAGGTTGTCAATTTTCCTACTAAGTACCATTGGCGGGCTGCCTCTCGTATTGAGGATATCGAAAAGGGCTTACAGATATTATCCAAAAAATATAAAGAGTGGGATATTAAGTCAATAGCAATTCCTCCTCTTGGATGTGGCAATGGCCAGTTGCTATGGGAATCGGTAGGTCCACTTATTTACAAATATACATCCAAATGGGACATTCCAGTTGAAATGTATGCACCATATGGTACTCCTCATGATCAATTAAAAATTAATTTTTTAGCGGAAGGATCTAAATCAAAGAAAATAGGTTCCGGTAAGAGGATATTAAGTAAGGTGGATCCTGCCTGGGTGGCATTGGTTGAAATTGTTAATCGCATCGAAAAACAAAAATACCATATGCCTGTAGGCCGAACCATCTTTCAAAAAATTGCCTATGTGGCTACTACTTTAGGTTTACCAACAGGATTAAATTATCAAAAAAGCTCTTTTGGACCTTATTCTCCTGAATTGGATGATGTAAAGAAAAGATTGGCCAATGCAGGGTTAATTCAAGAAAAAAAATTAGGGAAAATGTTTAGGATTCTTCCAGGATTAAACTATGAAAATGTCCGTGATAAATATCAGGATGATATAAAAAGATGGGATCATATCATTGATAAAACAGCTGACCTGTTCTTACGGTTAAATACCGATAAGGCGGAAGTTGTAGCAACGATATTATTTGTTAAAGAAGAATTTAATAAAGAAGCTGATATATCAGAACAAGATGTACTCAATGAAGTAATGAAATGGAAACAAAAAAGAAGACCACCATTAAAACAAACTGATGTTGCCGAAACAATCCGTAATTTATCTATTTTGGAATGGTTAAAAGTAAAACCTTCTCAAGAGTTACCAGTTGGACAATTTGACTTTTAAATTTTAATTAACTTACTATATTTGTCTATGGGAATTTACCCCGAAAGAAAGATGTCTGTTTTACTCAAATTTTCTCAAACAATTTGTATATTATATTAAGGATTTTTTTAGTGAAAAAGAAAAAGAAAAAGAAAAAGGGGTCAGGTCTTCACATTTGACATTCAGAAAAAAACACAGGGGACAGGTCTCTGGTTGAAGGGTTTTCTCTGATAATATAGAATATTTTCAGTCATTATCTCATTTCAATGAAAGGTATGGGTTCTATAATTGAAAAAGAACATTCAACTATAGAATAATCTGCTCAATCAGGGATAGTCAAAAAACTTTCTTTATGCCAGAATAAGTACATATGGCCGAAGGAGCATTTGTGGCTTTAGGGGTTTGTCCAAAGACAAGTATTTTGTCTGAGGTGACTCGATCTAAACTCGAAACATTCTAATCTATAATATAAGTATTTTAAACTTATCTATGAAAGCATGAAATGATATAATAAAATACAATGATTGTCAGGTCATAAAAATATTGAGAAAAATTTTTTTATATATGTAATTGATTAACCAAGGTTGCAAGGGTCTTAGAAATATTACTGATTTTTATCCCAGTTTACTATATGATTATTCTTTGTTTTTTCAATAATACGCCCGATTTGATATCAATCAAATGGCGCAAGGTAGAAAACAATTATGGAGTAGACAGATGAAATTAGATGGCTTTGGAATATTTGTAAAAGACATGGGTAAAATGATTCGCTTTTACAGAGATGTGTTGGAATTTGAGATTAAGGAAGATGAAGATACAACTAATGTCTTCTTACAGAAGGATGGAACCCTTTTTCTTTTGTTTAGAAGAATGGATTTTGAAAAAATGACAAATAAAAAGTTCAACTATGCAAACGGCATTAACGGGCATTTTGAAATTGCCCTTAGCGTGTATAATTATGAGGCAGTTGACGAAACTTACAAAAAAATAATTCAACAAGGAGCGACCCCGGTTCTTGAACCAACAACAGAACCATGGGGTCAGCGAACATGCTATATTTCGGATCCAGAAGGAAATTTGGTGGAGATTGGTTCTTTCAACAAAAAATAGATAACAAGAATAAAAAGAGAAATTAATAGCTACACAAGTGCATAATAAATAGCACTGTATGCCGCTCGTTATTGTGCAAAGGTAGGAAGATATAATGAGTAAAGATGTAAATGGGTCTGCTTACCAAGAATTGGCAAGTCAGTATGACAAGGAAGTCAAAGAATATAGTAGCTATATTAACCTGCCAGTTTAATGACTGGCAGGTTAATATTTTAATTAATTTGCAGAGATAGAATAAGAATAATAATATTCATATTGAACTGTTTCTGTAATAGTATTAACATTAAAAGGTACACTACTGGAACATTCACCTATTTCTATATTTGCAGTTATTGAACAACCACAACTAGAGATTCCACCCAAGGGGCTTATTGTTATAGGATATCCGAATTGAATTTTAGTATTAGAATTATCAAAACCACTAATAGGACATACACCTACAGTAATGTTCCAGACAATATCAACTCCAGATTCGGTTGTGTTTGGCAGTTGATAAGATGCACCATCACCATTGCGCCAATCTTCATCACCGTTACCTGTAGCTGGGAATTCAGCTTTTAAGGCGTTTATGTCTGCTTGCAATGTTGCCAGACAAGTTTTTTCTTCCCACTTTGCATAAATAGTTATATCCTGGGTAATTTGGGTATTCCCAAAATCAAATGCTGTATTAAATGTTTCATCGGTATACCAATCGTCAAAATTATAGTTGTTTTTTGTTGGATTAGAATCAGGTCTGGTAGCTTTTTCTCCATGTTTTACTGTTTGTGAGGTAATTGTCGTACCTCCGTTAACATCAAAAGATACAGCATATTCTTTAATAGTCCATCCTGCATAAATAATTGTATCCTGGGTAATTTGGTTATTTTCAAAATCAAATAATTCAGTTAAATTAGTATCACTATACCAGCCGGTAAAATTATAACCTACTTTTTCAGGATCTTCTGGTTTTGCTACAGTAGTTCCAGCAGGAATATTTTGTATAGCGATTTCACTGCCTCCGTTTGTATCAAATCTTATGGTATATAGTGGATCCAGCAGGATGATTATATTCGTTTTGTCACTGGATACAGTAAACATACCAGTTTCTTTATCATATTTTTTATTATAGGCTTCCCCATCCAGCGTTGCAGTAAACCAGTAATCACTATTGGAAAGATTAATTTCAGCTATCCCTGATTCATTAGTATTCAAGGTAACTATTTTATCATCAATGGTTTTTTCTGAATCAGAATAAATGCTAATGACTGCTCCTTTTAGGGGTGGATTATTGGAGTAAGATTTATCATATATTATTGGGGAATTTTTTGCGAAATCAGTATTGGCTACTATGACAAAAGTAACTGACCAAACTTTGCCCAAGTAAATTGTGGGAACAGTTAAATCAGCATTGTTTACATTAAAACTACCCTCATACTCTGAATAGCCTTCTTTGATTGCATTAAACCAATAGTTGCCATTGGAAAGGTCTAACTCAGCAATACCTTGCTCATTAGTAGTTATATTACCTATATTATTTGTTCTATTTTCATCTGAAAAAAGATTAATTGTAACTTCCTTTAATTCATTTTCTACAGAAGATTTTTCAAGAGTTGTAAAATTAATAATATATTTTTTTGTGATATTATCATCGGTTGGTTGTGTTGATTGACTTCTTACATCAATTTTAATATTATCTACAAAAGCGCCATCTTCAGTAATAACAGCAATGTTGGCTACACCAGGGGATAATGCTGTTACCAAACCATTTTCACTAACTTTAGCAATATTAGTGTCATCTGATTCCCATTTAATAATCTTATTGGTAGCATTTTCCGGTGTTATAAGTGCTGCTAACTGTAATTGGTCATCAATTTCTAGTATTTGGTTATCTTCTAAAATACTTACTCCAGTAACTTTTACAATTTCTGGTGTGGTTGGGAGACATCCGATTAGTAGAAACATAGTTGCTAAAATTGTTGCAAAAGATAGAATTGCCTTGATTAATTTCATTTACCATTCTCCTTAATCAATAATCAATAAAAAGATATAAATTATTATTTGAATTTGTTTACTTTGAAGACTAAAAAATATTTTAGTATATTAAAATTGATTTTTTATAAAAAAATAAAAAGCACTTTATAAAAGCAGTTTTTTTGAATTTGACATTACTAAAATCATGAACTTTTTTAGTTGGTTTTGTAATCATAAAAATACTATACAGGATTCTTGTTTAATTAGTTATAGACTTAAAAAATATGTATTTATATAATAACATAAAAAATATAAACAAGAAATTACTTTTAAAATATTTTTTATTTATTCGTGGTATAGTATTTAGTCGTTAGTATTTTGTATTTAGTTTAAATAGTATAAAAGAACAGAATATTTGAAGATTGCAATAATACAATAATGAGAAAAGTCATTACAATTATGGAACAGTGCAATATTGGAATGATGGGTCATTCAAGAAATTCCAAGTCTAGTTATAAGATTATCTATTTCTTTACCATTCTTGCATCTTTACAATTTTCCATGTTTCAATAAAATACTTTCCTTGAGGGTATAAGGGAATGAGATTGCCGCGCAAATTAAAATTGACTCGCAATGACGAGACAAGAGGATTTAAGGAATGAGATTGTTTCATCCTGTTACTGGAATACAACGGGGTCAAATCTTTATAATTGACAGGCAGATATAAACAGTGGATACGCTTTTTCGTTTGAAGGTAATTTTTAGGGAAAAAGAACACCACAATATTTACTTTTAAAGAAAAATATAGACAATTGTTTTTAGCCTGTGGATTTGGCGGAATAAACACAATAGAGTTTACACAAATGTTAAATGTAATGCCAGACTGGGAATTAAAATGTCGAGCTATCAGTGGCTCGACAAGAAAGGATAAAGTGCATAGTCAATACATATGGTATGCTTAAAGCAAAAACTGGTTAATACAATATCTTAACAAACACAAACAAGCTTAATAAAGAGGACGATTGATAATGAGAATAATAGATTTAAATGGAAATAGAGAAAGCAAGGTTTTATTAAAGAGATACAGATTGTACAGGGAATTAGATTCCTGGATAGATATTTACAGGTACAGGGCACGGTTCTCTGTTTGACACATTTCTTCCTATGATTGAATAAAAAAACAGGGGATAGTTATTTAAATCGGACAAACTTATCTTAATTTTATATCAAAAAGTTACTTAATATATAATGGGGTCTATAATTGAAAAATAACATTTTCACTATAGAATAACCTGATAAATCAGGATAGTATATAGTGAAAATAATTCGAAAAAATATTTTACATAATGGTATTATATATGGTATCATTGATTTGAAAGAAAGGAATATATGATAATTGAGTCAAATAGAAAAGCTATTTGAAAAATTAAGTAGAAAGCCAACCCCAGCAGATGCTTTGTTTGATGACGTTGATAAATTACTTAGAGCTTACAATTTTAAATCAAGACAACCTTCAGGTGGGAGCAGTCATTATACTTATACCCACCCTGATATTCCAGATATTGTAACTATAGCAAAACATGGAAATAAAATTAAAGCGGTCTATATTAGAATAGTTATCAGGACAATTAAAAAACTGCTAGAGCTACAAGGAGGAGAATAATGAAAGAAAAAAACCTATATCGAATGAGAGTCTATCCTGTTGAGACTAATGCTAATACAATTGAATGGGCAGCCGAATTACCAGACTTACCCGGATGTGTTGGTGCTGGTGATACAGCTGAAGAGGCAGTTGCTATGGCTATGGATGCTAAAAAAGCATGGGTTAGAACTGCCATGGAAGAGGGGAGGGAAATCCCGAAACCAAAGAATATTGATGAAGATAACTTCAGTGGCAAATTTACTCTACGATTGCCAAAAACTTTACATAAGGAATTAACATTGCAGGCAGAAGAGGAAGGAGTAAGCTTAAATCAATATCTATTGTATTTAATAACTAAAGGCTTAAATAAAAAAGAAGAGATCTCTGCTAAATATGAATTGAAAGATAAAATAGATTTTTTATTAAGGCGCAGTATTTTGTCAAATTTAAACTGGAAGGCAGAAGAATATTCAATAGTAAAGCCTTGTGAAGAACTATTAACTCAAAAGAGTTGAGGATTTTAATATGAGTGAGAAATATAAACTACAAATAATTGATGATTCTAGTTTTAATCTTTCTTTGGAAAAAGTGTCATATAATAGTCTAGGTATCCCAGAAGGACTAAGTAAAGGAGAAAATCTTAAATTAAGAACAAAAGATAATTATAAGATTTTGAGGATTAGGAATAATGAAGTAAAAATTGAATTTATAAGGGAAAAATATTTTGAGCCTATTGGGTTATTTCAATTAAAAATTGTTTTAAATATAGTTTATAAATTACGAGAATCCAACAATAAAGAGAAAATGAAAGGAATTGAACAAGATCTTAAAAATGGATACTCTAGGCTTCTTTCACCTGCTGCGACTAGAGCCTCTATTTTAGTTACCGCTTTGACAGGAATTAATTTCAAAAATCCAATAGTTGACCCTCCTTATCCGGTATTATGATATTGGAAGAAATATTGAAATAAATACAATGGGGTCTATAATTGAAAAATAACATTCAGCTATAGCATAATCTGATTAACCAGGATAGTCAAAAATCTTTCTTTATGCCAGAATAAAATATATTTTTATTTACTAAATTAATTTGTTATTATGAATTTGTCTGAAAATTAACTATAATAATAATATCTGATAATAGGTAATATTTTTATAAATAAAATAGGGGAATATAAATGAGTAAAGTAGAAATCTATTATTTCTCCGGTACCGGTAACTCATTGCATGTAGCTCAGGAAATACAAAAAAGAATTCCGGATACTGCCCTGATACCGATATTGAGTCTTTTAAATGAAGAAGCTATCGAACTGAAGGGAGATGTAATAGGCTTAGTATTTCCGATTTATCTTAGCTCAACACCCATACCGGTAAGGAAATTTATCAATAAAATTCACTTTAAACCAGGGCAATATCTTTTTGCTGTCACTACCAATTGTGGTTACCCCGGGAACGTGGATATTTACCTGGAAAGATTACTGGCAAAAAAAAGTAAAGATTTAGCTTTCTATTATACTTTAAAGATGATATCTAATAGCCCAAAGGGATTACAGCCATCATTTATGATTTCTCAGAATTGGGCAAATACCATAACAGAACAGCATATATTGGATCTGGAGAAAAATGTGCAAAAAGAACTGGATATAATTAGCAAAGCAATTATCAATAAAGAGAGAAATACCGGTAAAGATGCTCCATCTAATAAAAAAGGCTTAAAAAGAACAATGAGTAAATACTTAGAATTGCCCTTGCAATGGTATGTTGAACGTACTGATGCCAAAATAGGGTTTTATACTGATGCAACATGTACAGGTTGCGGAGTATGTGAGAGTGTATGCCCTTCACAAAAAATTAAAATAGTAAATGGTAAACCCCTGTGGCAAGACGAAGTAAGATGTTATTACTGTTATGCCTGTTTTAACTATTGCCCTCAGCAGTCGATTCTAGTAAAAAATTACATTCACAAAGACGGCAGGTATCACTATCCGGGAATTACCGCAAAAGATATCGCTAAACAGAAGACCCAGGAATAACAAGCCAGGGGACGGTTGTTCATGCTCAGGCTACAACTGCTAATCTTGAATTATAAATCTATTTTTAATTGCCAAAAAAGTTGAAACTACTAATCCAAATAAAATTACTGGTCCGAATAGAAAAACATAGGGGTCAGGTCTTCACATTTAACATATCTTACTATGGTACAGAGACCTTCCCCTGATTAACAGAATGCCATACACAAAATGACTGGAGAAATAATTGAAGAAAAGTCATATACTTGCGAACGTTATCGGGAATTCGGACTAAGAAAATGATGACGCTTGACAATACTAAACATCTGCGTTAGTATTAGTTGATGATTATAGTGTTTACATCAAAAGAAACTGAAAAGATTTGGAATGGTTTCAAATCATTAAAATTTCCTCATGATATCCAAACTACAGCAAGAAAGAAATTGAGGATGTTGAATAATGCCAGAGATTTGAACGATTTGCGAATACCACCAAATAATAGATTAGAAGCTTTAAAAGGAGACAGAAAAGGATTTTATAGCATAAGAATTAATTTACAATGGAGAATATGTTTTCAGTGGAAAAATGGAAACACAACCAAAGTAGAGATAATTGATTACCATTAATAAGAGGTGAAGAAAATGGAAAGATTACCTAATATACATCCAGGAGAAATATTAAAAGAAGAATTTTTAGATCCTTTCGGGATAAGTGCTTATAGATTATCTAAGGAGATAAAAATACCTCAAACACGGATATCACAGATAATTAAAGGGAAAAGACGAATAACAGCAGATACAGCATTGAGATTGTCAGAGTTTTTCGGCAATTCTCCACAGTTCTGGATGGGTATCCAAAATGATTATGATTTAGAGGAAGAAAGGATAAATATAGAAGGGGAATTGAAGGATATAATAAAAGTAAAGCATCATAAATAAAAAGGTTAATTAAAAAAAATAATTGTTCGGTAAAAAATGTAAAAACAAAGGGGGCAATTCTCTGTTTGACTGCTTTTCTCTTATATTATAGAATATTTTCAGTAAATACCTCATCCCCAATGGAAATTTAAGGGGGTCAGGTCTTGAAATATCAGTTTTCCCTTGGATTTTCTATGAAATACTTCGATAAACTTCCTTTCTGTGTCTTATATAATAAATAACAATAATACTTAGTTGTTCATCTACAAGATAGATAATTCTATGATTACCTACTCTGATTCTGAAAATTTTATCTGTGCCATGAAGTTTACGGATATTTTTTGGAAAAGGATTCGATGATAGAGAATCAATTATATTTACAATTTTTGGAATTAATTTTTTATCAAGGTTTAATAAATCTTTTTCAGCAGACTTCTTCCAATATATTTTATAATGTACCATTTTTCTTTAGCTTTTCTTTAATTTTGTTAAAAGAAATAGTTGGTTCATCCCGTCTTTCAGCAATGATTGAAAGATCGTGAAGATCTTCAAGTAGCCTTTCGTATTTCTCTATTGGAAGAACTGCAGCGGTTTTTTTGCCTTTTTCATCAATAATATAATTTTCTTCCTTAAAAACTTTCATTTACATTTCTCCTTGATTAGAATCATAAAAGGTAAATATTTAATATTTTTTGTATTTATTATTATAGATTATTTAGCAATAATTAGCAATAGAATGAAGGTTAACGTTCGTGTCAACAACTTGTTGGTACTTTTCCTTACCTCAAAAATTATGGAAATTAACTTAAAGTTTAAGTAATGATAAGTAAATTCTAACAGTAAAATTAGAATAATAATAGCAATACATTCTAATAAGGAAAGAACAAGGGGGTCTATAATAATATGAGTCGACTATATTGTGCACAGATTGTCGGATGGATAAATACATCCTCTGATAATATTGATGATGAAAGAAGGTTGTTTGATGGATTCTTTAAGAAGTATGAATAATGCATTGACATACATTGAAGAGCACTTAACAGAGGAAATTGATTATAGTGAAGTATCTAAAATCGCTTACTGTTCAGAGTATCATTTCAAGCGGATGTTTTCTTTTTTAGCTGGCATAAGTTTATCAGAATATATTCGAAGAAGAAGATTGACGCTGGCTGCGCTTGATTTGAAAGATAGGGATTTGAGAATAATTGATGTAGCCGTCAAATATGGCTATAATTCAGCTGATTCATTTTCCCGTGCTTTTCATTCGCTGCATGGCATTCTCCCTTCTGAGGCAAGGGGTGAGAATACACAATTAAAAGCTTATCCTCGAATGACCTTTCAATTATCAATTAAAGGAGGATGCGAAATGAACTATCGCATTGTTGAGAAAGAACCATTTAAGTTAGTAGGTTTTAAGAAGAGAGTTCCAGTTATTTTTGAAGGTGTCAATCCAGAGATTGCAAAAATGACCGAACTTTTAACACAGGAGGTTATTAAACAATTGAAAGCAATTTCAGATGTTGAACCAAGAGGTATCATTAGTGCTTCCACTAATTTTTCAGAAGGTAGAATGGAAGAGAAAGGAGAATTAGATCATTACATTGGAGTAGCAACATCAAGTAATGAAACTGCAGATTTTGATGTATTAAAAATTGATGCAAGTACCTGGGCTGTATTTGAATCGATTGGACCATTCCCGGAAACACTTCAAAATGTGTGGGGTAGGATATACTCAGAGTGGTTTCCATCTTCAGGATACGAGGCGGTTGAAGGTCCTGAAATTTTATGGAATGAGAGTCCAGACACTGGGAATCCTAAGTATAGAAGCGAAATTTGGATTCCAGTAAAGAAAAAAGCCCATTAAAAGAAAGAGAAGGGGATCAGATAATGTCTTGAATTATCAATTCCAGCTCTGATCCCAATTCATCTTCCCATCCTTCAACTGCTTTTTAATTTTCTTTATCCACTTTATCGATTCCTGCCCGGGCAGGGCATCTTTGTCCATCTTATTATAGTATTTAGCAGTTAGTATTTGGTATTTAGTATAAATAGTATAAGAGAGTGAAATGATGGAAAGTTGCAATATTGGAATAATGCAATGATGTGAAAAGGCAATGCAATGATGGAATAGTGCAATATTGAATAATGGATAATTCAAGGAATTCCAAGTCTATTTATAATATTATATATTTATTTACCATTTTTTCGCTCTTCCAATTTTCCATGTTTCAATAAAATACTTTCCTTGTGGGTATAAGGGAATGAGATTGCCTATTTAGTTGTTGGTCGTTAGTATTTAGTTTAAATACAAGACATAATCTGCCGGTCAAATATCGTATTGCATATTGCGTCGTGCGTATTGCGTTGAGAATACTATAATTCAGCTTAACCAATTAATAGGAGAGGCTCTCGGTTTTAAATTTCTTTAACTACATACACGATATTAACGACTTGATACTATTTTATAAGTGGATGAGATTGCTTCACTCCCTTCGGTCGTTCGCAATGACAGAAAAGAATGGTGTTCGCAATGACAAATAAAATAGATTTTGATTTTTATCTTATCTAAAAACCATAAACTAAAAACAAAAAACCTCTCTTTCAGGAGAGATTTGTTTTATTCATCTTAGTATTATTCATATTACCTCAGGTAAGTACCCCTGGGTAAGAAATGTAAGTAGGTTGTTACCTGAGGTAAGCAGGGTCAAAGTTTATCTTATAAGAATATTTTTAAACTTAGAAGTATTATTTTAATGAAAATTATCTATTATCTTTTATATTTTTTTATTATAATAGATTAGTTATTGAATTCTTAAGAACCGGGGGGGGTTGCTTTGAATACATTAAATTGGGGTCTATAATTGGAAAATAACCCCCAGTAAATTTAATAAAAGAATAATCTGATCAATCAGGATAGTCAAAAAACTTTCTTTATGCCAGAATAAAAATCGATCCTCGGAGTGAGAAGGCTAGGAAGAGGGGGAGATTCAAACTAAAAACCAAAAACATCTCTCTTTCAGGAGAGTTTTGCTGATCTTAAAAAACCCAGCTAAAAATAGTTCATTTTTGGTTCTGTTATCATTATAATATTTATAATATATTTATTATATATTTCTTTTTTTTATAGTGTTGAATTAACTATGTAATTATATAAATTGGAGGACTATTTTGAAGAAAAAAATATTTTACTTTTCTGTCTTTTTGCTATTTGCTTTGTTTCTATCCGGTTGTGATTCTATTATTGTTGGTAATACTGAAATAGATATAGAATTAGAAACCAGGAGAGTTGAAGATGTAGTACATGGCTTTTGGGAGGCAATTGATGCTCAAGACGGGTGGAAGGCATATTGGTATTGCAGTGAAAATGGTTATAAACAATTTGTCGAACCATATGGTGAAAATATAATTTTGCTCAGACAATTGTGTCCCAATATAATTATTGATGTTTATTCGGTTATCAATGATATATCTTTTAAATGGGATAAGCTGGGTAATCCCAGGGCAATAGTAGATGTTCAAGTAAATAGAATTGTTATGGGCTGTGGTGATTTAGATAACACAAAAGCTGAATTTGGGACCATGGAATTATCATACTATGGTGGGGCTGCTGATGTCTGGTGGATAGTAGACAAAGTTGATATAGATCTTGTTGATAATATAAATTTGTAAGTAAAAAGTTTAAAAGTAAATTTAAATAATAAGAAGGAGTTTCCCTATGAAAAATTTGAGTAAGTTCCTGTCTTTAATCTTATTATCTCTAATTATAATTGTTTTTAGTGGCTGTGAAGGATTTTTTCCTTCGAATGATATACCAGAGGATATTACAGGAACTGAATGTCCACAAGCCGGTTATATCTATAATGGAAGTACCTATAATCCTATTTGGGTTAACGGATATAGTATTGGCGATGGAAGTCAATACCTGTATACAGATAGCATGTATCTAAATGCTGATCAAAGTAGCGGAATTGCAGAAAGAAGTTATGTTACTGATAATCCGATAGAACTCACCTGTATCAATAGTATAGTTGTAGATTGGGAAAATGTCGGTTGGGATGGTGAAAACAATAGAAGTTATATCGTTATATCATCATCTTCTAAATATGGTAAATATGATGATAATGAAATTAGTTTTGGAAAAATTAGACCTTTTACCAGAAGGAATGACACTTTAGATGTCAGCTCTTTAACAGGTAACTATTATATTAGGGTTCATGCCATAGATGATGGATGGGATGGTACGTCTACAATCAATGTATATAGTATTGAATTAATTGAATAGTAAGACTGTAGGGGAGACTGGGAGACTGAAGGCAAATATCTCTATATTTTGATGAGTTCTGTGAATCAGTTCGGTCAAACCAGGTTGAGCTTGCTCAACAGCTTAAAATATACTAATTTATTTAATAAAAAGGATATTTCACAGGGAGGTTTAACTTTAAAATGAATAACAGAAAAAAGCTTTCACCGGGACAACAAGCAGAATTGCTAAATATACTAAAAAACCGTTTTAATAAGAATATGAATCGACATAAAGGACTTAAATGGAGTGAAGTAGAAGAAAAGCTGAAAAATAATATGGATAAGTTGTTATCACTTAACAAGATGGAACAAACCGGAGGTGAGCCGGATGTCGCAGATTATGATAAAAAGACTGGTGAATATATTTATATTGATTGTTCAGAACAGAGCCCTGCAGATCGTAGAAGTATATGCTATGACCGGGAAGCCTTAGAGGCAAGGAAAGAACATAAGCCCAAAAACAGTGCTATTGATATGGCCAGTGAAATGGGAATTGAGATTTTAACTGAAGAACAGTACCGTCACCTGCAGACATTTGGCAATTTTGATACGAAAACATCAAGCTGGGTAAAAACACCTGAAAAAATTAGAAAACTTTGTGGTGCCATCTTTTGTGACCTTCGCTATGACACTGTCTTTGTATACCATAATGGTGCAGAATCTTATTATGCCGATAGGGGATTCAGAGGATTGCTGAGAATCTGAAACTAAAAAGTTTTAAAGGAGATAATAAAAATGGGAACTAAGTATACACATATTAATTTAGTGGCAAAAGACTGGAAAAAATTATCAAAGTTTTATATTGATGTTTTTAATTGTATACCAAAACCTCCAGAAAGAGATATATCCGGTGATTGGTTAGACAGGTTAACAGGGATTAATTCAGCTCATATAAAGGGTATTCATTTATTGTTACCAGGCTTTGAAAGCGGAGGACCTACACTTGAAATATTTCAATACAATGACACTATTCAAGATGATAATAAAAGTATTAACAGAGAAGGGTTTGCACATATTGCTTTTGCAGTTGATGATGTTGAGGAATGCCTCGATAAATTAAAAGAAAATGGAGGAACAACTGTTGGGGATATAGTTATGGGAGATATTGAAAGTGTAGGGAAAATACATGTAGTATATGGAAAGGATCCAGAGGGCAACATAATTGAAATACAAAAATGGGAGAAATAACGAGGCTTAGCTGTAAGGACTTGCAATTTTTTGTTCTTATTCAAATTTTGTGAGGTATTAAACTTGATATTAGGAATTAGTCATATTACTTTTATTGTTAAAGATTTAGACAAAACAGCAACTTTTTTTAAAGAGATATTTGATGCCAAAGAAGTATACTTTAGTGGAGAAGAGCATTTTTCTATATCTAAAGAAAAGTATTTTTTAATAAATGACATCTGGATTGCAGTTATGGAAGGCAGACATAATGAAAAAAACTATAATCATATAGCATTCAAAATAGATGAAGCAGACTATGAAATGTATCTTAAGAGAATAAAGAAACTTGGATTAGAAATAAAAAAAGGAAGAAAAAGAAGTGCAGGAGAAGGACGTTCAATATATTTTTATGATTATGACAATCATCTTTTTGAATTACATACAGGAACACTAGAAACCAGACTTCTTCATTATAAGAAAGAACAAACTAATTAATCAGAGAAAGAAATACAACGGGTTCTAAGAAATTAGAATAGAATGGGTCTATAAAAAACACTATCTGCCGTCCCCTGTATGTCAAAATGGAAAACCAGATAAAGGAGAAAATCCAGTGAAAAACATTCCGGGCTTTCCCAAAGATATTGATGATTATATCGCAGGTTCCCCTTCTGAAGTTCAAGAGATTCTAAACCAAATACGCTCTACAATAAGAGAAACAGCCCCTGATGCGGTAGAAACAATCAAATATCAAATACCTACGTTTGTTATGAATGAGAATCTGGTGCATTTTGCAGTTTTTAAGAACCATATTGGGTTTTACCCGACACCCTCAGGAATCAAGAGATTCCAGGATGAGCTGACTTCGTATAAACATGCAAAAGGTTCGGTACAATTTCCCATTGATAAACCAATTCCCTTGGAGTTAATCAAAAAGATTGTGGAATTCCGGGTAAAAGAAGTCAAAGCAAAGACTCATGCTAAAAAGAAAACATAAAATAGCTCCAAAGTCTTATGTTGTAAGGTTGGAAAGAAGTTAAAATGTAATGGAGCTGGAGGGACACCAGGAAATACTAAAATCTTTGGTAGACCGTTCCAGTAAAGAGAAGATCACCCTATTGTTCAGTTCCAAGAATATAGAAAAAGAATAATGCTCCAGTTTTAAAATAATTTCCAATGAAATTAGAAAATGAATAAAATCTTTTTTAAAAAAGGACTTTCATTATGAAAAAAATTCCTGATATAGTTAGAATAGGAACCTGCAGCTGGAAATATCCCTCCTGGAAGGGAATCATTTATCCAGAAGGTGTTAGTGATAATTATTTATCAGAATATGCTAAACACTATGATACAGTTGAGATTGATCAGTGGTTCTGGTCTTTGTTTCCCGGGAACAAGGTGGTTTTACCTAAATCGGAAGTTGTCAGAGAATATGTTTCTTCTGTCCCCAAAAACTTTCGTTTTAGTGTGAAGGTTCCTAATTCAATTACATTGACTCATCATTATTCACAGGACAAAAATATACCATTAATCGAAAATTCCTTTTTTCTGTCAAATGAACTGTTTGCTGACTTTTATCATTTATTAGAACCCATGAAAGACCATCTTGCCACGCTTATTTTCCAGTTTGAATATCTTAATAAAAAGAAGATGTCTGATCAGCAAGTCTTCCAGGAAAAATTCTCTAAATTTATCTCCAAATGTCCATCTGGTATGAATTATTGTGTAGAAATAAGAAATCCCAATTACTTGAATAAAGAATATTTTACATTTTTAAAATCCTCTAACTTGAGTCATGTATTTTTACAGGGATATTATATGCCACCTATCTTTACCCTGTATGAAAAATATCGTGATTTTATTGAAAAGTTTGCAGTGATCAGACTTATGGGTGGGAATCGAAAGACGATTGAGGAGAAAAGCCAGGGTAATTGGAGTCAATTATGGGAACCTAAAGATGAAGAGCTGGATCATTTAGCAGTTATGATGCGTGACATGATATTCAAGAAGATAGTTCTATTTATCAATGTCAATAATCACTATGAAGGCTCTGCGCCGTTAACCATAAAACGTATTGTCAGTCTTTTATAGCCAGAGGGAAGCATTATATAAACGATGGTAATAATAATTTACTTGATTTACTTGACATAATGATACTATAAGAGTATCATTCTATTATAATGATGTTATATACTATAATTAAAATTTATACCCTGCAAATTCAAGCCTGAATAGTAGCAAAAACAGGAGGTAATGCTTATGAAAGAAACAAAATATGATGGGCAGATCATACCAAGTATTAGGAAAAACTTTACAGGTGTAGCATGTTTTGCTTGATATGGTTCTGTTCCTCACCCCATGCAGGAAAAATACTACATTGAGTGGATCAAGGTTATCACCAACCAGGGCTCCTGCAAAAAATTCTTTCAGCCCGGAGATGCCCGGAGGTAGAATTCGAAGGGGTAGATGTAATTGAAATAAAGAAAGTTAGAGAACATTGCAATATTCATGTTTTATGAAAAAATGATAAATTATAAGCAAATGATAAAAACTATTAATTTTCAAATAGGTAAATAATATAATTAAGGAGGAAGAAAATGAATTTAGTTAAAATTAGAACAAAATCAGTATTAGTATTGACTATGACAATTTTACTGGCATTCCTATTATCAGTGACTATTTCTTCTCTTGCCCAGCAGGTTACCCCCACTGGCGGACAGGAAGAAGTAACAATCAGTGCAGCTGAAGAAGCCCGCAATCCATTTGCCTTCCGTTCTTCGGATATCATCGGTTCAGATGTACAAAATCTCCAGGGCGAACAATTAGGTAACATAGAAAATCTTATAGTAGATACCGAAAGTGGACAAATTATCTTTGCTGTCTTATCCTGCTGTGGTTTTCTGGGATTTGGCACTGATTTATTTGCAGTTCCCTGGGAAAGCCTTACTCCCAAACCTGCCTTAGGAATATTTATCCTGGATGTTGAACTTCAAAGACTTCGAGAAACCCCAACCTTCTCTCCAGATAATTGGCCTGCAATTGGAGACCGTCAATGGGGTAGAGGAATTTTAGAATACTATGGTTATCCATTCTCGGCATACCCTGGCAGTGGATACGGCTACTGGCCTTATTCTCCAGAACCGCAAATGGGCTGGGGAATGGATACAGCTTATGGTATGCAATTCAACCCGGAAACTGTGGAGACATTTGAAGCCGAAGTAATCAGGATTGATCGTTTTGTACCGATGACCGGCATGGACGAGGGTATAGAATTAATCATCAATTTAGAAGGAGAACCCACACCGGTTCACTTAGGACCTAGCTGGTACCTGCAATACCAGGATTATGATATCCAGGAAGGTGCTACGATGGAGATAACCGGTTCCCGCATTAACCTGCAAGGATTGCCTGTTGTTATCGCCACCAGGATAGTATCTATGGAGGGAACTTTGAATTTGCGCAATGAATTGGGTTACCCGTTTTGGTCACAAGTACCTCCCATGGAGACTGTTGTGATTGTAGGTGAAGAAGCCTTTGTAAATATTTATGAGCATCTATTTTCCCCGGGTGCAATTGAAGTTACTACAGGCACAACCATAACCTGGGTAAATAGAGACCCTGCTCCTCATACGGTTACCAGCGGAGTAATTGGAGATGATAACACAGGTGAGGTTTTTGACAGCCCGGAGCTGCAAATCGGTCAGGAATTCAGCTATACTTTTAATGTACCAGGGATATATCCTTATTTTTGTAGCTTTCATCCCAATATGACCGGAAGAGTTATTGTTTCAGACTAAAGGAAAGGGCAAAAGGGGTGCTTTATATTTACTTTACTGTTTTCCCGAAAACATAGAGCAAGAATCCAATGCATGAACAAATGAATATTTTATAAGAGATCACTCGAATGAATATTATTTGGTTAACCAGGCGCCAATTCTATGGAATGGTGCCTGGTTAAATATGTCTGTCTACTATCTATGGAACTTAAAGTATTATCTTTATATTTTGAAAGATTGGAGGACAACATAATTGTTTTGGAAAAAATTATCTCAGAAAAGGGTGAGAATCTAATCAAGAAAGTAAGATCATTTAATAAAAATTATCAAGTAATTATTGAAAAAATTTATACTACTGTATTGTATAAAAAGTTATATTGATTAAATCTGTCTATGATATTTGTAGTAGTAGAGGAATTGATACCTGCCTCACAGCAGAAAGGACACACTGATTTAGCAACCATGGGAGTGCTTATCGGATTTGTGTCAATGATGATACTGGATTTAGCATCACACTAAACTAAAATATTTCCTTGATACAGTAGATTGATTCTTCATTTAAATTCATGTAGTTGCCAGTAAAAAACAAGAAGATTTAAAAAGTGTTATCAACTAAATTATTATAAAAAATTCAGGCTTGGCAGTTTGTACTACAAACAAAACCAAGCCTGTTAAAATTAGCAGCTATAAATTTATAAAACCCATTATATGGCTTTAATGCTTATGGGGATTCCATTCTTTCCAGACTTTTCCTGTTAAAGCCGGTGAAGGCTTTAAGGTAGTTCCGCCTTCTATCCATCCGGAAGGCATAACTTCACCTGTTTTCTGATGATGCTGATAAGCTTTAATCTGTCGCATAAGCTCTGCAGGATTTCTTCCAACTGGTGGGCTTAAAATCTCAGCTGCTTGAATAATACCTTCGGGATCAATTAAAAATCTTCCTCGAACATTTGTTCCCGAATTTTCATCATATACCTCATAGAGACTGCCGATAGCTCCACCCTGATCTGACACCATTGGGAATGGGATATCATTGCCAACCATTTTGCTCAGCTCGGTTTCGTTCCAAATTTTATGTGAATGCACACTGTCTGTACTTACTGAAAGCACCTCTACATTTAATGCTTGAAGTTTATCATAGCTCACGGCTATGTGTGAAATTTCGGTTGGTCAGACGAAGGTAAAATCACCAGGATAGAAGCACAAAACCACCCATTTTCCACGATAATCTTCTAAAGACACTTTTTTATATTTCCCCTGGTGAAAAGCAGTACCAGTGAAATTAGGTGCCTTTTTAGTGACTAACATACATATCAACTCCTTTCATAATAAATATTAAATAGTATTAGTTACAATTTAACATTTATAAGTATGAAAGTCAATTAAATACAAGGAATAAGAGAAACTTAGTAAAGCCAGACAGCGCCTTTTTCAGCTCCGGAGACGCCCTCTCTGTAAGCTTTCAACATCCCATTTACTTTTTTTACCGGTTTTCTTATATAATTTTTACGTTTTTGTAATTCTTCAGCTGGAACTTTAAGTTCTAATATCTTCTTTTTTAGATCTATTTTTATTATATCACCATCTTTAACTAAAGAGAGTGGCCCTCCAGACCATGCCTCAGGTGCAATGTGTCCGACACATGGACCTCTTGTTGCACCGGAAAATCTACCATCCGTAATCATTGCAACTGATTTATGTAAGCCCATCCCAACTAACATTGCAGCCGGAATTGATAATTCCCTCATTCCGGGACCGCCTTTTGGACCTTCGTACCGTATTACGAGAACAGAGCCTGATTCAACTTTTTTGTTTAAAAGGTATTTTCTTACATCATCTTCAGAGTCAAAAACAACTGCTGGTCCGGTGTGACAAAACATTTTTGGCTCAACACCTGTTTTTTTTACAACTGCTCCTTCAGGGGCAAGATTTCCGGAAAGAACAGAGTAGCAACCTCCTATATTCATGGGTTTTTCTAATGAATGAATAATGTCGCGGTTAATATAAATCTTGTGTTCCTCAAAGAATTTTTTCAAAGTGCCCCCTGTAATTAATGGGGTTTCCAAGTCAAGATATTCCCTGATAGTTGATAAAACTGCCGGAACTCCACCTGCCATATGATAATCATTAATATTGAAGTCAGCAGAAGGCTTGAACTTAGCGATTACTGGAACAGCACTTTGTATATTGTCAAATTTTTTCAGGTTTAAATCCAATCCCATTACATGAGCTAGCGCTATAATATGTAAGACTGCGTTTGTAGACCCACCAGTGGCAGAAATATATCGAATTCCATTAGTGAGTGAATTTTCATTTAAAAAATTTGAAAATATATTTTTTTCTTTAGTCAACTTAACTATAATTTCGCCAGTGTCTCGCCCCTGTTTTACTTTGTTTGATTCACAAAATAGCATTGTTGAGGAACCAAATGGAGCTATTCCAGTTGCTTCAAGAAATGAACCCATAGTATTAGCTGTGCCATACATCGAACAAGTTCCACAGGAAGCGCATATATTGTTTTTCCATTGGTTAAATTTATTGTTATCTATCTCACCCTTGTTAAATTTACCAATAGCCTCTTTTAAATCACTTGTAATATAAGTTTTTCCATCTTCGTAATAAGGTAACATTGCGCCGGCTGTAAGGAATACTGAAGGTAAATTCAAATGTCCAGCAGCCATTAGCATTCCCGGTATAATTTTGTCACAAGAACATAAAAATACCAATCCATCAAATCCATGAGATTCAACCATTGCTTCAATAGAAGCAGCTATCAAATCTCGTTGTGGAAGAATATAGTGCATACCTGAGCCCTGTGCCATACCATCGCAGGGAGCAGGTACATTAAATTCTGCCGGTGTTCCACCTGCTGCCCAGATACCTTCTTTTACATTAGTTGCTAATTGAGCTAATGGTTTATGACCTGGATTTACTTCGTTCCAGGAATTGACAATCCCGATAATTGGTTTTTCGAAATCTTTTTTTCTATAGCCGACCGAGCTCATTAAACCAATATAATAGGCTTCTGTGATATCATCATAACTTCCTCTTCTAAACATAATAACTCCTTTATAATTAAAATATTAATATTATTGTTCCCGGTATTTACATTATATAAGTATAACAGAATGCGCAAATTCATTTAGTGTATTTTTTTATTATAATAAAAAAATGTTGAAAAAATTTTTAAAAATGGAAAAACATGGCCAAGTTTGTAGACGAATTATATTATAATAAAAAGGCAAGGTTATAAAATAAAGTGATAATATAAAAATTAATAATAGGAGATGAAAAAAATGCTTAAAAAATTGGGACATATCGGAATTGCTGTAAATAATATCGAAAAAGTATTAGAACAATTTTCAAAAATCCTTAAAAAACCAATGCCGGCTATAAAAGATAATAAACAGATGAAGGTTAAAACAGCCATGATTCATTTTAATGGAATTGGTTTTGAAATTTTACAACCCTATGGAGAATCAGGTATGTTGGCTGAGTATGTAAAAGAAAAAGGAAATGGCATTCATCATTTTTGTTTTATAAGCGATTCTTTAGAGAATGATATGGAGGAATTGAAAAATATAGGTTTTGCATTTAGGCAGGAGAAACCTGCAAAAGGAGTACGTGGAAAATTGAGAGCAACAACAAAAGATGATGCTCTTGATGGTATTCCTTTTGAGATTTCTGAACCATAATAATTAGCACATAATAATTAGAACTTAATAAACAAGAAATGGAATTGTAACAGATTTGGGGAAATATCATGTTAAAGGGGATGTTCAGAGAACAGGGATACAAATTTGTAAATAATTATTATCTATATTACAATAAGAACCAACTATTTTAAAAAATAATTTTTTAAAACAGGAGGTAAAAAAATGCTGCAAAAAAGTAAAACCATTTCATTATTGTTAATCCTTTTGATATTGATGTTGTTTGGGGGAATTGCATTAGCAGGAGATGTTGAAGGTGCCAAGGACCATCCAATGATTTCACGTTTTCCAGGTTCTGAGATACTTTTTTACCATGAAGTGCCATATGATGAATATTACCTTGTTTTAGGGCCTGTAGAATGGGAACGTGATGCAGAACAAAAACTGGTTTCAACTATTACTGATGGTAAATGGCTGGAAGGTAAAATTACCCGAATTCAGTATGAGGCTCCCGAAGGTCATTCTACTTTAGAAATTTTCCGCAGCTACGAAAATGCTCTCAAAAATGCCGGTTTTGAAATTCTATTTTCTGGCTCTCGCGATGAATTAGGCCGAAGGTTTGGTAATGCTATTTACAATCAAGATATTTTTAGTGGAGGTTTGGCTGGAGGTTTCGCTGCTAGAGGCAGACTTTCTGGTTATTTGCAAAGCCAGGAAGAACATCAGAGATACCTTGCTGCCAAATTATCCGGAGAAAGTGAAGATACCTATGTTTCATTATTTACCAGCATTAGTGCTCTCAAATCAGAACCGGCTATCCAGCTGGATGTGATAGAAGTGCAGTCGATGACAGAAGGGTTGATTACTGCTGAAGTGGTTACAGCCAGTGATTTATTAGCGGAAATCGATAAAACTGGGAAAGCGCTGGTTTACGGTATATATTTTGAAACAGGAAGCTATCAGATTGAAGCTGATTCTGAACCTACTTTAGAAGAAATTGCTCTCTTTTTAGAAGAAAATCCTGGCATAAATCTTTATGTTACCGGTCATACAGATGATACAGGTGATTATGAATATAATGTGAATTTATCAAAGCAGCGAGCTCAATCAGTAGTAGAGTGGCTGGTTAACAATTATGGTATTGATTCTAACAGAATGCATGCGGTAGGGGTTGGTCCGGTAGCCCCGGTAGCCAGCAATGAAACAGAACAGGGCAGAAGCCAAAACAGAAGAGTAGAACTGGTAAAACGCTTATAGCCAGTAATAGTGAGAAATATTCAACAGGCAAACATTAATTGACGAACATGAAAAATATTTGGAAAAAGACTGACTCTTAAATAACAGGTTACAAATATTGTCTGTAAAATATAAAAAATTATAAAATTAATTATTTCTATATTATTGACTAATGATATAAGTTTTATAAACTTTGGAAAGAATATAAGAAATTAAAAATAACAGTTTGGCTGATTAACATTAGTTATCCGGGGCTTTTGGAATAAAAATACTTCTGAGTTTTCCCGATACCTACTTCTAAATAAACAGGAAAAAAGGAATAATGATATGAATATGGCTATCTTTAATCTGCTGGGAGGCCTGGCCTTATTTTTATATGGACTGTATACCTTAAGCGAAGGGTTTAAGAATGTATTTTTTAAAAGTCTTAAGGATGTTTTAAAAAGCTTGACCAGCAGCCCTGTTAAAGCAGTTGGGTTGGGTGCTTTTATTACTTCAGTAATCCAGAGCTCCAGCATAACTATAGTAACCCTGATTGGTTTTCTGAATGCTGGATTGATGAACCTGGGACAGGCAATAGGGGTAATGCTCGGGGCAGAAATCGGAACAACAATAACTGCCCAGGTTGTGGCTTTCAAAATTGGCTTGTATTATTTCCCTTTTATTATCCTTGGCTGCTTACTCTTCTTTTTTTTCAAAAAGAAAGAAATCCAGGTTATCGGACAGATAATGATTGGATTTGGAATACTTTTTTTGGGAATGCAGACAATGTCTCAGGGGGCTCGTGTTATTCAAGGAATCCCATTTTTCCTTAATATGCTGGACAGTTTCAGCAGTATTGCCATTCTGGGTGTTTTGGCTGGTGCTATTTTTACTGCTTTTATCCAATCTAGCTCAGCAACTACCGGTTTGGTAATTGCTATGGGAATGGAGGGAGCCTTATCTCTGCCTGCTGCAATTGCAATAATATTAGGTGCCAATATTGGCACCTGTATTACCGGTCTTTTTGCTTCCATGAAATCCTGTAAATCTTCAAAACGCCTTGCAATTGCTCACTTGTTGGTGAACACTCTTGGGGTGTTAATCTTTGTGTTTTTAATCCCTCCTTTTAGCAGGGTTGTTGCATTAACCAGTGCTAATTTAGGCCGTCAGATTGCTAATGCCCATACTATTTTTAATGTTTTAGTGGTTTTAGGTATCTTGCCAATGCTTGGCTTTTTTAGAATTTTAGTTGAGAAGATTGTACCCGGTGAGATAACCGAAGTCGAGAGGGGAGTCAAGTTTTTAGAATATAAGATATTACATATTCCCAGTCTGGCAATTTCCCAGGCTCAAAAAGAAGTATTGCGAATGGCCTGGATAACTAAGGATATGCTGGAAAAATCTCAGAAAGCAATGTTTACCGGAGATAGTGATTTAATTAAGGTTATTGAAAATGAAGAAGAGAGTGTTGATGAACTTCATCATATTCTCGATGATTATCTAACCAAAATATCTTCCCAGGGTATTTCCAGGGAAGAATCTCAAAAATTAGCCATTTTAATTCATGCTGTTACCGATATTGAGAGGATTGCAGACCATGCCAATAATTTAGCCGAAATATCTGAATTTAAGGTAAAAAATAAAATAAAGTTTTCGGCCTCAGCGGAAAAAGAGTTGAATATAATGCTGTCAAAGGCTATTGATGCTTTTACCCATTCTATTAAAGCCCTGGAAAATAATAATCAAGAGATAGCCCAAAAAACCCTGTCCCTGGAAAAAGAAGTTGGCAAATTGGAAGGACAATTAAGAATAAGCCATTATGAAAGATTAAAAGACGGCATATGCCAGCCACAGGCAGGTCCTATATATCTTGAAATTATAATGAATCTGAAACGTGTTTCCGACCATTCAGAAAATATTGCCAGCGGGGTAATAATGGGCTTTTAGTTCAGGATATACCCATCAACCTTCCTGATTCCCACTGGCTTTTCTTCCATAGCTTATTGCATTTTCCGGACATATTAATTGACAGTTAAAACACTGATGACATAAACCAGGGTTGATATTGGCCTTTTTGCTTTTTTTGGAAACTTTGACTGCTTCGGAAGGACATACTGTTTCACACAGTTTGCACCCGATGCATTGAACATGATTGACCTTCTCAGTGAATAGTGCAAATTTTCCTGTCAGGTTTTGTAAGGGTTCAAAAGGGCAGATATAGTTATGAAATATTTCCGGTTTGTATCTTAAAGTAACAATTACTGAAAAGATTACCAGATACAGAAGTATTGGTATTTGAACACCAAACATTCTTTTTGCAAATATCATAGTGGCTATCATTATGAATAACATTATCCAGGGAATAACTCCAGATTTCAGCCAATTTGGAGCATCTTTTGTTTGTAAATTTAGTTTTTTTGAAAGCCATTCTGTCGGGAGCATTACTGTATTCATGGGACAGATCCAGCCGCAAAATATTCTGCCTAACAATAATGCTAAAATCATAGTCACCCCGAATATTCCCAGCCACATTACCATTGCACCCCTTGTTACCAGCAGTAGAAATATTATTAAAAACAAAATTCTTGATGCATTAATAAAGAATTTTATCATTTTACTTTCCCTTTCTTTTTAAAAAATATTTTAGAATAACTAGTTTTCTCTTTTAAAATAACCATTCTAATGATAGATAGGTTCCCTGTGAACGTTCCAAATGACTTAGTTTAGAATGTACACCACCCAGTCAAAAGGAGTAATGCAGTGATGCTGAAACATTATCGGTAAGTGGATAATCTATTTTTTAGAAGATAAAGATTCAACAATGGTGTCATTTTTTGTTTTTATAATCCCGGAGATAATAAATTTGGAAAACATCTCAATAACTTCCTCAGTAGAGTAGGGAAGCCTTGATATTACTTCTGGATTAACGACAGATTGAATTGAGTTAAGGATTAGCAATACAATAATTTCAACATCAATGTCAGCACGAATGATATCTTCCTTTTTTGCCTGCTCAAGAACTTCTCTAAGCTGATTATTAAACATTTTTTCCCGAAGAGTGCTAATCATTTGCCATGCCTCCGGGTTATTTTTTCTGATGTCCTCAAAGGC
>Ga0334900_1001017_pt1 | contig 34329 bp, 23 predicted proteins | sample GraSluR3_MG_2_FD_207231 | JGI IMG/M metagenome (GOLD analysis project Ga0334900, IMG submission 207231) | Sludge microbial communities from methane-producing bioreactor in Wageningen University, Netherlands - Granular Sludge_31_08-R3 | ecosystem: Engineered > Bioreactor > Anaerobic >... | reverse complement strand
CCGGATCGGGAGGCTTGTTCGCCTACACTGGAACCAGAGACCTGAAACAACTGGCAAAGAGAGCCGAAGAGCATGATGCGAAGGCGGAATTCTGGATTCGAACGCTGGTCTATCAGGTGTGCAAGGAAATTGCATCTCATTTTGCTGTACTCCAAGGACGGGTAGATGCCGTTGTGCTCACCGGAGGAATTGCGCATAATACGACTATCATGAAGATGATAGAGGATCGGATCGGCACTCTGGCTCCGATTTTGATCTTTCCGGGAGAGGGGGAAATGCAATCCCTTGCCGAGAATGCTTTTGCCGTTCTCGATCAGAATAGGGAGGTTATGGACTATGAAGGAAATTCGTAAGTCTGTGGCTCTGGTTGGTTCATCGCATGCCGAAAGTCTGCGAACCATAGAGCGGTGCCAGCTCACTTCGTGTGCCTCATTCGTTCTGTATGGCGACGAGGAGGCTACTCGCAAGATCGCTGAGGAATCGGGAATCGATCTCTCCGGTCTACGGATAGTCGCGACCTCTGACCCGCAGGATTCGTGTACCAAGGCTGTACAGGCGGCTGCTGAAGGGGCTGTGCAGGTACTCATGAAGGGTTCGGTCCATACAGCCGACTTTCTGCGTGCTATTCTCACCAAGGAGTATGGATTGCTTCCCGAAGACTCTCTGCTCAGCCATGTAGCACGGTTGGAAGTGCCCTGGTATCACAAGCCGTTGTTGCTTACCGATGCCGCGGTCTCGATCCTTCCCGATTTGGACACCAAGGTGCAGATCATTGCCAATGCAGTGTCGGTCGCTCACAAATTGGGTATAGAGACTCCTCGGGTTGCCCTTGTCTGCCCAGTCGAAACGGTGAATCCCAGGATCGTCTCGACTACCGATGCGTCACAACTCGTATTTCTCCAAAAGAACACTACAGTCTTCTCTCAAGCCTTCATCGAGGGACCATTCGGACTCGATGTCGCCCTCTCGTCACAGGCCGCGAAGACCAAAGGGATCGGAGGGAGTGTTCCAGGTCATGCCGACATCCTCTTGTTCGGAAATCTCGATGCAGCGAATGCAACCTACAAAGCATTCCTTTCTGCCCCGGGTGTGCTCTCCGCTGGAATTGTGGTTGGTGCCAAACTGCCTATTGTCCTCACCAGTCGTTCCGAGTCCATGGACACGCGGGAGGCATCCATTCAGCTGGCACTCTCCATCTCAGATTAGTACAGAGTCACTGAAACCTGTACAGAATGGTGTGGTAGCATCACCTCCTGCATGATACACTGATGTACACTTGTTGGTGATATATGGGTCAAGATAGAGATAGAGATAGAGAGCGAAAACGACTGAAATTACTCGAAGAGATCATCGATCTTACTCCAGCACTCATCTGTGTTGTGGATCTTACCGGTGTGTTTGTCATGGTGAACGATGCGTGGCATACGATGCTCGGGTACACAAAAGAGGAGCTGCTGCACTCATCCCTGATCGACTTCCTCCATCCCGACGATCGGGAGCCTACCACCCAGATCATCCACCGGTTACGCAGTGGTGAGAAGGTTCTCCATTATGTGAACCGGTATCAAGCAGAAGGGGGTAAGTACCTGACCCTCGATTGGCGAGCTCATATCAGTGACGGACTGATCTATGGAACAGCCCGGGATATCTCTCAGGAGATGGCGGATCTGCAACAGAAACAACGTGAACTCGATATCATGAATCTCCTGTTCGAACAGACGCTCACAGGCATGTTCTCAATACTGCTTACTACACCCATCGACTGGCAGCAAGTAGTGGAAGATGATCGTTTGCTCGATGAGATGCTACAGGAGTCACGGACTGAACGGGCAAACAGCGCTCTTCTGGAGCAGTTCCGTGTATCCGAAAGCCAGATAGTCGGTATGCGGGCATCGGAGCTGTTCCAGCTTGAGTCTTCACGAACTCACACGATGTTCAAAAATCTCTTAGTGCAGAAAAAGATCTCAGCCGAAGTGAATATGCAGCGATTCGATGGTAGTGATGCCTGGTTTCAGGGGGAGTACCACTGTCTTACTAACGAGCAAGGAGAGATTGTAGGCTTTTTTGGCATGCAAATCGATGTGACTGAGAGAAGAGAGAGTGCATTGGCGTTACGGCAGAGTGAACACCGGTATCGGCTCATCACCGAACATGCATCCGATGTCATATGGGTATACGACTTCGAGCAAAAGCAATTCACCTACATGAGCCCCTCGGTCGAGCGATTCATTGGTTATACCCCAGAAGAGGTCATTGGAAAAGCGTTTGAGTTTTCCATTCACCCCGATCATGTACTGAATACGCGGAAGACACTGACTCGCATGTTGAAGGATTTCAAGCGGGCTTCGAACAACTCCAAGCAGTGGACATTCGAGGTGCGGCATATACGGAAAGATGGTTCATCCCTTTGGGTAGATGCATCGGTGAACTTCCGGCTTCGTTCCCGTGGAGGGGTGGAGGCCATAGGGGTCAGTAGAGATATCTCCATGAGGAAGGCTTACGAAGATAAAATACTCCATCTCAGTTTCCGGGATCAGTTGACCGGTCTCTACAATCGCCGCTATTTCGAACAGCAGCTGGAGGCGTTGGCATGGAATTCAAAGGCCTTTCCCGTTTCGATTCTCGTGTGCGATGTCAATGGTCTCAAGCTCACCAACGATGTATTCGGTCACCAGATCGGTGACAGGCTACTCACTTCGTGTGCAGATATCCTGCTGGCTCACAAGCAGGAGGGCGATGTGGTTGCACGGGTGGGAGGAGACGAGTACATCGTACTCATGTACCATACCACAGAGGATGAGGCAAGAGACCGGGTCGTTGAAATCCGACAGAGCATTGCCGAGAAGCGGATCGGAGAGACTCGTCTGTCCGTATCATTTGGGTGTGCAACAGCCTATGAAATGGTTGAGTCGTTCGAGCCGATTTTCAAGCAGGCAGAGGATGCTATGTATCGGCAGAAACTCATGGAGAGTTCGAGCTACAAGCATAATCTCATCAAGATCCTCATTAGAGGGCTCTATGAGAAAGGGGAGTACGAGCGGTGTCATAGCGAGCGTGTCGCAGAGTTGTGTTACCGGATGGGCAAGCTGTTCGGGTTCTCAGATGCGCATCTGAACGAGTTGAAGCTCGCAGGCATGTTTCATGATATCGGCAAGGTCGGTATCTCATCCACTTTGTTGAACCAGAAACGGCCATTGAATGCTGACGAGTGGACCCAGGTCCATCGACACCCTGAGCTCGGATATCACATACTGAGATCGGTTCAGAGCTTCGAACGGTTAGCTGACTGGGTGTTGGCGCACCACGAACAACCGAACGGAAAAGGGTATCCGCGTGGACTGAAAAACGATACCATACCTATCGAGTCGCGCATAATAGCTGTAGCGAATGCCTACGATGCCATGACCAGTGAGTACGGATATAGGCAGCCCATAACCGTAGAGGAAGCGAAAGCGGAATTGCAGACTCATGCGGGAACCCAGTTCGATCCGCAGGTAGTACAGAAGTTCCTGAGTATACCGCTGACCGATCTCAACTGCGATCCGGAGGATCCAAAGGAGGCGATGTATGAACAGCTACGCCCCTCATGATCTCTATGAGAATCTGCTCAAGTCGATAGCAGATCCCTTCTTTGTGATTGCCGAGGATGGCACCTATCTTGATGCATTCGGAGGGTCCGAGCGTAAACTCTACGACGACGCCGCGTCGCTGAAGGGGAGAAACATTCATGACTTCATGGAAGCGGAATTTGCCCAGTTCTTCATGGAACAGGTATGCAGAGCGCTCACATTGGGGTCGATTCATTGTTTTGAGTATCAACTCCAGACGGATTCAGTGGAGGGGATCCCCAAAAACGGGCCTGGGGGAAAACAGTGGTTCGAAGCGCGTCTCTATCCACTCGAGAACCTCTACGAGGGCAAACGAGCGGTGACAGCCCTCATACTCAATATCTCGGAACGGAAGTGCCTGCAGCAACGACTCAGAGAACTCTCATACCAGGACTCCTTGACCAAAGTGTTCAATAGACGGTATTTCTTCGAACGATTGAGCGAACAATTGGAACTTTACACGCAAGATCGGATATCTCTGGCCATCATGGTGCTGGACATAGATCAGTTCAAGGATATAAATGATACCTACGGACATTTTTCAGGTGATCACATCTTGAAACAGGTGGTGCAAGTCCTTGAGCAGTTCATAACACCCGATATTACACTGGCTCGGTTCGGAGGTGATGAGTTCATATTCTCTGTCGAGCGGCTCCCTTTCGATGAGGTCATGCGCAGTGCCGAATGTGTGAGAGCTGCCATCGAGCGGGAAAAGTTCGTGTTCGCAGAGCACACGATTCCTGTTACGGTGAGTATCGGCGTATCACAAGTCACGCAATTCGATACAGATACTGCGAGTATCGTAAGCAGAGCCGATAAGGCGCTCTACCTTGCAAAGACGCAGGGAAGAAACCGTGTGGTAAGGATGTAGGCAAGTCATGGTAATCGATGTAGTCTACAATATTTCACTTTTGCTCACGGTGGGTGTGATCTTCGCAGTATACCCTATGAAGCGGATGCGTCTCGATCGGGTGCATCGGGTCCTGGTTGGATTCATCATCGCTGCAGTGGGGTTGCTTATCATGTCTCGTCCTGCCGTGTTTGCCGAGGGGATCGTCTTTGATGGAAGATCGATTCTCCTTGGTACGGTCGGCATGTTCTTCGGAGCCATACCTGTTTCGATCGCAGCAGTCTTTATGATCCCCTATCGAATCATGATGGGTGGTGATGGAGCGATCACCGGCGTTCTGGTTACTCTCTCTGCAAGCGCCATTGGGTCATACTGGCACTACCGTCGATTCAACACCTTCATAAAGCGAGGTCGCATCTCCCACCTCGAACTCTATCTGGTTGGTCTCATAGTTCATGTCGTCATGATACTCAGCATGTTATTCTTTCCACGGGAGTTGTGGCGTTCTACCTTCCTGTACATGACCATTCCAGTTCTCGGTATCTATCCGCTCGGATTCTATCTCTTCTCCATGTTGCTCTATCGGCAACTGCATAGAGTCGTTATCACCGAGCAACTACAGCAGAGTGAACGGCGGTTCAAGTTGATGTTCGAACAGGCACCGATTGGGATCACCGTGACCGATTCTGTATCCGGCAAGGCTCTTGAGGTGAACAGGGCTTTCCTGGATATCATTCGTATGACCCGGGATGAGTTTGCCCAAGTCACCTGGATCGATATAACGCATCCTGACGATCTTGAAGACGATAAGATGATGATGAAGAGCCTGATTGCGAATGAGATCGATTCCTACCACATGGATAAACGGTATCGTCGACCCGATGGATCGTATGTGTGGGCTCATATGGCGATCACCGCTATCAACTCGGAGACATCTGATGAGCCGTTGCATTTGTGCATGGTCATGGATATCACGGCGCGTAAGGAGATGGAATCGGCTATCCTCTGGGCGAATCGACACGATGTTCTCACCGGAATTGAAAATCGACAGTCGTTCGAGGAGCAGATTGAAGTTTGCGACAAGGCTCGAAGGTATCCGTTGAGTGTGCTGATAGGGGATTTGAACGGTTTGAAGGTCGTGAACGATGCATTCGGAAGAGAGACAGGCGACGACCTGCTCATTGCAACGGCGAAGGTTTTGCAGCGGCATACAGAGCATCTAGGAGTCTGTGCTCGTATCGGTGGCGATGAATTTGGAATCATGCTCCCCGAGACAGAAGAGGATGCTGCGTGGCGCGTTGCAGAACAGTTGCAGGCTGCAATCGGTGAGTTGAGCGTTCGGGGAGTCCGGATGACTATGTCCTTCGGTGTTGCCACCAAACGTTCTCAGGGCGAGAGTCTGAACGAGATTTCGAAGCAAGCGGAGAATATGTTGAGCCGAAGTAAGCTCACCGAAAGTCCCAGCGCGCATAGCAGGGCGGTCCACACGATCATAAATACCCTTCATGAGAAGAATCGGAGAGAGGAGTTGCATTCCCGTAGAGTAAGTGTACTGAGTGTGCGCCTTGCCGAGGCAGCCAAGATGGGAGCGAAAGAGATCACCGAGATGCGCACCGCAGGACTGCTGCATGATATCGGGAAGATCGCAATCGACGAGGCAATCTTGAACAAAGTCGGAAAGCTTACCGCGCAAGAGTGGGAAGAGGTCAAACGACACCCCGAAACAGGGTGGCACATCCTCGGTTCAGTCGGTGAATTGGGTGAACTTGCTACCTACGTACTATCACATCACGAGAGGATGGATGGAAAGGGGTACCCACGTGGACTGAAGGGAGATGCTATTCCGATCCCTGCACGAATCATAGCCATAGCAGATGCATACGATGCGATGACAGCTGAGAGAACCTACCGCAAGACTATTTCCAATCGTGCAGCGGCAAGTGAGTTGAAACGGTGTGCAGGAACCCAATTCGATGCGGACCTTGCTCGACTGTTCGTCGAGCAGGTCCTCGATATGGAGTGGGATGCTTTGGATTAGCCTCCCGGTTCAAGTCGCTGGTGCAACTTCGAGAATAGCAATAAGGTCCTCCGGTTCTAGGCGGTAGCTTGATCCTTTTCCCTCATAGAAGCCGTGGTCTCTCACGAAATGGATGTGCAGATCGGTATAAACCACTTCCCGTCCGAGCCGCTTGTTTACAACCGTGGTGTTCACTTTCTCATACATACCGGGTCCACCGAATGGTGAAGGGAGTTTTCCTCGAACCGAGTCCACGCGTACATCGAAATGATCATCGACTCCCATGAATTCTCCCAGCCCATCCAAACCAATGTCACGGAAGTATTGCATCCGTTCGGCAATCTGCTGGTGTGTGACCTCGGCACGACGGACGGTTGCGTCATCGGCATTGAGAATATCGATCAGCTTCCTGTTGTCAGTTCCCAGAAACCCTTCAAGGGTGATCACTCCGGGGGCCATTTGCCGTTGTATTGCATCGTAACCTGGTGTTTGTTTCATTATGCAACTCCTTTTTCCTATCAGGCGAACTTGTCGAAGTAGATTCGTTCTTCCGGCATGCCAAGCTCTTTGAGCACTTTCACACAGGCATCTATCATGCCCGGACTTCCACAGAGATAGGCCTCTGCTTCAGATGCGTTCTCAGCCATCCGTTTGACGACATCGGTTATGAGTCCCGTCTCACCTGTCCAGTTGTCCTCGGGTTGCGGTTCGCTGAGCGCCGGGATGAACTTGAAGTCCTTCATTCGCTCTTCGAGTTCTTTCATTTCGTCTAACAGGAATAGATCCTTACCAGTTCGTGCTCCAAAAAAGTATCTTGCCGTCCTTGGACTCTCGTGTTCGGCCATGTCGAGCAATATTGACTTCAACGGAGCCATTCCCGATCCTCCTGCAATGCAAATGATGTCCCGATCGGTGTCTCGCAGAAAGAACTCTCCGTAGGGGCCATTCACCATGACCGTATCGCCCTCTTTCAGATGTTTATGGACATACGTCGTGCAGATACCGTTCGGAACGAGTCGTATCTCGAGTTCTATATGGTTGGTATCGCTCGGTACCGAGGCCATGGAGTAGGCTCGGTAGACCGGTTCATCGGTGAGCTCATACTCAGGGACCTGGAACTGAATGAACTGACCGGCCTTCATTTCGATTTCGGGAGGATCTTCCAATTTGAGGCGCACCTCTTTGATATCGTGCGTAAGGTCTCGAATGCTCTCCACTGTGGTGGTGAACTGACGGACGGAGAAGAGTTCCTCGGGAATCTTGATTGCAACGTCGTTTTTGACCTTGAATTGACAGGAGAGTCGGATATTGTCGCTTCTCTCCTCCTCCGAGATCCAGGGGAGCTCTGTTGGCAGATAGTTTCCTCCACCTTCTAACACCTGCACCTTGCACAGCCCACAGGATCCTCTTCCACCACAGGCACTGGGAATGAAGACTCCCTCGTTGTTCAATGCCTTGAGCAGCGGCTGGCCCCCGAGTACCTCGAGTTCCTTCTTGTCGTTGATGGTAATCTTCACCACACCGTAGTTTCCTACGGTTGCATCGGCGATCACCATGAGCAGGGCGAGCACGACGGCAATCAGGGTAATGATCAGTACGCTTATGAGTAGTGTTGCTATCATGTTTCCCTCCTAGGAGATGTTAATCATGCCGGTGAATCCCATAAAGGCCATGGCCATGAAGCCGGCGATAACGAGCGCTATACCCGCACCTTCAAGTCCGGGAGGAATCTTTGCTGTTCGCAACCGCTGTCTGATTCCTGCCATGGCAAGAATCGCGAGCAACCAGCCGAGTCCGCTTCCGAGACCGAAGAAGAAGCTGGTGATAAAGGAGTACTCCCGAATCACCATGAATAGCGAAACACCGAGGATGGCACAGTTTACGGTTATGAGCGGCAGGAATATACCGAGTGCGAAGTAGAGGCCTTCGCTGTACCGTTCGATTACCATCTCAATGAGTTGCACGAAGGCAGCAATCACTATGATGAATACGATAAATCGGAGGTATTCAAGCTGGAATGGGACCAGAAGAAAGTGGTAGACCACCCAGTTGATTGCGGTAGTGACAGCGAGCACGAATGTCACGGCTATGCCGAGGCCTGCGGAAGTCTCCAGTTCTTTCGAAACGGAGAGGAAGGAGCACATGCCGAGATAGTTCGTCAGTAGAATGTTGTTGGTGAAGATCGCTGCAAAGAACACAGCTAATGGGAATAGAAACTCACTCATTGCTTCCCTCCTTGAAGAATGCTTCTCGGGCAATCCACATGAAAATGGCAAGCATGAAGAATCCGCCAGGAGGCATGACCATGATTGCCCAACCGGTCCACCAAGAACCGAGGATCTGGAATCCGAACAGTGTTCCCGTACCCAGCAGTTCGCGGAAGAATGCAATGACCAGCAGTACATAGGCGTAACCGATACCGCTTGCAAAACCGTCGATCAGTGAAAGGCTAGGTTTGTTCTGCATGGCAAATGCCTCGATACGTCCCATGACGATGCAGTTTGTGATTATGAGACCGACATAGGGTCCCAGTTGCCTCCACATATCAGGATAGAAGGCTTTTAGGACGATATCCACGATGATTACATAGGTTGCTATCACCATGGTCTCGACCATCATACGAATTCTCGATGGAATTGCTTTTCTCAGTAGCGAGATCGTCCAGCTGGAGAGTGCCAAGGTGAAAATGACGCCGAGGCTCATGACCACTGTGTTGTCCAGCTTGTTCGTAACCGCCAGTGTTGAACAGATTCCGAGAATCTGCGCAAATACTGGATTATCTTTCCCCAACGGGGCCAAAAATGTTTTCTTAACCATTCCCGGTGCCATATTACTGCCCCCTTGCTATCGAGTCGCTCTCGGCGACGGCTCTGTTTATTATGTCTCTGAATGCTTCACTGGTACGTGTAGCACCTGTTATGGCATCCATTTCATCATCTGCCTCGCTGGTTCCCTCTTCCACCATACGGAAGGGGCCTTGTCTACCGATGAACTGTCCGGTGAACCAGGCCTCTTCGATGCGAGCTCCTAATCCCGGTGTCTCGTTCTGGCTTACAATCGATACACCACTGAGCGTGGTGAGATCATCTTCAAAGCCGACCATGACGGTGATCGGTCCCCATAATCCTGGACCTATGATCTGACGAACGTAGCGGAGCGAGCCATCCGGCCGTTCCACATGATAGATGTCCTGCTGTACGGACACACCATCTTCGAAGAGTGCAGCCACCGATGCAGGTTGCCCATCGTGATCTACCCCTGCAGCGTCGAGCACACTTCTCCAGACGAAGAACTGTTCATTCGTCTGCACCCGTTCGAGCGTGGTCAAATGGAGCGTCGCTGTGACAAGGATGCACGCGATGGATACGAGTGCCATGACCACAATCGGGTGAATTCTTCTCGTGTAGAAACTCTGAGTCTTCATGCAGCACCCCCTGCCTGAGCCTTTGCCTTCGCTTTCCGTTTCGCCTTCATCTGCTTGAAATAGTGATCGAACAGTGGTCCGAACATATTCACCAGCAGGATTGCGAATGTAACTCCTTCGGCCCAGTTAGCGAACACTCGGATAACTACGGTGAGCAGGCCGAACAAAGCCCCATACACCCATCTGCCGATATCGGTTGACTGTGACGATGAGATCGGATCTGTGACCATGAAGAAAGCACCGAGGAGAAAGCTACCGCTGAGAAGTGCATACAACGGGTCGGATGCATTCGGGTTTCCTCCGAGCCAGAGTATGGTCTGCAGAACGAGGAATCCTAGAATGGATCCTGCGACTATCTTCCAGTTTGCTGCCTTCTTGTAGATGATCCAAGCTCCACCGAGCACGATAAGAAGTGCAGAGGTTTCACCGAACGAGCCACTGACCGTTCCGAGTAGGAGTTCTAGATACGAAGCAGATCCGGTTGCCATTGAAGTTGCGGCAGAGACACTGTCTGCAGTTGTTAGCCAGGTTCCAAAGCCCGCGGGGAACCAGTTCAAGGTGCTCTGTGGGAGCAGAAATCGTGCTGTGAGGGGAACTCCGAAGCTGATATAGACAAAAGCACGAGCGGTGATCGCGGGGTTGAAAACGTTCTTTCCGAATCCCCCGAACACCATTTTCCCGAACACGATTCCGAATGCGATTCCAACTGCAGCTATCCAGAGTGGAACGCCTGGTGGTAAGGAGAGTGCGAAGAGCACGCACGAAACGAAGACCGACTCGGTAACTTTCAGCTTGTACCGTCTCGCCATGAGCCACTCGCTCAATAGTCCCGATGCCACCACTACCGAGAGGACGGCTAGGAAGCGCCACCCATACAGGTAGATGGATGCAAGACACAATGGAGATAATGCGAACAGGACATTTCGCATTACCTGTTGTTTTTGGATGTTCACGATTTCCTCCCTGATTTTCTCCATTGTACAGCATTTTATGGAATCTGTAAAAATTTTAACACGAGTTTTTTCTATCGAAACACCTCTTTTAACGGATATAGGGTGTCTACCTCAAGATGATACGCTCCGTTGTCACAGTGAACGAGGCCACGAATGCATAATGGACGTTGTCCGTACAGCAGTTTTCGGTACCGTTCATGCACTTGTGGGAAGAGGACCGTCTCGAACAGTGCACTTTCATCCTCAAACGAGATGAAATCCATGGGGAGTCCCTGTTTGGTCCATATGGTCTTGCGTGTGATAGGCCAACCAACGACGGTGATCAACTTTCCCACATATGAGGAGAGTTGAGCTCCCCGTATGCGATGAATCCGTGCAATCTGATGTGCCCAGAGCATGAGCGGGTGGTGGTCGCGAAGAAATCCGAGCGTCTCGAATTCGATCATGAGTTCCTGTTCTGTTCTCCTCTGTCTACCGCTCAGGGCAAGGTGATTGCTTCTCTGGCTCTCCATACGTGGTTCCTGGTCGAAAAGCAACCCTTGTTCAGCGTTCGTTGAAGTCTTATATCCTGACATGAGTATAGTACGAAGCTGTACACTTCTGGGAAGATTCCCTGCGAGAGAGTCGCAGGCGCCTGCTGCAACGAGAGCCACCCAATCGTCTCGGTTCAGCTGTAGCCGTGTTGAGCACGTCTCGAGTGAGACAAATGGCCCCCATTGTTTCCGATTTTCGACAATTTCCTCCATGGCGTTCAGTGAAAGGCCTCCAATTGCCATGAGGCCCACGACAACCGTTAAGCCTTCCGCGTGATAGGAGACGTTGCTCCTGTTGATATCGGGTCCTGCCACATGCAATCCCATGCGACGAGATTCACTTATGTAGGCCTGCGGACGGTAGTACCCTCCCTGGTTTGAGAGTACTGAAGCCATGAAAGCTGCAGGGTGGTGGATCCTCAGATAGGCACTCTGAAAAGAGACCATGGCATACGATGCTGAGTGAGGTTTGCAGAACGAGTATCCATCGAATGAGAGCATCATGTCCCAAATCGTATGGATGACCCGATTGTCGATACCGTGGTTCCTGCAACCGGAGAAGAATTGTTCTTCGTACTGGGAAAGTCTTTCGCCATCGGCCTTCTTGGCAATGACTTTTCTGAGCGAGTCTGCTTCAATTTCGTTGAAGCCAGCGAGTGCTATAGCGCATTTGGAGACATCCTCCTGGTAACACAAAATTCCGTATGTTTCATCGAGGATGCTCGCCAGTCTCGGATGGAGAGAGTTCCATGAGCCACCCTTCAACCTACGCACATATTCGGAGATGTATGCATTCGCTGCCGGGCGAATTATCGACGAGTGGATCACGATATGGGCAAAATCGCCTCGACCTGTCTTCTGCTGAAGTTGTCTCATGGCGGGAGACTCTATGTAGAACACTCCCATGGAATTCCCTTTTGCTAGGGCATCGATGGTGGCCTGATCCTCTTCAGGATTCCATGTCCGTTCATCTATCGGGGTTCCCTGACTGCGTATCAAGTGCAAAGCATCACGTATCACAGCGAGCGAGCGGTTCCCCAGAAGGTCTATCTTCACCAGCCCTGCCGCCTCTGTACCATCTTTCTCCCATGCCAGCAGAGGATACCCTTCGGCCGACTGTTCGATAGGAGCATAACGACATATCGGTTCGGGAGTGATCACGACGCCTCCACAGTGCATGGAGATTCCCCGTGGAAGTCCCTCCAATCGGGTCGCGATTTCACAAATTGTGTGCCAGAGTGGATCGGAAGTCTCCGAAAGATCGGAGGTATGCAGTTGCCGCTCCATGCGTGTTACATCTGAGTCTGCAATGCCGTATGCCTTCGCGGTCTCTCGTAGCGCAGAACGGAAACGGAAACGGTTATGATTCGCGACACGGGCACAATGGTCCCGGCCAAATCGGTCGATCACCAGATGCAGAATCGCATCCCGTTCATCCCATGCGAAATCGACGTCTATATCGGGAGGATCGGTTCTTCCCATGGAGAGAAACCGTTCGAAATAGAGGTTGTGGGCTATTGGATCGACGTTCGTGATCCCCAATGCGTACGAAACGGCAGATGCGGCACCGGAACCTCTCCCGCAGGTACGGCTGGTCAAAGAGACTATATCGTCCATAACAAGGAAATAGGAGGCGAAGCCCTTTTTTTCAATGATATCCAGTTCGTACTGAATCCGCTCAAGAATAGCGTCGGAGAGCTCTCCATAGCGAATTTCCGCACCTTTGAGCACTCGTCTGCGCAACTCGGCGGATACACTGGTCTCGATGCCTGCATAGGGCGGGAATACCAGTTCCGTGAACAGAGGGACCGCGGCGCAGAGATCCGCTATGGTCTCTGTATTCTCGATCGCTTCTGGCCAGGAGGAGAAAGTCGCCAGATACTGTTCATGACTGCAGAGTGTGCTCCCGTTCGCTTCCAGGTGTTCCTCCCCAATCATGCCAACGGTCGTTCCAAGGGCTATAGCCCGTAGCACACGATGCAGTTCGTATTGACTTTGTTCTATGATTGCTGTGTCCTCCAGAGCTGCAAGAGGGATTCCCAGGCGTCTCGCTGTTGGAATACTTCCGAGCCATCGTGGGGTTATAGCTGCATGGAGAGTCGGCACCGAGTCTGCAAGCCGCTCCAGTAGCGAAGGCTCTTTCGCCACTAGGATGAGGCCTTCGGAGTCGGATTGGAGTGCTGGTATGTAGTCGAATTTGGGATCAAGGTTGTGTTGTGTGATGAGGGTGCAAAGGCGTGAGTATCCCAGAGGAGTCTGTACGAATGCGAACAGAGAGCCGATTTCCGTGGTGAGCTGAGCCCCCACAATACACTTCAATCCATGCTTCCGTGCAGCTTCTCGACTCTCGTGAAGGCCGTACAGATTGTCTCTATCGGTTATGGCGACGGCGGTGCATCCCTGATTTGCCAGATGGGCTATGATACTTTTCGGTGAGGCTGTCCCCCACAGCAGGGAGTAGGCCGATCGGATTGCGAGTCGGCTAGGCATGGAGTGCCGCCGTTGCATGTGTGATAGCGGAGGCCCCAAACCGGCGACGTGTTGCATCGACTGCAGCCTGAAGTCGCTCCTCGCGTGAGGTTCCAGGAGGAGAGAACAGATCCGGTTCCCGCTGGGCGGGAGCCAATCGGAGTAGGGAGAGTTGTATACAGCGAATGCGAATCCGACGGCGCATTGCCTGGATCAGGGCATTCCAGGCCCCCTCGATGATCTGTTCATCAAAAAGCAGTGGATGCCGGCTTTTCCATGTTCCCTCACTTGAGGATCCATCGGCCCAACGTATGACAGTTCGAATCGCAAAGCATGCGAGCAGTTCGCTTCGCATGGCCAATCCTGCATCCTCTGCGGCAGACACAATGGCAGCACGGAGCTCTTCGGCGGCCAGTACGGGTTCGGAGAACTCTATGTCCCGTTGTACGGTACGTGTGTCGAGGGATCTGGAATCGACTGGTGTCGAATCCCACCCCCGAGCAGCATCTCTCAGGCGTACACCCCGCTTCCCAAGGAGTGCGATTACCTGCTGGTCACTCAAGGATGCCAACTCTCCTATCTCCTGAAAACCTGCAACGGCGAGCAGTTTCCCAATGCTGGGTCCCACACCGGGAAGAAGACGGATATCCTGCATGGAGAGGAACGCAGCTTCATGGCCCGAGCGAACCTGTGCGATGCCACTTGGTCGAATGGCTCGTGTTCCGATCTTTGCCACAAGCTTGTTCGAGGCTACTGCCACAGCCGGTTTCATGCCGAGATTCGCTTGTATCTCGTTGCGCATTCTCACTGCACAGTCGATCGGAGGGCCGAAGAGGCGAGAGGTCCCCGCTACATCGATATATACATGACCCCCTGGTTCCTGCTGGATAGTGGGTGAGAAACGGGAAACGATTGCGAGTATCTCTCGTTCTGCACGACCTCCTGCTACGGTTTCGGGGGGGACGATGGTGAGGGAGGGTGCCATGCGTATGGCCATTGCAACCGGCATTCCGGTAACGATTCCCTCTTCTGCCGCTCTCTGGGAGAGAGAGAGTACGACGTTTCTCGCTCCAACCGCTTTGGCTATGACGAATGCAGTATCCGACAACGACGGATTCTGGGCCATGGCAACCGCGGCGGCGAAATTCGTTATGTTTATGTGGATGATGTCTTCTTGATTGCTATCCATATGGAGCCTCTATTTCAGCATGTCTGCGAGCATGAGCGCATTTCTGGTAGCCTGACCGCGACGGTGATTGTTGAAATATACGAGCACGAGTTGCGTGGTTGCAGCCAGCCCTCTCACCCGTTCGGCTATGGCCACCAGCTCCTGCTGTGTGTAGAGATAGTCGTACCGTGCTGCGGCATTGGATCCCCACCAGTTCTCCTTGTTCCTGCCGTGCAGGCGTATATAGGCGAGCGACGATGTAGATACATCCATGATTGGAGGAGCCTGTTCTATCGCTGGCATGTCGAGTGAGACAAGAGCGATCTGTCGTTCTCGAAGCGCGTCGAGTGTTCGATTGTTGTACCACTGTCCATTTCTGAACTCGACAGCAAGTGGATACCCGTTGAACATGCGAAGTAGGGCATCGAGGTAGCGTCTTCTTTCGGGGTCGTAGTGAAAAGAGAGGGGGAATTGGAAGAGTATGGATCCGAGTGCCTCCCGTTCATGAAGGGGGGTGATCGCAGAGAGGAAGGTCGTGGCAAAGCCGCGCCAGGATCCAGTGTCTATCGAATGGGTCAGTGATTCGTGAGCCTTTATCGAAAAGGAGAGCTTTGGACCCTGGTTGTGCATTGCCAGTAGGCGGGAGGCTTCCGGCATGCGATAGTAACTGAAGTTCAGCTCGACTGTGGAGAAGATAGATGCGTAATGGGACAGGTACGAGTCGGCCTTCATCCCTTCTGGGTAAAACGGGCCAACCCACTCTGTGTAGCTATATCCAGATGTTCCGATCAGTATGGGTGTCATGCTTCTGGTATACTATACATTTGTATAGTAATCAAGAGAAATACTCTGCCTCTCTTCAGAATGCTCGGATTGCCCTCACTGCAAGGAGCTCTTTCTTCTCCAGTGGTTCCTGTTCGGCAATCCGGTAAGTTGAAATGAGAGCGATGAAGGGAACCCCCGCCGCCAGAGCTATCAAGAATACAAGATATTTCATCACTGAGGCGATGATACCACGCGGACTTAACCCAGGAAAGTCGATTTTTCACACGGATTACAACTCTTCTCATTTTTTCCGGTTGAGTTTGTCCCATTTCACGGTGATAATACCCGGTATGGATACACATATCATTCTTCTTTCAGGTGGTTCGGGAAAGAGACTCTGGCCGCTTTCGAACGATATTCGGTCGAAACAGTTTCTTTCGGTACTGCCGAATGGGCAGGGAGGCTTTGAGTCGATGGTTCAGCGGGTGCATAGACAGCTGAGAGGAGAGTTTCCCCACGAGCGGGTCGTGATCGCGACCGGAGCGGCACAGAAAGAGCAGATTGAGGCACAACTCGGCTCGTCTGTCTCAATCGTCTGCGAGCCTGCTCGACGCGATACGTTTCCTGCCATAGCTCTATCGTGCACCTATCTGGAGGATGTCTGCCGCGGGAATGCAGACGATGTCGTTCTCGTTCTTCCGGTCGATGCGTATGCTGATCAACACTATTTCTCCATTGTACGTCGCATGCAGGAGGCGGTCGAGAACCGGAATGCTGATATCGTTCTCATGGGAATCACGCCGACGTCGCCCTCGAGCCGGTTCGGCTATATGCTTCCCGGACTCCACCAAGACACCCATATCGTCATAGATCGTTTTGTGGAGAAACCGAGCGTTTCGGATGCCGAACGATTCATAGCCGAGGGTGCATGCTGGAATGGAGGGGTCTTCGCTTTCAGACTGGGGTACCTGATGGATATCGTGCGGACTCGGATCGGTTCGTATCCATTTGACGCGATGCTCGACCGATATGCGAACCTGGACCGTATCAGTTTCGACTATGCTGTGGTTGAAAACGCTCAGTCGGTAGCCATGATCCCCTATGATGGCACCTGGCGAGACCTCGGAACATGGGACATGCTCGTAGGGGAGATCGGCAGTTGCGGTCTCGGTCCTCAGGTGCACCACGATACGGAAAAGACGGTCGTGGTGAATGAACTCGCTATTCCTGTAGTCGCCGTCGGTACGGACCGACTGGTCATCGCTGCGAGCGCCGATGGCATTCTCGTGAGCGACCTCCAGAAAAGTGCACAGGTGAAGCCCATCGTGGATACCCTTACCGATGCTCCACGACATATGCAACACACATGGGGAACGAGTACCGTCGTTGAACGAAAGATTGAAAGCGACCGTATGGTCCATGAGGTGAGCATCGTCCGAATCGAAGCGACACAAACGCTCTCTCTGGAACCCGACCCCTTGTTCTCGCGAACGTTGGTTGTGCTCGAGGGCTCTGGTACTATCACATGCGACTCCTCGATCAAACCCATCATAGCAGGGACTTCGGTAAGTCAGACTCAGGGAGCGTCCATTCAGATCGAGGCCAAGGAGCGTGTGGTGCTAGTTGAAAGTCTCATATTTGCTCCGTAGAAAAGGACTTTTCGTTTTTCTCTGCATCATGCCTTGTCGATTGGTCACCGATTCTTTACAATGTAAAAAAATTGAAATGATTCCATGATTTTTTTTGACAGCGCATGAAGCCACAGGGAGGCGGTATGGTTGGTCGTAGAAAGGTTCGGTTGCTCGTATCGATCGTGGTACTGCTCTCTCTGGGAGTTTCCTGTACACCCGATACATCGCGGAGTGCAGAGGTCGAGTCGGTTTCAGCTGCAACCGACTATACTCAGCTGGTGACCTCAGCTGTGAACGTGACACGGGGATCGCTTCGACCAACGGTCGTATCGAGTGGGATCGTCCAGGGGCAATCAGAGGTCTTGGCCGTTGCTCGGACACCCGGCATCGTGGAGGCTGTCCATTTCGATCTCGGAACCCGCGTGAATCAGGGTGATACGCTGGTTACGCTGGACAGCACCGTTGCAGCGCTTTCGATGAGTCAGATAGAGCGCCAGGTGGAGAATGCTAGAAGCGCGCTCGAAGTGGATCGGCAGCTGTTCGATCGGGGTGCCATATCTCGCAGTACGCTGAATCAGACTCAAGCAACTCTCTATGGTCTTGAAGCACAGCTTGCACGGTCGCAAGAGACGGTACGAGACTCCAAGATCACCGCAGCAATGGCAGGGTACATCGCAGAACAGGGATCGACCCTGCACCCTGGAGATACACTTCAGGCAGGACAGACCATAGCAAGAATCATAGATCTCGATAATCTTCGGGTATCGCTTTCGCTCGGCCAGTCACAGATATTCTCGGTAGCAGAGGGGGCAGAAGCCAAGGTCGATATCTCTACTCCCACTGGGCCCATAAGCACAGTGGGTTCGGTACGAGCAATCAGCGCAGGCAGCGATCCTAGGACCGGGAGCTGGACAGTCCTCGTTGACTTTCAGAATCCTGAGCCGCGGAGAATCAGAGCAGGAGTCTCTGCACGGGTGACGATCTTGAACAGTAGTGCTGAGCAGTACCTGCTGGTACCGAATGCAGCTCTGGTGAACCGAGAGGGGAGTACCTATGTATACGTCATGAGCAACGGATCGGCTGAGTTGACAGCTGTCCGAGTGATCGACCGATACGGGGATAAGACTGCGATAGAACCAGAGGACGATGGTATGGATCTGGAGGGGATGGCGGTCTTGACCACTGGTCTCTCCCGAGTGAACGATGGTGCGTCTGTTGTGACACAGTATCAGTAGGCGGGAGCGTTACCAATGGATATACACGAAAAACTGAAGGATCAGCTCTCACGTCCAAGCATTGGACGATTCTCGGTGACAAAGCCGGTATTGGTTACGATACTCATGATCACGATACTTGCACTCGGTGTCTTCAGTATCGTACGGCTTCCACAGGAGCAGTTCGCTGAAGTACCTTTCTACTGGGTGAACATCATCGTTCCGTATCCAGGAGCGAGTGCAGAGGATCTGGAGTCCTCCGTCACCATTCCTGTGGAGAATGCATTTCAGGGGATCTCGAAACTCAAGGGGATAACGTCGACCACGAGTGAAGGGCTCTCGCTTGTCAGAGTGGAATTCGACGACGGAATATCGAACGATGAGTTTCAGAGACTCTATCAGGAGGCCCAGACCCGTTTCAGTCAGGTGTCGTTACCCGATGGAACACTCGACCCACTTATCGATGACTTCTCATCAGCCGACTTTTTGCCGGTGGTCGAAGTCGTGGTCAGTGGAAACCTTCCCTACGAACAGTTGAGACAAGAGGCTCTCTATCTCAGAGACAGGATTCTCCGCGTCTCGGATGTCTCCGATGTCGATATCATCGGGTTGCCCGAGCGACAGATTCTCGTCCATTTGGATCCGGTTCGCTTAGCAGCTCTCGGTCTTTCGGTGAACGAGGTCGTACGGGCTGTTCAGGATCAGAATCGTGTCATTCCCGGGGGCACGCTCACCAGTGGTTCTCGAGAGTATCTGTTGAGGACGATCGGTCAGATCGAGCAGGTGGATGATATTGAAGATGTCATCGTACGTCGCTCATCTACCAGTGCAGGCATGGTGCAAGTGAAGGATGTCGCTCGTGTGATCGATGGATTCGATCCCGACGCCTCGATCTCACGCTTCAACGGTTCTCCCTCGGTATCGCTGAGAGTCACAAAGGTTCCTCGTGGTAGCTCAGTCTCGGTGGTCTCGGGTACACGATCCATCGTGGAAGAAGCGTCGCAGGATCTGAGAACCGGAGCTGAACTGACCCTGTTCAACGACTCCACCGTGCAGATTGCATCGAGCATCTCAGTTCTTGCCACGAATGCGATCATGGGTCTGGCTATCCTACTGGTGATTCTCTGGCTCTTCATAGGGTTCAGAAACGCCCTCATGACCGCCCTCGGTATTCCGGTGACATTCGCTCTTACGTTCATAGCTCTGGATCTACTCGGAGAGACGATCAACACCAATACCTTGTTCGGTCTCGTGCTGGTCCTCGGGTTGATCGTGGACCATGCGATCGTCATCATCGAGAACTCGTACAGTTATCAGCAGCAAGGGTTATCCCGTCATGATGCAGCAATCATCGGTACCAATCAGGTCGTGTGGCCTATCATTGCCGCAACGGGAACGACAATCGCGGCGTTTCTTCCCCTCATGATTATCCCCGGTACCATCGGCAAGTTCCTCAGGGTGATCCCACTCACAGTCACCATCGCACTCATAGCGAGTACTGGAGAGTCCCTGTTCATTCTCCCCAGCCATTTCGCAGATTGGGGAAGAGAGAAGCGAAACGCAAAAAAGCGACAAAAAGGTGCATGGTTCGAGGGTGTTCAGCGTGGGTACCGGAAGATCTTTCATCTCTTCTACCGGATCAAAGCTGTGGTTCTCGTGCTCTTCCTTGTCATCATGGTCGGCTCATTCGCTCTCGTGACATATCTGGACGTGGATCTCTTCTCTGCTGAGGATTTCAGCTACTTCACCATCGACATCGCAACTCCGAAGGGCAGTAGTCTGGCAATGACCGATTCCGTCGTTCGGGAGTTTGAAGCAATACTCCTTCCTAAGGTAGGAAACGGCGAAGTCCTCTCCATAAGCAGTAGTATCGGAGCAGCTTCCGGAGATTCGGGAACCGGAACCACCTCGAATGTGGCCGAGATCACAGTCGATCTTGCCGAGCAGGACGAAGGGAGAGAGCGGAGCATTGAGGAGATCATCCACGAGATCGAGCGTGAAACCTACTACATTGGAGGAGTTGAGCAGGTGTTCTTCAGGAAAGCTCAGAACGGACCACCCACGTCTGCACCCTTGAGCTATCGTGTTTCTGGAGACAACTACGCAAGTCTGGTAGAATCCTCAAGAGAGCTCATGCAGATATTGAGCACTGTCGAAGGTGTGAATACGGTCGAAAGTGACTACGAAGAGGGGAGTCCTGAGCTGAAGATTCGTCTCGATCCTGAACGGGCTAGTGCACTGGGAGTTACCGTGAACACACTGGGAATTTTTATCCGTGCTCGATTCGAAGGGATTCCGATCGGTTCGTTCTTCTCGAACAATGAGGAGATAACCATCGTGGCCCGGTTCGACTACGATGGTTCGGTTGGATTCGAGGACCTGGAACAGGCGATGATTCCTACCGATGATGGACGACTGGTTCCATTCTCCAGTGTTGCGAATGTTGAGTTTGGTTCTTCTGTCGGCTCGATCAGGAGAGTGGATGGGAAACGGGAGATCACCATAACGGCAGATGCAGACAGCAATGTGACACTCCAGGAGGTAGATGCGTTCATAACCGGCTACTGGAATGAGACTATGGCAGACCGGTACGAAGATGTTGTATACGGAACCGGTGGAGAGTTCAGTGAATTCACCTCGCTGCTTGTCGATATCCTCCGGGTGTTTCTGCTGGGCATATTCCTGATCTACCTTATCCTTGGTGCTCAGTTCAATAGTTATACCCAGCCATTGCTCATTATAGTCTCCGTTCCTTTCGCATTCGTCGGAGTCATTCTCTATCTGTTCTTCTCGGGAACACCGTTCTCGACCACGGTCATCTATGCAGGTGTTGCCTTGGCGGGCATTGCAGTGAACGATGCGATCGTACTCATCAGTTTCATCAATGAACTGAGGAGAGAGGGGACTCCGGTAGCCGAGGCCGTGCAACTGGCTACACAAAGTCGCTTGCGTCCCATACTTCTTACGTCACTGACCACGATCGGAGGGCTGCTGCCCACAGCGATAGGATTGGGAGGTGTCTCGGTGGTATGGGGGCCCATGGCGAGTACTATCATGTTCGGACTTTTCTTCTCGACATTGAGTGCACTGTTCATCATTCCGCTGTTGTATGGCCTGTTCTATGGTAGAGGCGAGAGGAGGGGAGCATGAACATGACTAGAAGATACACCTCAGTGATGCTCCTGCTGATCGGATTCGGACTTGCCCTGCTTGGAGCTCAGGAGAGTTCCTACCGGTATCCCGACGTTCGTACGAGACCGGAACCGGTTGAGCGGGTCACTCAAGTTCATTCAGCCGATGAGATCGCGCAATTCCTTTCTCAGTGGAACCCACATCATGAGGCAGATGCCCGCTCTGAATCGTTGGGTTTTGCTCAAGAGAGTGCAACGGTTTTGCAACTGGAGTCTCTCTACCGGATACAGGTTGCGCAGACCGACCGCGTGAAAGGGGAAGGGCGACCGGTGCTTTCGATAGATTCCGATCCTGCCAATCCTATTTACGGCTTCAGCAGAATGTACCAAGTGAATCCTACAGCTCCTCCTGCAACGAATCTCCTGCTTGCACACCGCTTTGGATTAGGTAGCACGATTTCGCAACGGTTCAATACAGGTGGATCGGTTGCCGTTGGAGCCCGATACGAAACCTCATACACCTCGTTAGATGGAGGGGGGACCTACACGTGGCAACAGAGTCCATCGGTTACGCTCAGTTTCCAGCAACCGGTATGGATGGGAAGTCGCTTTATCGACTCCTCATACGGAAAACAAACACTGGAGAAGCAGTTGCTGGAACAGGAACGTGCAATGGCGGCAGTTGAACAGACTCGGAGCTCTGTGGAACAACAGGGGCTCCTGCTCTATCATACGCTCCAGTCTCTGCTGGAGAGTAGGTGGTTGCTCGGCGAGCAGATTCGATTGCAACAACGCCTTCTTTCCGATGCCCAACTGGATTATCAAGCGGGCAATTTGAGCAGGAACGAGCTAGAACAGCGGGAACTGGCTCTGGATAACCTCGTTGCACAGCGAGAGGTTCTGCAGTTGGAGATCGGAGAAATCGAAGCCTCGATCGAGGCATTGATAGGAACTGCCTCGAGGGGGGTCCCACCGATGAACACATCGGATTATACCGATATGATAGAGCGATTGCTATCGTATACCAAGGGAAACTTTCCACGCGAGGAGTCCTCTGTGCGGCGTGCACTGCAACACGATGCCGACTATGCCGATGCTCAACGAGCATTGCAGACAGCACGTATAGATCGCGAGCTGGGCAATCCGGGGGACGCTCCGCGACTTTCGGTTGCTCTGCAGATCGGATCTCACTATACACCTGCAGCTACCACGTTCGGTTCTTCAGTCTCCGAACTGTTCTCGGACGGGAGTCCAGAGGTCAGTGTCTCGGTTTCGTTCACGGCATCTGATCTCTCTCGATCACTCCGCAAAAGTACCGATGCCATGGCCGAAGAGGGTATCGTGCAGGCGACTTTAGCTCAGGCAGAGGCTGAAAAAGCGGTCATCGATCGATTCTCTCACTATCAACGGCGGGTGGACAACGAAATCGGAGCACTCGATCTGAGATTGACTGAGTACAAAATCTCCTTGCGAGATCTGGATATCGTACAGATCCGTAATGCAGCCGGACTTGCCGATTCCACAGCGGTGCAGCTGGGCGAGCTCGGACTATATGAGGCTGCGTTCGCAGTCCTCCAGCAACTGCGAACGTTGTATGCTCTAGACGATGAGATCACCCGGTTTCTTGGGCTGAATCGCTGGTGACCTTCGGTTTGGCCGCATATGTCGTATGAAGCAGATGATGCGATGTCTCGCCAAGCGGTTTTCCGAGGAACTCTTGATAGAGAGTCTGTATGGCGGGGTTTTCATGCGACTGTCTGAACTGTTTCCCTTCATCCTCCCGGTAGATGGCTTCTATGCGTGCCTTTCGTACTGCATCGGTGGTGAATCTCGGTTGCCCACCTCCTCCTATGCATCCACCTGGGCAGGTCATGATCTCGACAAACTGAAACTCATCAGGATGTTCTCTGATATACTCTATGAGCGTCGCCGCATTTCCCAGACCATGGGCTACAGCCACTTTTACACTCTTCCCTTCGAGGAATGACCATGCATCCACCGTGCCGGTGAGGGTGACCGAAGCCGTCTTTATACCTTCCAAGCCGGCGAGAGGAGCTATATGAAGGTTTTCAGTTTCAAGCGATCGTCCGGTTGTCACTGCATGTACTGTCCTGATCGCAGCCTCCATGACTCCGCCGGTATTGGCGAATATGTCTGCAGCTCCGGTGGATATGCTGAGTGGCGCATCCATCTCTCCCTCATCAAGTGAATCGAAGTCCACACCGCTGAGCTTGATCAGATCCCCCAGCTCACGAGTAGTCAGAACGTAATCGACATCCTGATAGCCACTGGATCGCATCTCGGGTCGTGCTGCTTCGAACTTCTTCGCCGTACAGGGCATTACTGAGACGACCACCATATCCTTCGGATCCACTTGTGCCTTCTGTGCATAGTAGGTCTTGGCTAATGCACCGAACATCTGTTGTGGGGATTTACAGGTGGAAATGTTGTTCAGTGTCTCAGGAAAGTAGTGTTCGGCATAGTTGATCCAGCCTGGGGAGCAGCTGGTGTACTGTGGTAGGCGCCCCTCCTTTCCGAGGACGAATTTGTTTCGCAGTCTCGTGAGTAACTCCGTGCCCTCTTCCATTATGGTCAGGTCGGCAGTGAAGTCGGTGTCGAATACTGCATTGAAACCCAGTGCTCTAAGTGCTGAGACCATTTTCCCAGTCACCAGGGTGCCAGGGGGGAGGCCGAAGCACTCGCCAAGGGCTGCTCGGATTGCAGGAGCCGTCTGCACCACCACATACTTCTTCGGATTGTCGAGTGCGGAAAGCACCGGTTCTACATGGCTGGTTTCGATGATCGCTCCCACAGGACAGACTGCAGCACACTGTCCGCATTGCACGCAGGCAACACTCTCAAGCGGATCGGTGAACGCAGGTCCGATGGTGGTTCGATAGCCACGATACTGTGCAGAGAGGACACCGACTCGTTGGATTTCGGAACAGACCTGCACACACCTTCTGCACTTGATGCATTTCGCATTGTCACGTATTAGTGCAGCACTCGAATCATCGAGTGTTCCTCCCGGTTTCTCTCCCTGGTATTGGTTGGTACGAATACCGAGCTCCTCTGCAAGTTGTCGCAATTCACAATCGTTGCTTCTGGCGCAGAGTTGGCAATCTCCCTCATGTTCACTCAACATGAGCGATACGACAGTTCTCCGCGCATCTCGAACCCGTTTACTGTTTGTCTTGATCACCATCCCCTCACGAACAGGGGTGGAGCACGATGCGACTAATGTGGGAGCTCCTTCCACTTCGACGAGACAGACCCGACAAGCTCCCATGGGTTTCAGACCTTCAAGATAGCAAAGGGTGGGGATTTTCACTCCTGCATGTGTTGCAGCCTCATAAATAGTGCTGGTCTGTGCAACCTCGAACTCCTTCCCGTTTATGGATACCTTACACATGGGATGCCTCCTTCTTCACACGAGTTTGAGTGGCTGCGGGTACTTCGTTGATATGCTTCCCGTAGTCACAACGGAGACATCTATGCGCCTGTGCCATTGCCACAGTCTCGGCCCAGGGGAGCTCAACCTCCTCGAAATTGTTCCTTCTCCTCTCGACAGGAATCTGTCGTACTGGAGCTCGTTTCTCATCGGATATCTCCGCATCGGGATCGAATGCTGTCTCGGTGACCTTTTCGTATCTCCAGAATGCATGGTTTTCGCCGGTGAGCATGGAGTCGATTCCCACTGCAGCCCGCTCTCCGGCTGCTATAGCCTCGACGACGCTGGAGGGCCCATCGGTACAGTCGCCTCCAGCGAACACCTTCGGAATGCTGGTGGCTCCACTCACCGGATCTGCTGAGATGAACCGTTTATCATTCAACATGAGTTGGATATCGCCAGTGAGGTTCTGGATCTCGAGCCGTTGACCAATAGCCATGATCACTTGATCAGCTTGTATCGTCACTGGATCTTGGCTCTGTGCCATAGGCCGTCTCCTTCCCGATGCATCGAAGGAGCCCAGCCCCATACGGAGGCAGGAGACAGCTTTCACCGAACCCTTTGCGTCCTTCACAATCTCGATCGGTTGGGTAAGGCAATTGATCGCAACACCCTCCTGTATGGCCTCGGCGACCTCTTCTTCATATGCAGGCATCTCTTCCTGACTTCTCCGGTATACAATGGTGACCGACTCAGCTCCGAGTCTCAGTGCGGTTCGTGCTGCATCGATCGCTGCATTTCCGCCACCGATAACCACTACGCTGTTTCCTACATCGACCGAACCGCGAATATTATAGCGTTGCAGGAAAGGAACTGCTTGGACGACACCATCTGCGTCCTCTCCCGGCAGTCCCATGCTCAACGAATCTGGAGCACCCACGGCGAGGAAAACAGCATCGGAACCATCTTCGAGCAAGCTCTGTAGCGTGAAGTCGGTCCCCATGCTCTGTTCGGTGACGATATCCACACCCATCCTTTCGATCATGCGGATCTCCCGTGCCATGGTCTCACGCGGTAGTCGATAGGCTGGGATAGTCTGCACGAGCATACCTCCAGGCCTCATGGACGATTCATATATTGTGGGTTTATACCCGAGCCGTGCCAAAAAGTAGGCACAGGAGAGGCCAGCAGGACCTGCTCCCACGATAACGATACGTTTGTTCGCATTGGTGTCGTTGTGGCGAACTTCGGGTATCTGGATGGTGACCTCTTGATCCACGAGGTATCGTTTAATACTTCGGATACTCACTGCATCGTCCAGAGATGCACGTCTGCACTTCTCTTCGCAGGTATGGAAGCAGACTCGAGAGCAGATCGCAGCAAGCGGATTCCGTTCACGATGGAGCAACAGCGCCTCGACATATCGGCCCTCTCCGACGAGCGAGACGAATCCTGGGATATCGACATGGGCAGGACAGGCACTCTGACAGGGTGCACGAACCAACCCGGGACAGACTCCGGCTTCGCAATGCTTATCTCTGATATGAGCCTCGTACTCATGACGGAAATGCCGAATCGTGGAGAGCACCGGGTTCGGAGCCGTCTGGCCTAGTCCGCACAGGGCTGTCTCCTTGATCCACGTTCCCAGTTCGACGAGTGTATCAATATCGCTCTCCACGCCATCGCCTGCGCAGATCCGTTCCAGGATCTCCAACATCCTCTTGGTCCCTACGCGGCACGGTACACATTTACCGCATGACTCCTCCTGCACGAACTCGATAAAATACCGGGCAACGTCCACCATGCATGCTTGATCGTCGAGCACGATAAGGCCACCTGAGCCCATGATCGCCCCGAGTGACTTGAGTGATTCGTAGTCGAGAGGAACTGAGAGGTGCTCTTTTGGTATGCACCCCCCTGAGGGGCCTCCAATCTGTGCAGCCTTGAACGTTCTCCCCTGTTTGATTCCTCCACCGATCGAGAATACCAGATCTCCAAGTGGAGTGCCTATGGGGATCTCTACGAGACCTGTTGTGCGAGCGGCTCCTGCAAGAGCAAAGACTTTGGTCCCCTTGCTCTCGTCGGTACCAGATGTATTGTACCACTGGGCACCTTGATCGATGATTGCCGCGACATTCGCGTAGGTCTCCACATTGTTCAGCAGGGTGGGGCAATCCCATAACCCCTTCTGTGCCGGGAACGGTGGGCGGGGACGTGGCTCTCCCCGTTTCCCCTCTATCGAGTTGATCAGTGCGGTCTCCTCTCCACAGACGAATGCTCCCGATCCCATGCGAATGTCCAGGTCGAAACAGAACGATGTACCCAGTATCCGTTTTCCGAGCAGTCCAGCTTCACGCGCCTGGTCTATGGCTCTCGAAAGGCGGGCGACTGCCAATGGGTATTCTGCACGAACATAGACATATCCTTGCTGGGCTCCTACCGCACAGGCGGCAATGGCCATACCCTCTATGATGCTGTGAGGGTCTCCTTCCAGGACCGATCGATCCATGAAAGCTCCGGGGTCTCCTTCATCGGCGTTGCAGAGCACATACTTGACTTCGCCCTGAGCATCTGCTGTGAACTGCCATTTCAGATAGGTTGGAAATCCAGCTCCACCGCGACCTTTGAGTCCGGATTCCCGAATGGAGGCTACGATCTCAGAAGAAGAGAGCTCACCAAGTGCCTTTGCCAAGCCACGATACCCCCGGTGAGCTATGTATGATGTTAATTCCAGCGGGTCGATTCGACCGCAGTTGCGCAACACGATCTTTCTCTGAGGAGAGAGAAAGGCGGAATCCTTCTCGTGATGGGCCGGGGTCTCCGGGTGATCGTTTCGCATGAGCAGCCTATCGACCGGTGTTCCCTTCACCACATGGTTCTCGACAATCTCCGCTATATCGGTAGCGGAGATGTTCTGATAGAGCATGTCATCTGGCAGTATGCGCAAGACTGGTCCTTTGGAGCAGGGCCCCATGCAACCGGTCCCTATCACTTCGGCATCGACACCACTAGAGGCGACCGCCTGCTTACATGCCTCGAGTATCTCCAACGATCCGCTGGCGATGCATCCACCACCAGTACAGACCAGAATAGCCTTCCTGTCGACCTGTTTGTCTACCTGTTGTAACCGTGCATCCGAATCTCGGAGAAATTCTCGAATGGATTTATACCGCTTCACTGTCTCCCTCCTTTTCGTCTGCCTGGTAGGGTTCCAGTAACTCCTTGATTCGACTCGGCTTCACTTGTTGGTGCACATTGTCGTCTATCATGACAACCGGTGCCAGACCACAGGCTCCGAAACAACGTCCGATCTCTAGGGAGAATTGCCGATCGTCGGTCGTCTGTCCCACCTCTATACCGAGTTCCTTCACCAGTGCATCAAGTACATCTTTTCCGCCTCTCACGTAGCAAGCGGTCCCGAGACATACGCGAACGGTATGCTTACCGCGAGGAATCGTAGTGAAGAACGAGTAGAAGGTCACCACTCCAGCGACTTCACTGTATGGTATGGAGAGCGCCTCGCTGATATGCATAAGCATCTCTTTCGGGAGGTAGCCAAGAAGATTCTGCGCTGATTGTAGAACTGGAATGAGTGCTCCTTTGGCATCTCGGTACCGAGCGATGATGTCGTCGATTATCGGAAGGACATCTTTCATCTGTACTTCGTGCTCACCAGGTGCACTTGTGCCTGGCTCCGTAGTGATTGTACGTGCCATATTCACTCCTTTTTTTCGTTACTTTCTCCAGCAGGTCTCCATTAATAATGTTCTTTCAGTAACATGTTATCATTGGAAATGCCAGAAATCAAATAATATATGTGATATATCAGAGAGTTTTAGTGGAATATCGATTAAATCTACGATGAGATATCAAAAAGTCGCTGTTTTCGAAATTGTACGCGCATGCCATGGGCTTTCTGATATCAGTACGCTATACTGGTATTCGGATCACTGTGAGAAAAGGAGCCCGCTATGGCCACATTTGCATCTGCATGGGTCGAAAGTCCCGGAAAAATCAGCTACTTGGAACAGGATGTGCCGATCCCCTCGGCAACTGAGGTGCTGGTACGCGTAAAGGCGTGTGGAATCTGTGGTACCGACATCCACTTCTATCACGACCTTCCCGAGAAGAGACTCACTCCACTGGGGCACGAGGTAGCAGGCGTGGTCGAGGCTGTGGGTACCGGCGTTGAGCATATATCGGTTGGGGCATCAGTCGTGGTACAGAACCACATTCCCTGCAACCGATGTGAAGCCTGTCTGAACCAACGGCAGGATGCCTGTACCGATATGCAGACCTACATGGAGGGACAGGCAGGAATGGGAACGTATCTGGTTGTCCCGCAATCTATGGTCGTTCCGTTCGAAGGACTCGATTTCGCTGAGGCCACTCTTGCCGAACCGGTTACCGTGGCCTTAGACCTGTGCCGAGAGGCTGCTGTACGTATGCTCGACACGGTGCTCATCATGGGGCCAGGTGCAATCGGGCTCAGCTGTGTGCCCATTGTGAGAAAGCAGGGAGCAGGCACTATCGTGGTGGCTGGGCATCATCTTGGGACAGTCCGCGGGCAATACCGGAGTAAGGTCGCCCTTGCTCTCGGTGCCGATCTTGTCGTCGATACGGCACACCCAGGATGGAAGGACCTACTGCACAAACGATTTCCTTCGTTGTTCGATCGAGTCATTGTGACCTCGCCACCGAAAACATTGGTCGATGGCGTTGACCTTGCCGGGTTCCGCGGCTACATAGTCTACGATGGGATCAGTTATTCAGATGATACGATCTCATTCGGAGCAAATGATTTCCACTTCAAGAAGAAGCGATTGATTGCATCGCATGCTATCCCGAACTGGGGCTTCCCTCAGGCATTCACTCTCCTGCGTGAGCGAATCATCCCAGCCGACTCACTGCTCACGCATCGGTATGGATTCCAGGATATCCCCCGTGCTTTCAAGGAGTACCAAGCAACCGATCAGGAGATCATAAAGTCGGTGGTTGAGTTGTGATCAGCTGGCATACCATTCATTAACTTTTGACTTTACCCCATAGGTATCTGTATAATTGGGGTAGCGGTAGTGTATGGGGGCCGTGGACTTCACTGTTCGGAACACGGGTTCCGATATGGAGTCCAGGTCGCACGTCACCGCAGGAGGTATGTATGATGGAGCGAGCAATTATTGCCACCGATCTTTCAGAGGCTTCCGATATCATGGTGAGACATCTAGGCTTTCTCAAGGACTTCGGAGTGAAGAGCTTGCTGTTGCTGCAATGCCCAGACTACCAGGAGGTTGCTTCGGAGGTCTTCCCGTATGTGGCTACCATCCAGACCGAAGCGATCGAGAGGCAGAAGGAGGTGCTCGAAGGACACGGGTTCGTCGTGGAGTCGAGAATCTCTCCGGGGTCGGCAAAACGGGAGATCAACCGAATAGCTGAGGAGGAGGGGTATCCTCTGATTGTGGTCGGCTCTCAAGGCCGATCCCTTGTTGGTGGGGCATTTCTCGGCGGAGTCGCCCATGAGGTCATGCTTGGAACTAAAAAACCGCTATTGATCATCCGACTCACGGTGAATGAACACAAGCATCTTTCGGTAACGGGAATCTCCGAACGTGGCGTTACCAACCATGTACTCTATGCCACAGACTTCTCTCCTGGTGCAGACGAGGCGTTCGTACATCTGGAGCGCCTTGTCGATACGCAAACGGTCGATCGTGTGACATTGCTACACGTCCAGGATAGGAGCCACATTGAACCCCACCTTGTAGAGCGACTCGATGAATTCAACGATGTCGATGAGAAGCGACTGGAGGAGATGAAGGGGAGACTTTCGACCCCAAACGGCGTGCAGGTGACCACAAAATTAGTCTATGGGAATCCTCACACTGAGATTCTGCGTGAACTGGAGGAGGGGGATGCCACCATGATCATGATGGGCACACAGGGAAGAGGCTTTCTCCGTGAGTTGTTCGTGGGAAGTGTGAGTCAGTACATAGCACGCAGGTCGGAGGTGCCGGTGCTCCTCATTCCGCTGCATAAGGAAGTATAGGACTGACCGATGCGTAGAACGGTGATTTGACAGTATCTCTGATATATGGGATGCTTGAATGAGCATAAGAAGAGGTGATGCATGTATATAGCGATTATCAACATCCACGGTTTAGTGCGTGGCGACAACATTGAAATGGGGCGTGATGCCGATACCGGAGGGCAGACGAGGTATGTGATCGATCTCGTGAAGGAGCTCTCCACTCGAGAGGATGTTGAGGTGGATCTGTTCACCAGGAGAATAGGTGATAAACGACTCAGCGGCGACTACAGCAGACAGCTGGAGGATATGGGACAGCACGCTCGTATTGTCCGTCTCCCGTGCGGAGGCAACAAGTACATTCGCAAGGAGAAGCTCTGGCCACATCTGGATGAATATGTTGACAATCTGATCGAGTTCTTCCGATCCGAACAACGCGTTCCCGATGTCATTCACGGACACTATTCCGATGGTGGATACATTGCCACTGAGATTGCCAGCTACTTCCATACACCTCTGGTGTTCACAGGACACTCGTTGGGTAGAAACAAGTACGACTATCTTACCAGCATAGGCTATTCGGAAGAGCGGATTCAGGACTACTACACCATGTCTACGCGAATTGCTCAGGAAGAGCGGACCATCCGGAAAGCCGATATGGTGATAACCAGCACGAACTACGAACGCGAAGAGCTGTATAGTTCGTACGAGAACCGTGATTTGAGCAAATTCACCGTTATTCCGCCTGGCCTCGATCTGGATAAGTTCTTTCCCTACTACCATTACGAGATACAGGATCCATCGGTGACCGAGGAACAGAAGCTCGCTCAGTTCAATATGCTACGTGAGCTGCAGCGATTCTTCACCAATCCGGACAAGCCACTCATTATGGCACTCTGTAGACCGGAAGCACGGAAGAATATCGATGTATTGATCGAAATCTATGGTAAGAACAAGGATCTGCAGGCACTGGCGAACCTCGCTATCTTCGCTGGAATCAGAGATGATATCAACAGCATGGAGGAGGGAGAAAAAGAGGTTCTCACTGACATGTTGCTACTCATGGATCGATACGATCTCTATGGAAAAATGGCGATACCAAAACATCATAATCCAGAGCGAGACGTTCCTGAACTGTATCGTATCGCAGCCATGAAACGAGGGGTGTTCGTGAGTGCTGCTGCACTGGAAAATTTTGGACTTACATTCATTGAAGCCTCTGCTGTCGGCCTTCCATTCATCGGAACCGACCGTGGTGGTGTGCAGGACATACGGAAAAATTGTGACAGTGGCGTTCTGGTCGACATCACCGATAGCGATGCAATCAGGGAGAGCATCCACAAGATCCTGACAGATGGTGATCTGTGGGATACGCTTTCCAGACATGGCGTTGAACGGATTCGGGAGGTCTACAACTGGAGAGCCCACTGCGATACCTACCTCGATGAGTTGAAAAGAGTCCTTCAGGAACATGGAGAGAAGAAGACCCCGGATGCTCGATACGAGCGTAGTATGGCAAAGCGAATGAGTTCACTAAGATACTTGGTGGTTAGCGATATCGATAATACGCTGACCGGAGACGATCGTGCGATTGAGGATTTGCGAAAGTTGTTCGAGGAACATGGGGAGCAGGTCGGTTTCGGTGTAGCGACTGGGAGGAGCGTGAATTCGGCGAAGGAGATTCTAGAACAGTATGGTCTTCCGCAACCCGATGTACTTATCACTTCTGTCGGATCGGAGGTCTATTACGGTGAGCAACTCATAGCAGACAAGGGGTGGGCTCACTATATTCGACGTCGCTGGCACCCTAATCGAATCCGTGAGGCACTCGATGCGTTCTCCGAGCTTGAGTTACAACCGGACGAAGATACACAACGAACCTATAAAGTGAGCTACAATGTAGTGGACGATTCAGATGTCGAATCGCTCATGGAACGGATTCGAGAGGCGCTGAATCAGACGAAATCATCGTGGCACCTGGTCCTTTCTCATGATCGTTATCTCGATATTCTTCCCTACCGGGCCTCCAAGGGTACTGCAGTGAAGTATATCGCATGGAAGTGGCACATCGATCTTGACTCGGTCGTCACGGCAGGAGATTCGGGCAATGATTCCGATATGCTGATAAAACCGATCAAAGGGATTGTCGTTGCGAATCATGAATCGTCGTTGCATGTGCTGAAGAAGCAGAAGAACATCTATTTTGCAAAGGAGTCCTATGCAACTGGGGTGATTGAAGGCCTCAAACACTTCAAGGTGTTCCCTTCCTGAACGACAGAGCTATGAGGCGGGGGGTGTGGTCCATCAGGTACATGGGTATGTTGATCAGATCATCGTCCCGCTTCAGGTTCAGAAGCGATATGCGTAGTGCCATCTTCGGCTCATGCAACTGCCGGTAGAGAGCCAGTGAGTGCGACTTCACATTCCTCGCTGTCTTCACCTCTACCGGATAGATCTCTCCGTTCAGCTCCATAATGAAGTCCACCTCTGCCTCATGACCCGACTTCCAGTATCCGAGCGGTTGATCACTTGCCTTGGTGAGTGTCTGCAACGCATAACTTTCGGACAACACACCACGGAATCTACTCAGCGAAGGGAGTTCGCGATTCACCGTCTGAGCTGGCAAGCCAGCAAGCCGTCTGAACAGACCAGTGTCTGTGACATAGTACTTGTACTGACTCTGGTAGGCAAAAGCCTCCAGTGGCTGCTGAGGTCGATCGATTCTCCTCACTCGGGTCACCACCTTCCGTTCAACAAGATAGAGGATCAACGGTTCCAACGCCGGTGCATTCGCCTCATCCTTTCCTCGGAAGTTGTGGTAGCGAGTATTCTCCCGAGCCATTTGAGGAACCAGAAGATTCCATAGCGAACGACAGGTTTGGACTTTCAGACCTAGCTCAGAGGCACTCTGCTCGACGAGTTGCGCAATATGGCGATCAATCACAGCATCGGTCTTAGAGAAGTCGTGTGTCCGTATCCACGTGTCGACGACCTCTTCGCTTTCACCTGTGGCCATGTGAATACGGACCAGGTTTCCCAACCTCAGAGCATCTGAACGGGGGATGGGAGCGATCTCACCGATATTCTCTAGGAGGGTGACAAGTGACTCGTTTCCAGTCTTCCTCAGGAATGTGGTGAAATCGACTCGAGTCA
>Ga0334900_1001015_pt1 | contig 34348 bp, 25 predicted proteins | sample GraSluR3_MG_2_FD_207231 | JGI IMG/M metagenome (GOLD analysis project Ga0334900, IMG submission 207231) | Sludge microbial communities from methane-producing bioreactor in Wageningen University, Netherlands - Granular Sludge_31_08-R3 | ecosystem: Engineered > Bioreactor > Anaerobic >... | reverse complement strand
TGAATTAATTTCATATAATCTTTTTCCTTTACTATTAATGGTTTTAATCGGTGGATACTTTTTATGGTTAGTCGCCATTTATTTTATTTTTTTTGGTCTTATGTCTAAAAATCTCTCAAATGTCCAATTATATATTATATAAGCCGGACTTGACTCGCAATGAGCGAAGAGAGTGTGAGTTGAGGACGGTGGAATAGGGGAAAAAGTTGAAAAGCAATCTTTTATTCCTCGGATTAAAAAGGCTATGATTTTAAAATGCTTCGCTAACGCTCACAAAGACAGCTTAGGCCGTATCATTCACTTTTTTATTTCTGATACTTATATTCATTTTGTAAAAACAGCTTCTATAATTCAAAATTTTAAATTTAATATCAATTTGTATTTTATCTAAGGTTTAAACTTAGCCCTTAACTCTCTTATATTATTCGCTTTTGCATATCTAAGCATATTATATCTGTATTGAATTATAATTTCCTTTGAGAATATTTTTTTATTACTATATAATTACTTTCGGGCACATAACAACCTGTTTATTATTTTATTTTTTTAGAAATTCATTGACTAATATTTTTATTCTTACACTATGTCACCAGGAGTAAAAAATGATAATAACAAAAAGAAATTCTAATAACTCAGAGGTATTTTTAAAATATTTACCAAATCAACATTATATTTTATTAATAATAGTCAAAAAACTCATTTATCTGCCTAAATTTACTTATAAAAATCAAGTTTTAATCTTTATTACAGAAGAAGACGAAATTACCGATAAAGAATCAAAATATACAGAATTTTTTCCAAATGCAAAATTCTTTTTTAATGATGAATTACATAAATATTTAAAAACTCATTCAAATTCAGGTAACTTCTCAGAAAATATTTTAAAAAACCTTTATAAACATACAGAAAAAACAATCAATACAGCTGCCGAATATGCAGCAATTGCCAACATAAAATATAATAATTCAAATATGAATTCATTTCTTGTAATCACTGCAACTGAAAATTATCCTGATGCTATGATTTTACTCAAACCGGCTACACCGGAATTTCAAGAAAAAACTCATATTAAAGAAATAATATGTTACCCAAATATGATTTAAGGAGCTAATAATGAGACAACTAGATTATAATAAGGAAATAGACAGAATTTGCTCATTTATAGACAAATATTTACATAAAACGAGGTTTTCAAAAGTAATAGTTGGGCTATCGGGAGGGATTGATTCAGCACTAACAGCTGCTTTATGTGTAAAAACTCTTGGTTCACAAAATGTTATAGGTATTATGATGCCATACAAAAATAGTCATCCGGATAGTCTCAATCATGCCAAGGAAGTTGCCAATCAATTAAATATTCATTATGAGATTATTCCCATAAGTGATATGGTAGATACATATTTTAATACATATCAGGTTGAAGCTGATCAGTTAAGGCGAGGCAACAGAATGGCAAGAGAAAGGATGTGTATTCTCTTTGACCTATCTGCTAAACACAGAGCCTTAGTAGCCGGTACAAGTAATAAATCAGAAATTTTTGTTGGTTATTGTACTCAATACGGTGATAGTGCTTGTGCTTTTGAGCCTATTGCTCACCTATATAAAACAGAAGTAAAGGAAATGTCAAAGGCACTTAAGCTTCCGGAAAGTGTTATCAACAAAAATCCGACTGCAGACTTATGGGACGGTCAAACTGATGAGAAAGAATTAGGTATAAGCTATAAAGATTTAGATGAGATTTTACACTATATACTCGATAAAAAGTTAACTCTTGAAGAGATACAATCAAAAGGTATTGATAAGCATAAGATAGAATTAGTTATTTCAAAAATAAAAAATAGTGAGTTCAAAAGGAAAATGCCTGAAGTAATTGAAAAAGTGTGGGAGTAAAAAATGAATTTAAAAATACAAAAATGTGCTCAATGTAAGAAATATAACGGGAAAAGATTTTGCTTAAGATTAAACAAACATATATGTTGGCATTGTTGTAATGATTTAAGGATTGACCTAAAATGCCCTGCAGAATGTGAATATAGTCAACGAGATTTACCTGAAAACAAAAATATCAAAGATGAACATAAAAACTTAGTTCAAAATTACAAAACCGATAGTAAGGCTGAAGTAATGGATTATCTTGAAAAAAGTTACAAGATATATCTTTCTAAAGAAAATCCTATTTTTAATAAGCAAATACCTATGATTTTAAAGGAATCTTCTGAAGGCAAAAAACTCTTAATCGATAAATTTTCTGAGTTAAATCTTCATATTGCAATCATTCCTATCTTTGAAAAACTCCTTAAAATAAAAGGTATCAAGACTAAATACGCTGACACAGTTGATGTCTTTACTCAAAAGACAGCTGAAGATATCGCTGTAGAATTCATCACTTATTTAGCAGAACAACAATGGGATAGAGTTACAGATTATTTTAAAGATATTGAAGATAACTACCTTAAAAATCCAAAGACTGTTGAACTTATCATATCCAAACTTAAGGATTTAAAGCTTATCAAAAACTTAAACTATTTTGACGTTCTATCTTCAGGATTAGCCACTGATATTAGATCAGCTTTTTGTACTTTTGAAATCAATTACAAAGATTATTTAACTGTCTTTTTGATTAATACAGCTTCCAAAGAAAACCCTTATTGGGCAATTGATTCTATAATAATTGGTGAAGTTAATCTTGCTTTTAGTGAAGCTGATAGTTTAGCTTTCATTGCTTCTGCTCTTAGTAAAGAAGAATATGATAAAGCATTTCAACTTATCAAACAATTAGAAAATATATACTTTTTATCTCCCGATTTGTATTATTATAAAGGACTTTATTTCTCTATGAAAGGAGAAAATGAAAAGGCTCTGAAAGCCTTTGAAGAAGCCGGAATCCTTGATATTAATTTTGCCGAAGCCTATTATAATCAAGCCTTTATCCATCATTCAGAAAAACAACTTGATAAAGCTAAGGAGTTATATAATAAATGTTTAGATTTGCAAAAAAATAATGTTAATGCCTTAAATAATTTAGGCACTATATGTTTATATGAAAAAGAATATGATAAAGCTGAAGAATATTTTAAAAAGTGTCTAAGTATTTCTCCAAAATTTAAATATGCTCAAGATAATTTAGACAGAATTAAGTTATTTATCGAAAACGACAAAAAAGATAAATAAGACTTCTCAGGAAAACATAATGTATAATGAAAAATATATGAAATTAGCTATAGAAATAGCTGAACAAGGAAGAGGTAAATGTTCACCTAATCCATTTGTAGGTGCGATAATAGTCAAGAATGATAAAATTGTTGGACAAGGATTCACACAAGTTTGTGGGCAAGATCATGCAGAAGTTCAAGCCCTAAAACAAGCAAAGGACAAGGCAAAAGACGCAGAAATGTATGTTACTCTTGAGCCTTGTGCTCATTATGGTAAAACCCCTCCTTGTGCTAAGGCAATAATTGAGGCAGGGATAAAAGCTGTTTATGCAGGCATTCAAGACCCTAACCCAAAAGTTAATGGAAAAGGTTTTGAAATGCTTAAACAAGCAAATATTCATTTAGAAAGCAATTTCTTTAAAGACAACATAACCCGTCAATTAGAATACTATCTCAAATGGATACAGATTCAAAAGCCTTTTATTATTATGAAGAATGCAGTCAGTTTAGACGGTAAAATCGCAGCTGATAATGGTAATTCTAAGTGGATTACCAATGAAAAATCTCGGCAACAAGTCCATCATTTAAGACAAGAGGTTGACGCTGTTATAACTACTATTAATACTGTTAAACAAGATAATCCTATGCTTAATGTCAGACTACAAAATGTATTTAAGCAACCCATTCGTGTTATCCTCGACCCTATCCTTGAAATAGACATACATTGCAATATTTGTAAAACCGCTAACGATATACCAACCCTTATCTTTTATGATAAAAGTTTACAGGATAAATCAAAACTTACCCTTCTCAATCAGACAGGTATTCAATCAATTCCGGCTAATACAATAACTGCTAACAATAAAATCTATTTAGATATAGATGATGTGCTATTAAAGCTTGGAGCTCTAAAGATATGTTCTGTCATGGTTGAATCGGGTAACAAGTTGAATTCTTATCTTCTTAAAAATAAATTAGTAGATAAATTATATTATTTTATTGCTCCCAAAATATTAGGGGGTAATTTCAATGTATATGATTCCCTAAACATATCAAATATGGATGATAAAATCGAGTTATCAGACATCTCCATTAAAACATTTGATGATAATATTTTAGTCTCAGGGTATCCCGTGTATAGTGATTACACATAAGTTTGATTAAAGTGATTAATAGTTCTAATGAATATTTAAATCTATAATAAAGAATTAAAGGTTAATTTTATGAAAAAATACTTGATTTTTTTTGTAAATATATTTGAGACTGTTGTATAATTTCATTTATTGTTCTACAAGTTTCCAGCTTGTAGTTTCATAAAATATTGAATACCTATCACTTAAGGTTTTATAGTGCAAGCAAGGATACTCACACAACAACATTATTCAACAGCCTTTAATATTTCTCAAAATTAAGGTAAAAAAGAGAAAATCATACAAAAGAAAAGTTGAAAGCAAGAACCAAATGACTCTATTTGATTTCATTGGACAAGCGTATTAAAAAAACTCGGGGTATGCGAATTTTTTATTTAATTTACGAGACTGTTCAGCTCTAATTCCTCATTTAATACTAACTCCGGAAAACGATTTGCATCAAAAGGGGTTATTTTGCTATTTTTATGAGAAATAACTAAATTGACAAAATTCAAAATTTCAAGCTATGATTTAAAAGTTGAAATTATTGATTAATTTTAAAAGGTCTATTAATAATGAGCGTTTTATGAATTCAAACATAGAATAATATGACAAAAACTATAAGCAAATATATGTAAAAAATAACTTTACAGAAATGATACTTCGCCTATTATAACATCAATTATATTGAAAAAAAGCGAGGTATTTGTGAAAAAAACACTCCAAAAACACGAAGTAAGTAAATTCTTAAAGATTGATGCTAATGATGATTCATTAAAACTAATTATTAATGATATCTTTTCTCTCGAATTAGTAAATAATATTGATAACTTAAAGGTATTCAATATGTTACTTAGCTTGATCAAAGTGATCGAAACAGGTAAAAGCTATTTTACTCATCAAGAAATTGCTGAGTCAACAGGATATAGTAACAGACAAAATGTGCATAATTTTATCATGCAGTTTGATCAGAGCGGTAAAGACATTAAAACTTTTTTAACCGGGAAGTCTTTCCTCAAAGAAGAAAGTGATAAAATCCGCAAACAATTCATTAATAATCTTTTACTATCTATTGATGAACATTATGAAACATACTGTAATGTAAAATCTAACCCTAAAATCAGCAAACAAACCTTTCTCAGTAAGATAGAACAACTTAATTCTGTAACGATTATTAAAAAATTTCAATCTCTCTTTAATAAAAACCATATTAATCAATGCGTAGATATTAATCACCACCTTGAACTGCTAATGCACACAAAGAAAATCGATAAAAAGATAGATCCTGACATAAAAAGACCCCTAAAACCCAATAAAGAAGAAAATCCGTATATTAGTTCAGAATACTTAACTACAATGGATAAATCTGATAAAAGTATCCTTGTTAATTATTTATCTGCGAGTGGGCTAAACTTTGAAACAATATCTTTGCTTTTAGGCGTTTCCAAAGGAACTGTTTCAAATTTATTCCACCAGATAAAAGACCTACAAGCTTTATTAATTAATTCGATCAAATACTGGAGCGGTAAAATAAGTATCGACGAAAAATATATTAAACTCAATAAAGTTCCTTATTATGTTTTAACAATAGTAGATTTCGATTTAGGTATACCTTTATATCAAGATATATACAGTAATACTAAAACAGAAGCTTATCAGCATTGTTTTCAGATGTTTAAATTACATTATGGCATCCCAAGGTTGATTGTAAGCGATGGAAGTAAACCTTTATTTAAAGCCAGAATGAAAGTCTTTCCCCAGACGCCACATCAATTATGTAAATTTCATAAATTACGAAACTTAATTAAGGATGTCTATAAATCCAATATACCTGATTATTTAAAGCAATCATACAAAGATAAAATACTAAAAGTTTTTAGAAGACAATCTTCAAAAAGTATAAAAAAAGGTTTGAAGAATTTAGTAAAGATACTACCTAAGAATCTGGCAAAACATATTTCAGAAAGAATACTTAAAAATTGGTCGTTTAGAAGAAAAGGTCTGACCTCAAATGTATCTGAAAGATATAATAGAAAAATTAAAAAGGCAGTATCAGGTCGTTATGGTCTTAAAAACCTTGATACTGCCAGACAAATCGTTTTTTCACTTTGGATGAAAGAACTAATCCTGCATGGCAGACAACAATTGCATACAGAATCTATGTTGTATAATCTGAATATAAGCAAAATTTGTCAAGAAAAAATACAATGGAAAAAGGTTGGCTCCCTTTTTACTAAGACCTTAGATACTGCTATTAGCTTCTAAGGATTAAAAATTGAACAGTCTCTAATTTACAAAATTTGAGTCTAAACAAAAAAACCTTGACATATTTTTAACAATATCATAAATTTTAACAAATTATCAATCGAGGTTTATATTATGAAAAAAATAACTTTTTTAGTTTATATTGTGTGTATGTCATTTACTCTTTTCGCTCAATCAAAAGTGAACTCAGAGAATGAGCTTAACAAAGAAACAGGAATATTAAAGCTGATCGCACCTCACTTTGCAAGCATATATATAAACGATAAACCTTCAAATAATGAGAAAGAAATCAAACTAACTCCAGGCAAATACGTAATAAGAATAACTGCTAAAAACTGCATCTCAAAAATTGACACATTAGAAATTAATGCAGGCGATAACATCGTTAAACAATATTACTTAAAACATAAAGAAGGAATATTATCAATTAATGTTAATCCTGATTATATTCCGGTAGTAATATTTAGAAATCATGATATTGTGTATTATGAAATAAGAGGTTATACAAGTATTTCTCACCTTAGAATTGGAGATTACAATTTTACTTTCAAAGCAGCAGGTTACAAAGATCAAAAGGTAAAAGTATCAATAAAAGAAGATAAAGAACTAAAACTAAACATTGATTTAGAGAAAGATCCTAACGTTACCAGAGGTATGGTTTTGGTTGATGGTGGCACTTTTACGAGAGATTCAGTTGACGTCACACTATCCTCTTTTTATATTGATAAATTTGAAATAACTCAAAAGCAATGGATAGAAGTAATGGGATCTAATCCCTCTTATACAAAAGGGGATGATTTACCTGTAGATAGAGTTTCATGGTATCAGGCAATAGAGTTTTGCAATAAATTAAGTGAAAAAGAAGGGCTTACTCCAGTGTATGATATTAAAGAAACAACTGTAACCTGCAACTGGGAATCAAGCGGATACAGGCTCCCAACTGAGGCAGAGTGGGAATATGCTGCCCGAGGAGGACAGCTTGATGACAGTAAATACTACTCAGGTGTAAGTTATGAATTACATTTATATAGAAGTATTTTAATACCTTATCCAAATAGTCTTGGTATTTATCATATGACAGGTAGCGTTTGGGAATGGTGTTGGGACTGGTATACGTCTTATCCTTCAGAATCATCAACCAATCCTCGCGGTCCTGAAACAGGAACATATAAAGTTACAAGAGGTGGCAGTAGGTTTTATGGCAATTATCGCAATAGTGCACGTAACTTTACAGATCCTAACTATATATTTGAATTAGGACTACGAGTTGTAAAATCTTTCAAAAAGTAAATCAAATGTTTAAAGTGATGCTTTGTTATAGTTATTCAATAATCAGCTTTAAAAGTTGTTCTGCAAAAGGCTCAATCAAATCATCCGGGAAATCATATTGATTATTATTCAAATTTGGTTGATTTTCACCCACTCCAAGCCCTAAAACATTGAAGGAAATTTATTAGCAAAATAACCAAAATCTTCAGACCAAGTAAAAGGTTTTTCTAATATTTCAAAATCAAGTTCAAACTGCTTAACCCATCTTTCGGGAGATTTTAGTAAAAATTGCTATCTCAGTTTCGTAAGTTATTGAAAAATAGTACTTGAATTTTTTGATTTTTGGAAAAATCGGCTAAAAAGTGACTAAAAAACTAATAAAAAATATCTAAAAATATTTATTAACAAAATATTGGGTTTCTATATTTTTGTTATATGTTTATAGTAAATAAAGAAATAACAAATCATAAGACAAATAAGATTTACAATTACTTGCAGTTAATGGAGACCATTCAGACGGAAGAAGGTCCCAGAACCAGAATGCTTGTTCATATTGGTAATTTTGATCTAACTATAGAAGAGAAATAAATACTTGCTCTAATAAAAGAAAACAAGATTAAAGGGGTTAATGTTGTTAAGTTTAGTGATAAACTTGAAGAGATTGCTACTAAAGTTTTTATAAAGTATAATAATAAAACAAACGAACATAAACCAACAGAGCCGGAAAAACAAAAATGTAGTTTCCCTGAGATTGATTTGCACACAAGCAAAATAGACAGTTCAAGATTTACCGGTTCAGAGCTTGTTGGGCTTGAGTTTTGGAAACGCCTTGAAATAGATAATTTATTAATTTCTTTTTGTGTTTCACAAAAAGAGGCAGATTTAGCAAATGTAGTAATTTTAGGTCGTCTTATTTCGCATTGTAATGAACTTCATACATATAAGTTGAATCAAAAGAATTACAGAAAAACCCGGGAGAAAATCAAGGAAATTTTACGCACTCATATCAGAACAAATATTATTCAAAATAATAAAAAAGATAATAGTTATTCAATAAGAGTTACCGGTACCCCTAAAACAAAAGCCTATGAAATTTATGATTTATTGGAAATAAAAGTCTCATCTAATAGAGTTATAATGAGATTAAGAAATTTTGATTGTAGTACCTAAAAAAAAAGTCGATGTCCTGACAAGCAGGATTTGAGGGTCATTTCCCGAAAGTTGTGTTAAGAATTTGGCTTGATTAGATAATTAGTCAATAAAAGGCTGTTGAATAATGTTGTTGTGCGAGCATCCTTGCTTGCACTAAAAATCATTAATTGACAGGTATTCAATATTTTACGAAACTACAAGCTGGAAGCTTGTAGAACAATAATTGAAATTATTCAATAGTCTCAATAAATACAATTATAAAATCATTTAGATTTGTGCCGGTATGGTAAGAAGGGATTATAGTAGCTCCTTTTAAAAGCGCAGTATAACTATCATTATTTCTTAAATATCTTTCCGGAGTTATACCTGTTTTTAATATATTATCATAGGTATATCCGTCAACTATTACACCCATAGCCTTAGAATTACCGTCTTTTCCGTCAGAAGCAACAGCTAATACTCTTACATTTCCCAAACCTCTAATTTCCATAGAGATAGCTAAGGCAGTTTCGAGAATTCTACCACCAATCCCATTTCCTCTTACTTCTACTGTTGCCTCTCCCCCGTATATTACGGCACAAGGTTTTTGATGTATCTTTTTATGACGATAGATTTGACAACCAATATTAAGACCACACAAGGCAGCATTTTCATTAAGAATATATTTATCAATTATGACATTATAACCTTTTTCCGATAAAACATTTTGAATTATACTCAACATCAATTCATTATCACCTACTATATAATAAGGTATTGAACTAATATTTTTAGGAGTTTCCAACAAATATTTAAAATAAGATTCGGCATTAATAACTCCATATTTATTAATAATTTCTTTAGCTTGATTGACATCAGAATTATCTTTAAAGGTTAAACCGGAAGATACATTATGATATTCTTTAGTATGAATATCTGACAATATCATTGAATAACAATTAGATAACGGCTTAGTATTTTTAAGCTGTTTTATCATATATCTAATTTCTGTAGCTAAAACCTTTTTTCTGTTTGCTTTTAATCTAACTCGCTTAATATAAGATAAAAGATATCCGCCTTTTAATTTTGAGAGATGTTTTCTAACAACATTTAATTGATTGATATCTATTCCATTATTCATTAGTACTTTAATCAGATTATTATATTTAATTAGAGGAATTTTATAAAGGCATTCTGCAAGTGAACTACCTCCACCGGAGATCAAAAACAAGATTGTTTTATCTTTATGTTTTTTTATAAACTCATATATAGTTTTTCCCGCATATAAAGACTCTTCATCAGGGAAAGGATGATCAGCAAAGATAATATTCATATTATGCAACATAGAAATATCTAACAATAAATCGGTATATCCCGGATTATCCGGTTTTTTAGTTATCAACAAACTATTTAATATCGGGGTTTTAGATTCTTTTTGCAAAAAATAGTCTTCAATGGACAAAAACATTTCATAAGCAGCTTTACCTATACTTATTACTGCTAAGTCATTACAAGAGATATTAATTAATGGATTTTCTGAATCTAGTGACAAATAATCATTTAATAAAACATCTGCCTTAATCTTTAAGAGTATCTCTTGTAATATATCAATTATTAAATCATTCATAATAAAAAAAAGCCCACTTAAAAAGTGGGCTAATAACTAAGCTACTCGAATATGTTAATTATTCTACTAAACATATCTTTATTTTCTTTAATTTTTGTTTCAGAACCAAAGACACAAATTAAGTTTTTATCCATAATTTTTTTCATCATATCACTATAAGATTTTATGTCTTCAAGTTTAGTTGCAAGTATCTGATCTCTTTGTAATTGAGTATCTTTTTGGGTTTTATTCATAAAGAAGTAATAATCACAATACCAGCTTTTTTTAGAAGGTGTTTTAGGTTGATCATAATTTCTAATAGTACCAATGATGTATTTAGTCAATTCACGTTCAGATAAATCAAGATTCTTTAAGTAAGTATAAATATTATCATATACAATAATTGATTCGGCAAGATTTGGGTCACGATAAGAATTAGTAACAACTGTACCATCAGGAGTAACCTTAAACATAGCACCGTATGCACCTCCTTGAACTCTTATCTTATTCCATAAATAATCTAAGGAAGTTACTGTATTCATCACAGCAACATTTGCATTATAAGTCATTCCTAATTTTGCAAACGAATAACCCTTAGCAACATATTGAACCTTACCGGGCATAATAAAAGCTTCATTTGTATGAGTAAAATTAAACTCATATTTTTGTTTTGGCAATACTTCATTATTTAACAAAGCAAGCCAAGGTTTAAGAGAAGCTTTGATAGTTTCTATATCATCCTGAGTTGCAGTAAGACTCATATAAAGATTATTGATGTTAAATATTGTTTTATATGTCTTTTCAATATTTTTAATAATTTCTTCTTTATTGCTATCAAAATTTTGTAATATATTTTTTATAAATAAGTACATTTCGACACCTTCAATAACTTCATCAAACTTACCGGCTTCCGAGAAATATGCATTTAGTCTTCTGCCTGCAAAGGTATGACCATTCTGCATCAAGCTCATTTCATAACGTGATTTAGTTTCATTCAAGATATCTTTTAACTGATTTTCATCAGTAAAAACAGTATTTTGAGTAAGTTCAATTAAAAATTCTACAAGGTAATTAATCTTTGGCATTAAAGCCTTTGAATTCACAGTAAATAAAGCCTTATATTTATCATCATCATGATAATCTGAATAATTATTATAATCAAACTCAAAACCACCTGTATGTATATTAATAAGATTAGATAATTCTGCATAATGATATTTCTTAGTATGAATCTTGCCTAAAATAGTAGTTAATAAAGAAGCATAAGGCACTAAATCCTGAGTAAGCGTGTTGGTATCAAAATATAATTTCAAATAAGCAATTCCGTTTGTAAAACAAGGATGTTCAAGGTATTTAAGTTCAATATCTTGTGTATCCGGTACTGAATTATCAACAATTTTATTATATTTAAAAGAAAAGTCCTCAGCTTTAGGATTAACATCATCAAGAGTTAAAACAGGAATTTTTTCTAAATCTTCAATAGTATCAGGAGTATCTTGCCTTTGTAATAATTTTTTAGTATTAGCAATAATTTTATTAATTTCATCTTCTGACATATTTTCTTTAATTTCTACTAATTTTTGAACAAATTCTTTATAATTTTTTTCTGCTAAACCTTTTTCCGGCTTCATTTCAACTAAAGCATAATGATTATTTTTTAAGATAAAGTTTTCGATAAGAGATTCAAAATACTTATCTTTAAGACCTAACTTAACCTCACTTAAAACTTCTTCATAAGCAAGACTATTAATAGGGTCTTTATCGTGAATCCAGTCACTTATTGAATGATATATATACATCAAACCTTTAGGGAATCCTCCCATATCAGCTTCTCTTAAGTTAAATTCCTTGATATTAATTGAAGCTTCTATAAGTTGCTTATCTATTCCTTTCTCACATAAATCTTTAAGCGTATTAAAGAAAAGTTCTTTAAATTTATCTTGATTTTCCGGATTAGAATCCTTTAAGATTACAGTAAAAGTTGGTTGTTTACCCATTCCGTCAAAATAACCAAATACGTCTTTGGCAATACCTGCTTTTAATATAGCATTTTTAAGAGGTGCAGCAGGTGTTTCCAATAAGAAATGAGCTATAACTTCAAATGCAAAAATCAAAGCAGGATTTTCTTTTAAATCCAATACAAAAGATAATGAAAACCAAGTCTTATCTTTTTCATTTTCATTATCTGAAATAGGATAAGTACATTGACTTACTACAGGTTCTTTAAATTTATGTTGATAATCTACTGATGAATCAATATTTAATGATCCAAAGCGATTCAGTGCTTCATCATTTATCAGATGCAACATTTCATTAATATCCATCTTACCATACAAATATATATAAGAATTTGAAGGATGATAATACTTATTATGAAATTCTCTAAACTGTTCTATACTCAATTCCGGTATATGTTCAGGAATACCGCCGGAACTAAATCTTACGGCAGTATCAGGAAATAAAACTTCAGAAACTTTTTGACTTAATATTCTGATAGGGGAGGAATAAGCACCTTTCATTTCATTATATACTACACCCTTAACATTCAAATTATCTTCTTTATTTAATAGCTCGTAATGCCAACCTTCCTGTTCAAAAATTTCATCAGTAGTATGAACATTAGGGAAAAATACTGCATCTAAATACACTTGCATAAGTATTTTAAAATCTTCATTATTCATACTTGCGACAGGATACAAAGTAAAATCTTGAGCAGTCATTGCATTTAAAAAAGTATATAAAGAACCCTTTAAAAGTTCAACAAAAGGCTCTTTAGTAGGATATTTAGCAGAACCACATAAAACTGAATGCTCCATAATATGAGCAACACCCGTATGGTCAACCGGAGGTGTTCTAAAACCGACTGTGAAAACTTTATTATTATCATCAGCGTCAATATGTAATAAACGAGCACCTGTACGCTTATGTAAATAAATATTTACATTTGCATTAATTTCTTTAATAAAACGAGATTCTTTAATAACAAAATTATGATTTGATTCATTCATATACAACTCCATATTATTTATTTTATTGTATTTATTATGCAATTTATATTCCATAATTTTGTTATGAATTATTAAATATTAAAATATAAATCAGATTAGTATTCTTTAGGTAGTTTAAAATAAAATGTAGTGCCTTTATCTATTTCTGAATCTAACCAGATATCCCCATTATAATTATTTAAAATTTTTTTAACTATTGACAAGCCGATACCTGTACTTTCATATTCATCTCGTGGTTGTAAAGTCTGAAATATTTGAAAAATCTTATCATAATATTGCTTATCTATGCCAGGTCCATTATCTCGAACAAAGAATTCGTAAAAATCATCTTTTTCAGTATATCCAATCTCAATAAGTCCTTCATCTTTATCAAGAAATTTTAATGCATTACTTAATAAATTTTGAAAGATTTGTTGAACATATAATCGTGGTAATTTAACTATTGGTAAATCTTCAGGAGTGAGAACCTTAACTGATTTTGGTATATGCAAAAGATTAATTGTTGTTGATAATAAATGATTTAAATCAGTATCTTCAATAGTAACTTCTACTCTGCCGATTCTGGAATATCTTAAAATACTTTCAATCAAATCGTGCATACAGTTTACTCTATTTGACAACAAAGACAACATATTTTTACCTTCATTATCAAATAAATCGATATAATCCTCTGTAATCCAATCTATTAAATTATTTATGGCTCTTAAAGGAGCTTTTAAATCATGTGAAATAATATAAGCAAATGTCTTTAATTCTTGATTTGCTTTTTCTAAACTATCAGAATACCTCTTAAGTTCTTGTTCTTTTAATTTTGCCTCTGTTATGTCAATATTAACACTTAATACTCCGCTTATATTATTTTCACTTATCACCGGGACAACCATTTGTAAAAAAGTTTTTATCTCATCATTTACAATAACACTTATTTCTGTAGAATGAGTATGACCATCCAATGCCATACGACAAGCATCATACCAAATATCATATATATGCTTAGGTACTGCTAAATCACTTAAATTTTTAGATATAAAATTACTCCATAATTTGATTGAGTAGTCACTTTGCATACTTATATTTAATTCTCTATCTGTAATCCAAAAGTCAAAAGGTAAATTATCAAAAGCAGTTCTCAATTGAGCTTCTGAATCCATTAAAGCTTTTTCCATTTTCTTTCTCTGACTTATGTCACGGATATATAATAATAAAATATTATCATCTTTTATTTTGATAAACTGTGTTTGAACCTCTGCCGGAAACACTTCTCCACTTTTCTTTACACAAAGGATTTCTACAAATCCATCAATAATAGATTTATTAAATAACTCAAATATAAACCCTTCAACTTTTGAGATTAATGAACTATTAACTTCATTGTATTTCATTTTAATAATATTTTGGATATCACTATTTAACAAATCATCAATATTATATTCAAACATTTGTTCAGAGGCTTTATTACACTCAACAATCTCTCCATCTATATTAACTAACACAATCGCATCAGTAGTTGTATTAAATAAAGTCCTATACTTTTCTTCATTTTCTTTTACTTGTAACTCCATCAGTTTCTTTTGAGTTTTATCTTCCATATGAACCATAACAGCATTTGGAGGTACGAAGGCATAACTAATATTATAATACTTTATTTCATCAGTGTCTTCAACAAAATATTTAACTTCTTTCTTAATTGTCTTCCGAGTTATATAGCATTTATCCATATCATTAATGATCTCAAAATTTTTACTTAAGACTTTGTAAACACTTACTCCAAGCAAATGTCTTATTTTGCCTTCAGTTTCATTGTAAACGATGTCATTAAAATCTGTTAAAACAAAATCATCAGTAATTCTCTTCCATGTATATGTAGGAATAGGGATGCTTTTAAATTGTTTCCTTGATTTTTCTTCAGATTGCTGTAATTGATCATAAACAAATCTTTCATTAGTCAAATCCTTACCCGATAGATAAATTAATTGTCTCTTGAAATCTTTAGTAATTGACCAAGATATAGTATGAATAAGATTGTTACTAAAAGCCATCTGAGAATCTAAATAATCAACCCTTTTACTATCAATCATTTTTATTTTTTCTATAATATCTATTCGACTGGCAGGAGTAAAATAATCAAAAAAACACTTATAAGGTTGAATAGAATCATTATTTGAAGTCAATTCGTTCCATATATGATTACTATTTAAGATTTTACCTTCAATATTAATGACACACAAAATACTTTCAATAATAGAATAATAATATTCTTTTTCATCTTTAATTTTGATAGTTTTTCTAATTATTACAAAGCTTTCTATAATTATGATGCTAATTGATGTAATTAACAAAATATATGCCAAATTCATTATGTAACCTCTATATATATTGGATTAGTAATAGCATAAAAACCCTTTTTTGTTTCCAAACTTAATATACAAAAACCTTTTTTGGGCAATGTTATAGATAAATTATTTTCTAAATCTTTTATTTGGATAACTCTCTTTGTTTCAATATTACCAATATAAAGAATAATATTTTTTACTCCACCAAACTCAAGATTAGTAACTATATCATATCTTATTACGGCATTAGAAAATAAAAAAGTTTCACCAATAGTCTTGTCATCTAAAAAAAACTCTATAAAAGGTCCATTACTAATAATAACTCTATTTTTCTTAATCCCTTTAATGGGATCATTTAGTTCGTTATAAAACATAGTGAAATATTGCCCAAATAGCTGTTGTTTCCGACACATAAGCTTTAAAAACGGAATAGATATTTGTTTCATAAATTGGAAATTGCCATGTGCATCATTACCGGCTAAGATATAATATTTATTTCCTTCTAACAACAACTCTATCCATTTCTTTACCATTTGCTTAACTTCAAATATATCTTGACCATTTATAATCTGTAAGTACTTTATCTCTGATAACTTAAAATCTGTCTCAGACCAATTACCTCTATTTAATAATAATTTTTGACTAATCGGCACTTTATCAAAAGGATGTGCGGCTATAAAAAGATTATGATCATTTTGCATATCATTTATAATACTTAAATCATTTTCAGGTTTATTCTTAAACCAATTCTCAGCACTATCACCACTGCCTTTAATAAATGAGTCCTCGTTTATAGCAAGCAAATGAATATTTTCTCCAAAACTATTTCCAATAGACACTTCTTCTCCGGAAATAACTCTCATTTTATCTCTATCATTTATCCGGCAATCCTCACGCATATTATGCCATTTACTCAAATCCGGATCATTCTTCAAATAATTATTAGATAAATCATCTAAATCATAAGAATGATCAGTAACAAAAAACCAATCTATACCCATGGCATTAGCAATTACTTTTGTCACTTCAATTGGTGCACCAAACTCCACTTGATCTGAAGTATAATTACTATGGTAATGTACATCACCTCTATACCAATTTTTTTTATATATATAATCATCCTTACTTATAAAAACCTTAAACTGATGAGGAATATTCCCATAATAATTATCATTAATATAAGTCTTAATTTTATTAATACACTTTAATTTAAAATAAACCTTTATATATATAGATTGATTTATCCATTCTTGATTGATTGGACATCTAAATTGTTTAAAATAATAATCTTCATTTACATCAATTTCTTCAGATAAATGGATTGAATAACTTTGCTTATGACAAAAAATATCCAGCTTTATATCGCTAATTCGACCCGGAAAATTATCAGCATCTTTAACAATTAAAAAGAAAATTAAAGTATTATCTGTTCTTTCTGATACTACTCTTAAAGGAAAATCAAATAATACTTCAGGTTCATTTTTATAGTATCTTGGAAATAAAAATCTTAAATGATAATGAGTTTCTGAATAAAGTAACGGAAAAAACATAGACTTAAAGAGCTTTCAGATGAAAGCTCTAAATCATTCAATCGTTACTGTAGGTAACCATGCATCAAAAATCACATCTTTTGAGTCATTTCTCACTCTAAAACGTCTATCAAATAAATGATAATAATAAGCCTTTTCTTCATTACCAAATTCGGTAGTTACAGCAACAATCGAAGTATCATTTAATGAGAATTTAAATACTGATTCATCTAAATCTTTTAAATTTAACATATCGATATCAAAAGCATAATCGCCCCAATCGCCTCTTTTAAATTCTTCATTAGCTTTAATAATCTTTTGCATTTCAGAAAAGCTATCCTTAACAATATTTTCAATCTTTCTAGTTTGTTGAATAGGAATTATAATCGTCAAGATTACACCTACAATCATTATAATCATCAACAAATCAATTAACGAAAATTTCTTAATCCCTGATGAACTCAAAACTATATTTTGTACAGTCTCTGAAAACTTTTTTATGGACATTCTTCCTCCTAAATCATCATTTCTATCTTTTCGAGGATAAAATTAATTAAAGTTGTTTTTTTTGTCAATTAATTTATTGAAATTTTTATAGACTCACAAATCGAGAACCGGTAAAATAATAAAATAATACTGAATTTCACTATTTATCAGTTGATTATAATAACATTAAAAACATAAATAAGCAACCCTACCACTATTATGATTAATCTATAACAGTCAGTATTCAATAAAAGCTTACATTACTTTAAAAAATCACATTATCTCATTTTGATCATATTCCAAAATTAAATATATGCCTTGATATATTGAGGAATAATATTGTAAAATTATCTTGACAAATGAAAGCCTAAATTAAATATTGCAACAAAGTTAAATATGAATAATTACTGATAAAAAAAATCAGTTTGTAATAATATATACCACTTTCAATAAAGTGGTTTTAATATATGGAAATGGAGTTGTTTATGCTTGAGAAACTTGAATCAGTAGTCAAGGCTGCTTGCCTAAAACATGGAGTTGGCTTGTATGACTTAGAACTGATTAATACTCAGCATGGTAAAGTATTATGTGTATATATAACAAAAGTAAATGGCGTCAATATCACTGATTGCACAAAAGTAAATAAAGAGATTAGTATGTTCTTAGACGCCGAAGAAACTTTAATTGACGGAGCTTTTACTTTAGAAGTCTCATCACCCGGTATTGAAAGACCCTTGAAATTCAAAAAACACTATATCAGTGCAATTAACGAGTTAATAAAAATTACATACTCTGAAAACACTCAAAAAAGCACAATTCAAGGTATCTTAAAAGAAGTAAATCCGGAACATATATTAATAGAACAAAACGATGAAATCTTAAATATTAAGTTTCACGATATTAAAAAAGCAAAGACATGTTTTCAAAATTTAAAAAAGGAGAATAAATGAGTTCTAACATCTTAGCTATTATAAAAGAACTTGCCAATATGAAACAACTTGACCAAGATAAAATTGAAAAAGCAGTCACTGATAGCCTACTTCACGTCCTTAATAAAAAACTTAAACCGGAAAATGAATTAGAGATTATTATAGATTATGAAACAAACTACCTTGCAGCAAGATTTTTAAAAGAAGTTGTGTACAACGATGAAACTTTAGGTCAAATATCACTTGAAGATGCCACAAGCGATTACAAAATTGACGCAGAAATTGGAGATACAGTTGAAGTTGAAATCCCTATCCAAAAGCTAGAGCCTAAGTTAATTAAAAATGCTCGCGAAGAAATTACTCATAAAATAAAAAAACTCGAAGAAGACCGCAAAATGTTTGATTATGAAAAACAAAAAAATCAAATAGTATATGGCAAAATAAAAAAATCTGATTATAATGGTTATATAGTTGACATAGGCTTTGCGGAAGGATTATTGCCCGTTGAAGAACAAGTAGATGATGAATTTTATAAAGTAGGCGATCATGTTCGTTGTTTTGTTTTAAACATACGGAAAAGAGGCAATGAACTAATAGTAATTCTTTCCAGAGCACATCCTGAATTTGTAAAAAAACTTCTCGAATTAGAAGTTCCTGAAATCTTATCCGGCGATATAGAAATTAAAAAAATAATTAGAGAACCGGGTATAAGAACAAAAGTAGCCGTTAAATCAATTAAAAATTCAGTTGATGCAGTTGGTTCATGTTTAGGGCCTAAAGGTATCAGAATAGAACAAATAAAAAAAGAATTACATGGTGAAATCGTAGATATTCTCGAATGGAGTGATGACCCTGAAGTATTAATAGCAAACGCTATTGGTCCTGATATAATAGAAAAAGTATATCTTACTGAAAAAGGGAGATTTGCCAGAATAATTGTAAGTGAAGAAAACAAAAACTTAGCAATCGGCAAACTTGGTAAAAATGTTAGACTTGCAGCTAAAGTAACAGATTATAAACTCGACATATTTACTAAAGAAGAATTTGAAGAAAAAATCGCTGAAGAAAGACGTATTACAAGTCATGTTAACGAGCTTGACGGTGTCAGCTCAAAAATAGCAGAAATATTAAAAGATCATGGATATACTTCTGTACAAGATATTTACAAAGCATCCATTCAAGAATTAACTCATATCGACGGAATTGGTGAAAAGATTGCAGAAAAAATTAAAGAATCCGCAAAGCATTTCTAATAATGAAACATCAAATATTAATCTTCAGGAGAAAAATTCTAATTTTTCTCCTGTAAGAACTTGCGTTATCTGTAAAAATAAACTGCCTAAAAACCAAATCAATAGGATAGTTTTAATCAATAATGAAATAATTATTGACGTAAATCACAAGCTAAATACTTATGGCTATTATCTATGTAATGATAAAAAATGTCAAATAGCAATATATAAATGGCTCTCAAAAAAAAAATTAAAAAGGTACCAAATTGAATCATAAAACATCTAAACGAATAGTTAGTTCAGAAACTAACAAGAATTCTGAAAAGCTAAACAAAGAGCAAGGCTTTCAGAAGATATTAACACTTTTACATTTTGCTTATAAAGCAAACAAACTTATCTATGGCCATGATTCAGTTTTACGTTTTATGAAAAACAAAAAAATTAACCTTGTTTTAGTTGCCGAAGATTTAAGTAAAAATTCATTCCAATCAATCTATGAGCAATCAATACAAGAAAATATAGAATTAATTAGCATTGGCAGTAAATCTGCATATTCACAATTAACCGGAAAACTTACCGGCATAATTGGCGTTTTAGACGATAATTTTAAAAGTGGAATAATAAAACACTTTTCTTTAATAGAAGTGGAGGAATAATTTTGACTTTACGTGTTTATGACTTAGCAAAAGAATTAAAAATCTCATCAGCAGCATTAATGAAACATCTTAATGATATGGGAATTGAAGTAAAATCTCATATGAAATATCTTGAAGACGATATCTCTGACAAGGTTAGGCAAAAATTTAAACAAGAAGTAGAACAAATGAAAAAACTTGAATCTGAAAGAAGAATGATTCAAGAGCAATTAAGAAATAAAGAAAAAACCGACAGAGAATCAAGACATTCAAATGTTTCAAACCCATTCAATGATACCCCTGTAAAAAAAGAATCGGAAAAAGTAGTTTCACCTTTTGATAATTCTACAAAGCAAAATGAAAAACCAACAACAAACAGAAAAGAATACGATTCACAAAGTAAACCAAACAACTATCAAAACAGACAAAACAATTATCAAAATAGGCCAAGGAAAACCTACAACGAAGATAATTCAGGTACCGGCTCTGAATCAAACTACAAAGGAAATAACAGACAATACGATAGACAAAGAAATTATCAAAATTCTTCAAATCCTTCAGATAGAAATTATCAAAATTCTCCAAACACTTCGGATAGAAATTATCAAAACAGACCAGAAAGAACCAATAGGCAAAATTATCGAGACAAACCTACTTCAGGAAGTCAAGAAAATACTCAAAACCGTCCTTATAGAGATAGACAAGGACAGCCGGGCTATCAACGTAATGAAACAGGCTCTTACAATGACAGAAACGCTAAAACTCGTTCTTATAAATCTAACGATTCCAGACAAAAAGATAGTGACAATCAATCAAATAGGTCATATTCATCTCGTACTACACCAAAAGTCAGTTTTCCAAAAGCAGGCATTGTAAAGCCTGAAATACCCGAAAAACCAAAAGAAAAAGTATTTGGCAAGAAAAAAGCTGTTGCATTTGACGATTTAGGTGATAAAAGTAAACATTTACAAGCAAAATTAAAAAATACTAAAAAAAGGAAAAAAGGCGAAGTAGTATCAGAAATTGACGAAGCTATCATCGAAAAAAACATTAAACAAACCCTTTCAACAAGCAAGAAAAAAAAGAAATACAAAAAAGAAGAAAAAAAGACTCAATTAATTGAAGAAATTTCAGAAATTAATATTAGTGAATTTACTTCCGTATCTGAATTAGCTAAAATAATTGATATCACTCCTTCAGAAATTATTACAAAATTCTTCCAAATGGGTAAAATGGTAACAATCAACCAAAGACTGGATAAAGATTCTTTAGAACTTATTTGCTCTGAATATGACTTAGATATTTGCTTTAAAGATGAATTTGGTACAGATATGTTACAAGACAAAATTGATGTTTTAGATGATATTGAAGAAAAATCTCGCCCACCGGTCGTTACCATAATGGGTCATGTTGATCATGGTAAAACTTCTATCTTAGATAAAATTCGTGACACCAAAGTAGTTGCAGGCGAATCAGGTGGTATTACACAACACGTTGGAGCATATCAAGCTATACATAATGGACAAAAGATAACCTTTATTGATACACCTGGTCACGAAGCATTTACTGCTATGCGTGCAAGAGGTGCAAATATTACAGACATTGCTGTTATAGTCGTTGCCGCAAATGATGGAGTTAAACCTCAAACAATTGAAGCAATAGACCATGCAAGAGCTGCCGGAGTAACCATGGTAATAGCAATTAATAAAATTGACTTACCTGAGGCAAACATTGATAAAACCATAGCTTCTTTATTAGAGCAAAATGTTTTTCTTGAAGGATATGGTGGTCAAATATCTTGGACTAAATGCTCTGCGATTACAGGAGAAGGCATTGATGAACTATTAGAGATGATTTTATTATCAGCTGAAATTCTTGAATTAAAAGCAAGATATAATGGTCCGGGTAAAGGCATTGTAATAGAATCAGAAAAAAATGCTCGAATGGGAGCAAAAGCAACTATCTTATTACAAGAAGGTAGTTTAAAAAAAGGTGGCAATATAGTTGTCGGCTCATGTTATGGTCATGTAAGAAAAATGGAAAACGAAAGAGGAAAAGAGCTTACAAAAATATATCCTGCGGACATAGCAGTTATTTATGGATTAAATGATGTTCCAAAAGCAGGAGATATTATAAATGTTGTTGAAAATGAAAAAATAGCTAGGCAAATTGGCGGAGAAAGACTGCTTATCAGGCAAGAAAGAGAAAAATTTCAAAATAAAACAAACTTAGGCAATCTCTTTAGCAAAATCAAACAAAATGAAATGACCGAATTAAGATTAGTAGTTAAAGCTGACGTGGACGGTTCTGTTGAAGCATTATGTGATTCTCTTCAAAAACTAAGCAATGACGAAATCAAAATCACTATTATCAGAAAATCTGTCGGTGGAATAATTGAAGCTGATGTTGACTTAGCCTCTGCCTCAGATGCAATAATTATTGGTTTTAATGTCAGAGCAAATAATAAAGCTAAAAAATTAGCTGAAGATAGTGGTGTCGAAATCAAATTTTACCAAATCATATATGATGCTATTGAAGATATAACAAAAGCTTTGATTGGTATGTTAAGTCCGGAATATCAAGAAAAAGTTCTTGGAAGTGCATTAGTCAAACAAGTCTTTAAAATTAAAAAAATTGGTACAATCGCCGGTTGTGCTGTCGAAAAAGGTATTATTCGAAGCAAAAGTAAAGTTAGACTTTATAGAGATGACAAAGTAATTTATACCGGGGAGATGGACAACTTAAAACATTATAATGAATCAGTTAATGAAGTAAAATCCGGTACCGAATGCGGTATCTCAATTCAAAATTATTCGGATATAAAAGAAGGCGACATAATTGAATGCTATATTATGGAAGAAGTTGAAAGAAAATTATAGGATAATATCATGAAAGGTTTTAGATTGGAACGTTTACAGAGTGAATTATATAAAGTTCTTTACTCTGTATTTAATGGCGAAATATCTGATAACAGAATTTCAGGCATTAGTATTACAAAAGTTAAACTCTCACCGGATTTATCATTATTAAAAGTTTACTTTTCTGATTATAATCAACAAATCCCATTAGAAAAAATTTTAGAGCTTCTTAATCGAAGTTCAGGTTTCATAAAAAAACAAATAGCAGGAGCTAATATTATGAGAACTATCCCTCAAATCGTATTCCAGTACGATAAAACTAATGAAAGAGTTGGAAAAATGGATGAACTCTTTCGCATTATTGCCGAAGAAAAACGTAACAATAATTATTATGATGATGACAGAGATAATGTTTATTACGATGATGATGAATTAGAAGACGAAGATTTTGAAGATTATGAAGAATACACTGATGATTTAGACGAAGATTTAGATTTTGATTATGAGGAAATTGAAGAAGACGAGGATGATAATTCTAAAAAATAATTGTAAAATTATAATCATGTAAATAATTTCTATAGCCTCTATCGTTGTAATTTACTATAGAGGCTTATTTATTGGAAGGAATATGATAAATAAAGAAATAAAAATTGTAAAAGAGTATTTTAATAATATAGTATGTAGTTCAAAAACAATAGCAATCGTTACTCATACAAACCCGGATGGTGACGGTTTAAGTGCCTGTATAGCACTCTACCATATTCTAAATAAAATATACAAAATCAAAACAGAAATCATTATGGACTCTATCTTCCCAAATAATCTTAAATTTCTGAAACCTGAAGAGTGTATTATTAATCCTTATGATGAAAATAAATTTTTCGATACTTTAATCATACTTGACTGTAACGAACCGGAGAGAATTGATACAAACAAAAAAATCTTTTCCAAAGCAAAAAACATATTTATAATAGACCATCATATTATAAAAAATGAGACAATAAACAACGACTATTTCTATTTTATTGATGAAAATGCTGTTTCTACGGGTATAATGTTGCACCGATTTTTAGATAATGTAATTCAAGGTTTTAATCAAAATGACAAGCGACTATATGCCAACTGTATATATACAACAATACTAAATGATACCAATAATTTTGTTAACAAAAATACAAATCAAGAATGTTTTACTTTAGCCGGTGAATTAACTAATTATGGTTTAAATCCTGCTGAAATAGTACATCAATTTTTATTAAAAACTAATCTTAATTATTTAAAATTTGTCGGGCAAAGTATGTCAACTTTAACTCTTTCATCTTCACAAAAAATTGCTTATTTTTATTCTACACTTACTATGTTAGAAGAAAATAATCTTACTACTCAAGCCTATTCAAAAATGATGAAATGGACTAAAGGCATAGCAAATATTGAGATTCAGGTAAGTTTTCAAGAATATAGAGAAAATGAATTTAGAGTTAGTTTACGTTCAGAAACAAAAGATGTTGCTGAAATCGCTCAAAAGTATTCAGGTGGAGGGCATAAAGAAGCAGCAGGATTTAAAATCAACGGCACACTACAGACTGTAATTAAGACAGTTATTAACGATATCGAAAGCTTTATAAAATGAAATCAGGTTTTTTACTTATAGATAAAGATAAAGATTGGACATCGTTTGATGTAGTTAAAAAAATACGTAATATTACACAGATAAAAAAAGTCGGACATATTGGTACACTTGACCCTTTTGCTACCGGCTTGTTAATCTTGCTATTTAATAAAGCTACTTCATTTTCTCAATACATAATAGACAACGATAAAGAATATCTCGTTAAAAGTCAATTTGACATTATGACTGAAACAGGAGACATTACAGGAAAAATCATTAACACAGAAAACTCTCCTACTCCAATCACAAAGAAACAATTTGAAGAAAAAATTAATCTAATAAAAAATATCTCATCACAAACTCCTCCAAAATACTCAGCAATCAAAGTTAATGGTGAAAAAGCATATAAAATGGCTTATAAAGGTAAAGACATAGTTTTACCGGAAAGAAATTTTAAAATCATTTCATTCGAATTTTTAGGAATAGATTACCCATATTTTATTTGGAAAGCAAAAGTTTCAAAAGGTACTTATATCAGAACTCTTACAGAGCAAATAGCAGAGTTGTTTGGGAAAATAGCAACAACTGTTGAGTTAAGAAGACTAAAAATAGGTAGTTTTGATGTCTCTAATTCTATTAAAATTAATCAAATAGATACTGACATAAAACTTCTTCAGCCTGATTTACTACTTGATGATTTTGAAAAAATTTCTTTAAATATTGATGAAGAAAGAAAATTTATTCATGGTCAAAACTTTACTATTTTTCATCACGATACTGCTAAATTAAGAGTTTATAATCACAAAAATGATTTTAAAGGTCTTGCAACCATTAACAATAATATCTTACATGCTATCAGAGTGCTAAATGACTAAACCGGTAATAACCATTGGAACTTTTGACGGAGTACACAAAGGTCACCAGTATCTATTAGCAGAGACTGTTAAAGAAGCAAGATTATGTAAGGCTAAGTCTATTGTTATAACATATCCAATACATCCTTTAGAAATTATTCATAATAAAATCTTCCCTTACCTTTTAACTGAACCCGAAAAAAGAGAATATCTAATCAAAAAAATTGGTATTGATGAAGTTTATTATTTAAATTTTGATAAAATACTATCACAAATGACTGCAGAAAACTTTCTAAAAGATATCCTTATCAAACAATTTAAACCACAGACAATCTTAACAGGGTACGATACTCATTTTGGTATAAACAGAACAGGTAATACTGAATTTCTTAAACAACGAGCTTTATTTTATAATTATAAGATAAAAGAAGTACTCCCTTTATATGTTAATGATATTATTCCCGGAAGTAGTTTAATTAGGGATTTAATCAGTTCCGGTTTAGTATCCTCGGCATTTAAATATTTAGGTCATTATTTTTCAATAATTGGAACAGTTGTTTCCGGTAAAAAAATAGGTAGAACTCTCGGATTCCCTACGATAAATCTACAACCTATTGAGGTTAATAAACTTATACCGGCTAATGGAGTATATTTCACTTGTTCAAAAATTGATAACAAATTATATTACGGAGCAACAAACATAGGAGTATCTCCATCAATTAAAACAGAAAATAAAGTAGAAATTGAAACATTCTTACTTAATTTCTCTGCCAATGTATATAATCAAAAGGTTGAACTCTTCTTTATTGAAAAAATCCGAGATGAGAAGAAATTTAATAATCAACAAGAATTAATAAATCAAATTTTTATGGATATTGAGTCTATTAAAAGTAAAATAATTCATTTCCATGAATGGAACACATTAAAAGAGTCATAAATTATGAGCAAATCAATCCAATTCTTTATTAAAAAAGTCTTACATTTTTATAAATCACTTTCTATTTCTGAAATATTGTTATTACTAACTTTACATATCTTTATTGCTTGGAATGGCATTCAGTTTATTTTAAATTCCTCTCATTTATTCTATTTAGTGGATTATTATAGTTTAATAAAAAATCTTAATTTCATCTTAGAATCATATACAAACTTAATTCCCTTAATAGCTTTCATAATCTTGTCAGGAATTATGGTATTTTTTTATTTACATAATTTATTTGAAATCATATTTGCCAAAAGATACTTTTTAAAAGAATATCAAACTGATAACAACTTCAGCATATTTACTAATTATAGTATGCCTGCTTTTTTTCATAATCTTTGGATGTTTTTTATTTTAGCATCATTTTTCTTGGTAATTATTGTTTTATATATTTTACTTTTAATCTTTGGGATTTATGTTAAAATTTCTCTATTATCTATTATCAAATATACTTTCACATATTTTTTCTTTTGTTTATTCTTTTTTAATTTAATGCTTAATGATTTTGTTTTACCTTTAGTTATCAAAGGATATACCTTTTCAAGAGCATTAAAACGCTTTTATAGATATCTTTCTATTCACAAGAAAAAAATCATTACTTATTACTTTTTTAAACTCTGTTTAATCTTCATTAACTTAGCCTTACTGACAATAACAGTAAGCCTTCTGAGTCCTTTTTTTATAAAACATAATATCTTTCTATATCTCCCATTTATTGATAATTCATATAGTATTTTCAATACTCTGTTTTTCTTTTTTATTGCTATTACAATATCATTACTGATCAACTCATTTTGGATTCAATTTTTAAATGTGCTTAGTTCAATAGTAAAATACAAAATCTTTAATACATACTTCAATCGTAATAAATAAACAAGGACTTGAAAACAATTAATAAGGATGTTTAATAATGTTATTGTACGAGCAACCCTGCTTGCACTAAAAACATAAATCACGTGTATCCAATATTTTATAAGAAACTACAAGCTGAGAGCTTTTAGAACTCTTATCACATTTTGAGGTAGTATCTATAATTTTATAAAAAAAAGGCAGTCAAAGACTGCCTTTTTTATTAATACATCTATTACTTAAGTAATATCATCTTCTTAATTTGTTGATGACTATCGGTTTTAATTTCATAAAAATAAATACCCGAAGTCACAGATTCATTATTTTTATTTAATCCATTCCAAGTTGTTATATGTTTACCTGCGTTTAAGCGTTCGTTTACAAGGGTAATAACCTTTTGACCTTTAACATTATAAATATTTATTTTAACATTAGATGTTTCTTTTAAATCAAAAGCTATATTAGTTTCCGGATTAAATGGATTTGGATAATTTTGATGTAAGTTAACTCCTAATACTTCTAATGTTTGATCGTTATTAGAAACAAAGTTATCAGGAGGAATTGTAGTAAATTTAATAGCTAATCCATTTTGCAAAGTTGTTGCTGAATCTTGGTAATAATCAGCAAATGTATAGCAGATACCATCTGATTGGGTTGGGTTTTCTATTCCAACAGTAGAGTAATTAACATTTACTGAAGGATTTAAAATTGTATGATATTGATACACTATATCACCATCTTCATTTCCTTTAGGATATAAAATAGCTTGGAATTTCACAGTTCCTAAAGTTTGATTTGAATCAGATGAGAAATAGGTATCATCCCATTGGACAATAAATCTATTATTAGCACTATCATACCAATATTTAATTTCCATATCAAGGTAACCTTCTCCATCAATTTGACCTTTTAAATCATCAAAAAAGACTGCGAGCATATTATAAGGTCCGAGAGCTGATGGGATATTCCAATTTCTAAAATCATCCATATCTGTTTCACCAAAAGCTATCCAACCGTTTGAGCATATAGTAATTTGATCTTGAACATTACCATAATATTTAAAATCAAACGGTAAGTCAATAGTTTCAGATTCATCATCACTTAAAGTAATAATTGAACCATTTCCTCCTAAATCAGGATTGATTTCTACCCAATTATATGTAGGAGCTTCGGGATAATCTGTGTCAAAGCTATCATAAGCAAAATAACCATAAGCATCAGGTCCTGTAGGAGCGGTATTATCAACTACACCTAATTCTAATCTAAAATATGATTTATAAATTGGAAGATCATCTTTTACATAATTAACTGCAAAAAGTGCTGTTCTACCGGCATAAACACCTTCTTCAACATTCAATGTAAAATCTACATTTGCTGTTGCTCCGGCATTCATATCAGGAATATTGAAACTATCTTCATCAATAGAACAAGCATCAGTTAAAGGTTCTATATAAGCTGTTACTCCTGAAGTTGCAAAAGAACTATAATTTTTTATTGTTAAAGTTACTGTTCCACTTTCACCTGCACCGATATTTTGATTATCATTTTGAGGAATAGCAGATCTTACACTAAAATGATAACCACCTGAAACTAAAGCAAATTTAGCATTATGATTAGAAGGATTAATATTTAAGTTCATATTAACAGCTAAATTATCCGGGCAATCTTCATTTAAGCTTATATCAAATTCAACATTTGCTGTAGCACCGGAAGCAAGAGTAGAGAGTGAAGCTTCAGAATTAGAAATGCTTAAATATTGATTATTTGAGCTTAATACAGTGGTAATATCATTTACAGCAGAATCACTAAAATTCTTTAAATAAACTCTAATAGTAGCTGTTTGTCCTGCAAAGAAATTTCCATCTATAATTTCTTGAGAGGTTACACCAACACCGGTATTATTATTAATAAGAACTTGTTTGATAACAGGTCTTCTATTTCTTGCAGAAATAGTAACTCTATAATAAGTACCTTCGTCTGTATTTGGTAAAGGTAAAATAGCATTACCGTCAACTATTTGTACATAGGTAAAATCTGTTCCGTTTTTAGATGCAGTGGCAAAACCCTTATCAATATTACCTGCATCAATAACAATTGAATTTTCATTTACAGACACTTCATCAGGTAATGTAACTGCTATATTTTCAGGGTCTAATACCCACATATTTAATGATGGATCAGATAAGATATTATAAGTTCCCCAATAGAAATTCACAATACCGTCGTTTTGTTGTTCTCTTGGATAGTTATTATAAATCTCGATTCTGCCTCTCATAACACTTGAGCCAAAAATTCTGATACCTTCATCAAAAACACCGTACATCATTCCAGAGCCGATAGAGTTGTTATATTCTGTACTAGTGTATAAAAAAGAAGGTCCAACAAAAGCTACGGCACCATTTGGTTGACCACTTGAGCCCAAATTCATAAAAGTTTCACCAAAACTTGGATTATAGGTAGAATGATTATAATCACCTGTATCACAGACAATAGAATATACTAAAGCCAATTTTCCATTATTATTAATAGTTTGTAAATGTTGATTATAAAATATTGGATAATGCCATCCGTTTGCGGCACCCCAGCCTCTATAAGTAACAATCTGAGCTCCTGCATTTAATTTATTCATAATATCACTTGTTGAAGCCTGAGGATCAAAAAGTGTATCAACATTAGTATATCCGGATTCTAACATCTTATTAGCTATCCATTTTGACATCTTAATTGGAGTTGTAGGAGTAATTCCACCACTTGAATAGTTTGCTGCAATGACTAAACCTCTAGTCATCCAATCATCAGTATTTTGGAAATTACCCATTTCATAATAACGAGTTTTAAATGTCAAAGTATGCAAATCATTATCAAGATTAAAACTAAAACGTCCAACCAATAATTCAGGGAAAAAATCATTTCCAACTATTGTACCATAAGGTAAGTCTGTAGCATCATAGGTTCTAGTGTCAGGCTCTTCATATTGGAAAGGAGGGATTCTATAATATGAACCACTTCTGGAATTACCAATCAATAAAAGATAATCAGGTTTAACGCTCAAAGAATTATATTTATTTCTAATCATAGTTTTTATTTGTTCATTACCGGCATTATCTCCGGCATCTTCTTTATAAAGTATATGAATATCAAAACCTAAAGACTTTTTCCAATTAACAAAATTTATGATCGCTTCATGATCAGCTAATCCATTATGAGAAACAATAATCATAGATGGTTTTTTATAATTTAAAGCACTTAAATAACTACCATCATAATTTGAAGCTAAAGATCTGTAAGAAGAAACAAAAGCCTCTGATATTTCAGTTGGTATATCAATAGCACCATTACCGGTTAAAGTAAAGCTTGCTTCTTTTATAATATCTATCTCATTATTATTTTGTGAAACCATATCAATAAAAACTGTAAATCCTCTCATTTCTTTAAAAACAAAATCTTTACTTATAAATATTTTTTCATTTCTTGTGTTATAAGAAGTTCTTATAAGTTCACCACTTAAATTGTACGTTTCTACCAACATACTGTTAACTGTCAAATCAGCTGTTTGCACCGGTAACGCAAATGTTTTTGATAAAGCGGGTAATTTAGTTTCAGTCATCATCTTTTTGATACTTGGCATTGACTTGCTATTAACCACAAAACTATATTCAACAGACTGAAAATTAGTTTGTACTGATTCAGTGATACTGTTATTGATCATAGCTTGTGAACTGATTTCATCAGTCATAAAACTTTCATAAGAACTGTTTAAATTGTCAACAGCGAATACAAATGAAACCATCATACAAATACTGATGAATACTAAAAATTTCTTCATTTTTACTCCTTTACTTTAAAAGCATAGCTTTTTTTGTTAAATTATTTTCTTTATTCTTTATATTTATCATATAAATACCGGAAGCTAAATCATTAGATTCTAGCCTATAAACAAAGAACTCTTCTTTTGTAGGCAAAAATTTTTCTGATTTAACTAACTGACCTTTAACGTTATAAATGTTTAATCTTGTCTCTTGTGTCTCCATACCGATTAATTTAAATCTTATATTCGTAACAGGATTAAATGGATTGGGATATATTTGTAATTCATTTTGTGAAACTTGAGAAATAATTTCATCTTCAATGGATGTTGTATAAGCTCCAACCTTTAACCTTATGTTATCAACTCTCCATCCGGGATCAGTCAATAATTCGTGATTAGGATTTCCTTCAATCCCATCCTTTAATCTGAAATTCACATAAAATTCTGAATCCATATAGTCATCTAAGGGTATAATAACCTTTTCCCAACTATCATATTTGCCCGACCTCGACCATATAACTTGTGGAACCTCACTCGATATAATCAATTCTACTGAAATGAAATCATTATCCCATTCTGTATAACTAAAAGTATCAAACTCTAAATAGGCTTGTCTATCACCAAAAGAACTCAAGTCTATCGGGAAAACTGTACTAAATGAAATGTTTGCACCTGAATCATAATAATCTAACCATTCCCAACTATCAGCTAAAAAACTGTTGTTCTGGGAAGAGTCTGAAACAACCAACCACGGGCCGTCAAATGTCCAGTTGCAACACGAACCTTCAAATATTTCTTCAAACAATAACATAGTTTGAACTAAATCTAAATGCAAGCAAAGTCCCATATCTGATAATGTAATTTCTTGTATATATGGCATAATCGATTCATCATCAGGAATGACAGTAATCTGATGTATTCCTTGAAAATAATCAACACTAAAAGTTGGATTAAAATATATCGTGTCCGGTTCAACACTATCAATTATTAGCTTACCTGAGATCGGATTTCCATCCATATTAATTGAACCTGTAAATAATGCTGTATCAAGAGGTATTAAATTAACTTCGACATTATTTACAGTATTATTACTAATCTGAACATTTGATAAGCTTATAGTTTTAAAACCTTTTTTTGAAAACTTAATATTATACAAGCCTTCAAACAAAAAACGACTTACTTTCCCATCATTTTTAATCTGATGATTTTGATAAGAATCAGACCATACTTCCATAATCTTATAATTTACTGATTCCGACCCCAAACTACTTGCATTTGTGACAGTTATATCCATTCTTCCTATATTGGCAGGAAATTGATCTTGAGTTGTATTAATAACAAAAGATTCAAAAGCATCAATATAACTATCTAATTGACTTTCAACAAACTCAACAGATGGTATTTGTGAAAACTCACTATTAGATAACATAAAAGCAGAAATAGATTTGTTTACAAATAACCAATCTAAAATATTACCATTGCGTTCAGTTTGAGGAAATGCTTGCCAATTGCTATCAAATGAATCTGATATTTCATCAGCAACTGTAAGAAGATTTTCATAATCAACTATTTCTCTGACACCTAACCAATTATATGGAAAAACAACATTTTTATCATCAGTAGTATTATTAAAAATCAATGCAGAATGAATACTATAATCATCAATAAAATCTACCAAAGCTTTAGTTTCAGCTTCAGAATAAGCTTCTGAACCTCGATAATTTAAACTACCTTGTTCATATTGATTATAGGTTATACCATGTATCCAATTGCTATCAAAATTATAATACAAATCAACTCCATCATAAAAAGAATCAAATGTATTATTTTGATTTATATCACGTAAATTATTTTGAAACTCATTCAATGAGTTTCCAATTACAGCATCAAGACCATCCGGATTTAAAGTTATTATGAAATAAAAATTAACATTCTCTAACCATGAAACATAAGGCTCTTCTTCTCGCAAAGAAAGCAAATTAGTTAACAATTTAAGATTTAAATACATATTGCTTAAATCATTAGCTCTAATACCACTTAAAAACAATAAATTATTTGCTCCTTCAACATTGTTACTTACTTTTACAGCCTTAAGGATTTGATTATTTTCTTGAGAATAACCATAATCAATGATTGACATTAAATCTTGATTTTGAGTTTCAAGATTGATAATGTATTCTGTTATTTCCTCATAATCTAAATATCCATCGGGAATATCTCTATTAATTAATGAATGATTAACTTCTTGAGCCGTAAGTATCGAACTGATTATAAATATCAGTATTAATAAATACTTATGCATTTTTCCTCCGAGAGTATAACTCTCAATTTGTATATCAGCACTCATCTGATTGTGATTTACTCACTTCTCTGACTTTTATAAAGAACTATTCTATATTTATATAAGCAATATTCTTTCCAAAAGCATAATATTGCACTATTTAAATAAAAGAACTTTAGCTACAAGCAATTTCCATTATCATAATAAACCTACAACCGACCTCCAAGATGCTTTTTTCCATCCTGGAGGTCCCTTGCTTCACGGTTGCTTATCATACTGTCAAGTCCTAAATATGGTTGACAGTTTTTTTGTTTATTCATATCTTTAAATTTCCTTAAGCAATTTGATTTTCAATACTATTTTTATAAATATATGAAGGGGTTTTATACATTAAACTTAAGT
>Ga0334900_1001013_pt1 | contig 34410 bp, 28 predicted proteins | sample GraSluR3_MG_2_FD_207231 | JGI IMG/M metagenome (GOLD analysis project Ga0334900, IMG submission 207231) | Sludge microbial communities from methane-producing bioreactor in Wageningen University, Netherlands - Granular Sludge_31_08-R3 | ecosystem: Engineered > Bioreactor > Anaerobic >... | reverse complement strand
GATAGTGTTCATTTCAGATAATTTCAAAACTTATCCATCATTTTGACTCCTATTTTTGTTTGATATTCATAAAGGATTTATTGAATTTATCCTTCATAATAGTGTCAACTTATTCAGGACTAGACAAATTTATAAAAATATAGAAATAAGAAAAGCAAATAGCATAATTAATTATTCTGGTTACTCTCTATCTATGTAGCATTTATTTCCTAAAATGATTATCATTAAAGCATTTTAATACTTCAATAACTTCTTTCTAATCAATATGACAAATGATTTTAATCCGGCTAAGAAGCTACATTTAGCATATTTTTTACAAATATATTTATATCCAAATCTATAGTAATCTTCCCAAAAAGAATTTCTAAGAGGAGATGTAATAACAGGTTGTTGTAATTGTGGCTGTAAACATTCAGATGCATTACTTGGCCGAACTATTAAACTCTCACTGATTTTGTCAAAAACGGATTTACCCTTATCACTATTTACCAAAACAAGAGATATTCCCTTATTATCATCAAAATCAGGCATAGATTTTTCAATACCCCAAAAATCTGCCATAGTTATATCTGAGACCCTGTTAATTGATGTAAATCGACAAACATGACAGCTTGGTCTTAAGATTAAGCAACTATAAAATAAAACTTTATGCTTTTGAAAAAATGTAGTTTTATAATCAAATTTATCATTACTATATTCTACAAGCTCCTTAGATTCATGCCAACCTATAATCTTTGATCTAAAAAAATAATTTGCTACTTTATGCTTACGCTCTAAACTCTTAATATGATTTTCCCACATCAATGGGCTAGGAACACCATAACATACAGTATCAACCGTTATCAAATTCTCACAATTTATTTTTTTTGCATATAGAAAGTTCAACAAACCTGAAACTTGACATGGCGTACCAGTAAATAATACTTTTTTCTCATTCTTTAATAATTCTGCAATTTCAACATAAGTATTACCCAATGAACTCTGGACATATTTTGAACCTCTAAACTTATCTCTTTCAGCAGCAGTTGTAGCTTTATCGTGCATTACATTAAATTTATCATCAAATTTAACTCCATAAACTATTCCGTTATTCTTGAGAAAATAGTCAGATATTGCAGTAAATACTCCACCGGAAGTGCTACTCTCTCGAACTTGCTCAGATTTATGCTTAACTGCAAAAACTTCAGGTGTCTTATTAAATAGTACTTCTTCTTTTTGAAATGCACAAACAAGTATACATTTCTTACAATCAATGCACAACTCTTGATTTATTTGCGGATACAAAAAGCCTTCTGTATCTCTAACCATCTCAATTGCATTAACCGGGCAAACATACTTGCAAGCTGTACATCCGCAACAATTTTCTTTTTTATCATATACAAAGTTCATTTTATACCTTTATTTGTTAAAATTGAATATAATTTTAAATCTATTAATCAAATTTATAATCTCTACCTTTTCAAACAAATACCCATGCAAGAATAACAAACTCAAACATACCAAACTAACAATAATCACCAATCTAATCCAGTCAATAATTGATTCTGTACTTATTGCTAAATAAGAAAATAAACTATATACTATAAATATGATTAAAAAAGTATTTAAAATTCTATATACTGATTTTTTAATAGAAGTTTTTGTTAATTTCCTTGGGATAAATATCAACAAATCTATAACTCTGTACACATTGGATAAAATTGAGGCAATCAACACACCATATATCCCATAAATATTTACCAAAATAACACCAAATATAACAATAATTAAGCCCTGTATAGTTGTTTGTATTGAGGTTTCTTTAAACAATCCTGCAGATATAACAAGCATTCCTTCAGGTGTTTTTAAATTATAAAATAAGCCATTTAACACAAACAAAAATCCTAACAAAGGTAAATCATAAGATATATCTGTTATCCCATGCGTATATATTCTTATAAATGGCATAATAGTAACAAACGTCACCGCATAAAACAAAGATAAAAGAAAATAGTAAAAATACTCAAATTCTCTAAATGATTTTTTCAATATATCAATTTGACCTTTTGCAATGACATTACCAAAAGAAGCAGCTAATCCACTTATAAAAACGCCAAGTAGGTTATTGATTCCACTCATAACCATATTAAAAATAACATAAACACTGACAATTTTCAAATCTTTTAAAAATATAGTCAAGATTATTACAGGTGCTCCTAATTGAACCGTCCCTAAAATCTGTAAATATAAGGCATACCATCTTTTACTCAAAGAAGAATAATCAGGTTTCGCCTTGAAATCTAAATATTTATACCGCATCTTTGTATATGTATATAATATCAATATCCTAAAAACTATTGATAGTAAGGCTACTGCTTTCAACAACACAATGTTTGTATGTAACTTAGCCAATGCTACAATTATTACTGTGGATACAACTATATGTGCAATGGTACTAATTGAGACAATATAAGTCTTTTGATCAGCAGTTAAAAAAACTCTATACTTTGCTAAGGTTAAAAACTCGAATATACCACTAAAACCCAAAACAATAACTAATATAGAAATTGAAGTGCTTGAGAGTATTTCTGTATCTACAATAAACGGGAAAATTAAAGCTAATATTAAAACCAATCCAATAAATATATATCCGGATTTATGATAAAATTCTTTTGCAGCAACTATAATTGAATTTACTAAAGCATAATCTTTATTAGCTAACGGAGTATATAAAGCATAAATTGCAGCTCCGGATAACCCTGCTTCTACTAATCTAAAATAACCGATAAACTGCATTATTGAAGAGACTAAACCATTTATCTCTGAGCCATAATACTCTAACATAATTCTCGGTACAATAAACCCGGATATCATAATGATAACCTGCATTGCTGCCGAGGATAATGAATTATAGAAAAAAAATTTAGATCTACTCATTACAGACTTAATATCATCTTTAAATATTCTTCTGATTTACTTTTCTCGTCAGATAAATATTTATCAACTTCATTATAATCAATATCTTTTAGGTCAATATCATTACTTAAATCACTAATTAATCTGTCTTCTAAATGTAAAACATCCAATAAATTAGTTACCCTTGATCCTCTATTTTTTGGAATAATTGTATAAAAATTTTTCCGATATACTATAGAAAAAGTTGTCCCGTGAAATGAGTCCGTAACTACATATTTTGCATTTTTAAATAAAGTCAAAAACTCTTCCGGACTTGCATCTAATTTGATTGATTTAAAAGGTCGGTATTCAAATGGCAAACTAACAATTTCTACAATTCCTAATCCTTCTCTTTTGGATATATGATTGGCAATTTTATTTATCTCCGGATACTTAGATAATCTGTAAACTAAAATATATTGCTTTTTACGAGGATTATCTTTTTCAATACTCTCTAAATCTGATTTACTTACAAGTAAAGATGGGTCTAAAGTATGATAAACTTCTATAGAACTATTTTTTTCGATATAGTCTTTAAGATCTCTTTCTCTTACAGATATCTTATCATAATTTTGCAATAACTTAAAAAATTCAGATTTCATTTTTTCATTATCAATTATAGAAACAGATCCTACACTTGCAGAATAAGTAGCCTTTCTTAAATTTGGGCAATTAAAATCACAAAACATTATTTGATTTAAACCTTTTGTTATCTCAGGATTCCAAATCTGATCACTACCACAAACAACTAAATCATAAGATGCTAAATCTTTTTGTAAATCATTTAATTGTAGTTTTGAAGTCAAATTAAGTTTCGATTGACAAAATTGTTTAAATCTGATAATTCTGTTGTTAATCCTATTCCTTAATAACAGCAGATAATAAAATAATTGCAATAACTGCTTGAATGACTTGATTTTTAAGAAACTATTAAAATTATACTTTAAAAATTCTATATCAAAGAAATCATAATTCAATACACTTACAGAATGACCAAACTGTTCTATTCTTTTTTTTAAACAATAAATTTGTAAAACTGCTCCATAATTAACAGAGTTACTAAATGACACAATCAAAACCTTCATAAACTCTCTCTTTTATTTTTTTTGCATTAGACTTTCTTTATTCTTCTGCAATAATTTCATTAATCAGAATTTCCATATCAATTTTGATTCTTAACTTTAAAGCAGGTAAAATCTTCTTAATATACTCAATATGCTTTGCAATATTTACACTATCACTCATATAACTTAATCCTAAAACTATAGACTCTATTGAATAAGGATCAACATAATGTATTGCAGGTCCTGCAACTTCAGGAATAGAAGTGATATATGAAGCTAAAACCGGTTTCCATCTATATAATGCTTCCAAAACAGGCAAGCCATAGCCCTCACTTTTTGAAGTAAAGAGTAAAAAACTACATTGTTGATACATATCAGAAAGAATAGATTTATCTACATAATCATAATGCTTTACCCAATTATCAATAATATCTAATTCTTTACTATTAAAAAATTTGCGAATATTTTTTGCTTTCTTGTCATCAATGCCTGTTGTATATAAGAATAAATCATTGTTATTCGATTGTTTATACTGACAGAACGCTTTAAGGGTTCTCAAATAGTTTTTTTCTACTCTGTCACCGCTTAAAAATAAAATAAATTTTTCCTTAAACTCAGTTTTGATTTCCTGCTTATCATATAATATATCCTGATAATAAAAACTAATATTTTTAGCAGAAACATATTTAACAATCTGTTGCAGTGAATAATTTGATACAGTAAAGATTTTATCACAATAAATGAGATACTTTTTCAAATAATATTTGTAAGCAAGTTTTTTAATTTTATCTTTAAAATAGTCAAAAGCTAAGAAAAACTTTATTGATAAATCATTATTACTATACCTGTCAACAAACAAGTCTAACGGTCTCAATCCATGAACAGTTAGATATATTTTTAGAGTTGGATATTTATCTTTAAGTACTTTTAACACCTTAAAATCAGCTACACTTAATAAGGGTATAAATAAAACAGAATCATTTGAAAATTTATAATCTATCAGAGTATCTTTGATTTTTAGTACATTACTTTTTTGATGATTATGGATAGTAGTTTCATCATCTCCAATCGGTTGCCGTCCTTCAGGCCATAAGATATTTAAAGAAATTTTATCAGTTTTTTCTTGTAATAATAGTGTAATCTTTTTAGCATAATTCCCACCACCGTGAATCATCTTATGCCTATTCATACCCATCCAGATAAAATCAATATATATTTTTTTCATAACTCTCCAATAAACTACAAACTACACTAAATCATTTAAATATTTTGATAAATTTGCTATTATCGACTGATAATTATATTCTTGTAACTTCTCTACAGGATCATCACAAATTTTAATTTCTAAGCTATAAGCTTTATGAAACAAAGATACCATTTCATCTATATTATGCGATGAAGCTGTCTCACCAAGCTCATTTTCTTTAAGGAAATTATAAAGTTCCCCTTCTTCAACATTAAAACTAATAATTGGTTTTTTACATAAAGCATACTCACAAATTTTTAGAGAAATCGTATCTTTATGCGTCTTAGGATAATAAAAATGGATCAAAACATCTGAATTATTTTGTAACTGTAATACCTCATGTTTTGGCATTAAATCTCGACATTTAATATAAGGATTATTTAATTTTTCTATAAACTGCTTTGTAGATTCATCTGTTAAACCAATCATAATCAAGTCACAATTATGGATATCATACTTTTTGACAAAAGCATCAAAAGCCTTAACTAAACTTGAGGGGTTATAATCATCATATTTTAAATAATATTTTCCGGTATAAAGAAATGTAAACCTATCGGTTTTCTTTTCCTTTTTCTTTAGAATACCTCGAAAATCATCATAATCAAACCCGTTTGACACCTTAATAATTTTTGCTTTCGGCTTATAACTATGATATAACTCATTTAAAATATTATCAGTACAAACTGTGATTAAATCTGCATTTTGTACACAAAGTTTTTCCCAAAACCAATCCCAAAATCGTCTAATAAAACTTTGTTTCAAATTAATCGGCATATTTTTCCATGGATCATGAAAGTCTAAAACAAGCTTTATCTTACATAGCTTCTTTAACAGTAAAGCTCCCACAAATGAACTATATGGCCAACCTCCAACCATAACAATCTTTATCTTTTCTTTTTTAATCGTTAAAATCATTTGAGGTAAATAAAATAAAATCCACCAAATAAACTTATCAGGTGAAAAAAGTAAATCCTTAATTAGAAACTTCAACTTACTAAAAAGTTTAGAATTAACATTACAAGCACTCAAGGCTTCAATTTCAGGGAAATTTATTTTTTTTCGAAATATCTTCGCTGATTTTGGTATATCATCATTAAGTTTTTTATTTATGTTACGCGTATAATATCCTGTGAATATATATTGCTCAAAATTATACAAATCTAAATACTTAGATATTTTTAAATTCCTGAATGTTGTCACTATGTTATACGGTGCATAATAAACGGCTAAATATAGTATTTTTGTCTTTGGCATATTAATCTCAATTTACCTATTATTTGCATCTTCAATTGCTAACTTATATTGCTCATATACTTCGTGATGTTTATTTTCATACAGTTTAGATTTTATAATTGCCTGCTCACCAAGTATTTTAATTTGTTCAGGATTATTTATCAAATATAGCATTTTATTCTTTAAATCTTCTTTGTTATTTGTTTCAAATAATAAGCCATCGACATTATCATTAATAATCTTTGATGGTCCATGAGTATTGGAAGCTATTGTTGCCAAACCACAAGTTAAAGCTTCTAAACAAACAATACCAAAAGGCTCTGTTAATGATGGTAAAACAAAAATATCAGCTCTATGATACTCTTTTATTAGTAAGTGCTGTGGCATAAAATGCTTAATCGTGACATACTCAGCAAGTTGATTTGATTCTATAAACTGCAAATAATCATTAAGTAAGTGCCCCGTTCCTACAATAGTTAACCTAATGTGAGGATATAATTTAATTAAATCACTAAAAGCCTTAAGTAAAAGAATATGATTTTTCACATACATAAAAAAGCCTATAGTTAAGAACTCCAAAGTAGGCTTCTTCTCATTATTAAAAGGCTTTGGCTTAAAAATATCTCGATTATAAGTATTTTCACTAACTATCACATTTGCATCCGGATAAAAAGATTTAATATCTTGAGCAAATTTCACTGAAACAGCTATTGTAGCATATGCATTTTTCATTACTTTTTTTAATTGATTCCGAACAGTTTGATTAAAAACTATCTTTCCTTCAACAGGTATTGCATGATAAAAATCTATACCATGAGAAGTAACAACAAAAGGAATACCTAATTTTTTAGATAATTTTGCCGCAATCATACCGGTTGGATGTAAACAATGGGCATGAATAATATCAAAATCTCCTTTTTTTATGAATTTTGATATCTTAAAATAAATCATGTGTGCATAAAGCTGATTAAACCAGTTCTTTGGGAAACCCCAATACTGAATAATTTTATATCTTGATTCATCAACAACAGCAGTTAGATTCTTTGTTGTCCAATGTTTTTTATACTCTTTGTCCCTGCAAAGAGGATACTTATTCTGAAAAAAATAGACATAATAATCTATATTAAAATCTTCCTTCATCCTAATTATTGGATAATGTACAAATCCTAAAAATATACTAGATAAATACAAGACTTTCATACTTATAACTCCTTAAGAAAATTGAATGATTAAATTTGGTTTAAACATTAAATTGTCTGATTCGCAAGTATCTTTAACATACATTAAGCAATAGTAATATCCTAAAATATTCCAATAAATGAAATAAGATCTTATACTTGCAGGTACAGAAACAGAAACTATAAAGAAAAGCATAAACACTAATAATTGTTTTTCATTTTCACTTAAAAGCTTAATCTTTAATAAATCAAATATGGATTTTCTTGATTCATTATTAATTAATGGTAATAAGGATGAAAAAACAATCACACATAGAAAGAATAACCCAATAAATCCTTCTGTCGCCACAGTTTCAAAAAAAATACTATGAGGGACTATTATTAAATTGGTAGAAATAAGTCTTTGAGGACTATTTGTTTTTTCAAAATTACCGGTACCTACACCAAAACCATATGACTCAGAAAACTTTTCGAGACTGATAACATATAATTCTTTCCTGATACTTGTTGAACCAAGTCTTTGAGATTTCGCCTCAAAACCAAAAGATAAGACATGTTCTTTAATTCGCTTAATTGTTAAAAACCTTACTAAGGGATAGTTAATAAAGATATATGATACTATCAAAGAAACTAACAAAATTACTGTCAATTTATACAACTTACTTGTTTTAAATAAAAACTTGTACAACAAAAACGGGAATAAAGTAAGCATAACTAATCTTGAGCCTTGTACGCCCATAATAATAAAAAGTATAAGCATTATTGTTATAGAAATATAGTTTAAAAACTTACCTTTCATAAAAAAAAGAATAGAACAACATAATAACAATATAGCCGGTAAATCATTCTCATTATTAAATGAGCCTGTTGGGATAAATGATAATTCATCATGAAATTTCGAAACCGGTAAGTGTTGTAATGTAGCTATTTCCCATACACAAACTCCAATATTCCATACAACACAAACAAGAATAATAAACTCATATATTTTAATTCTTTTTTTTGTTTTCAAAACCTGAGTAATTACATAAAAGATAAAAAAGGACATAAATCGTAAATGTAAATGCCTGAATCCATCATCTTGATTTTGAGAAAAAAAAATCGATACTAATCCATACATAAGCAAACAAGAAAAGAAAAAATATATAAGCAATATACTTTTATTAAAATGAAAACCTTCAAAATTTAATATTTGAAAAAGAGCTACTATGACAAATGCTATTGTAGAAAAATAATAAGTTATTAAAAACTTACCCTCATAATACGGGAAAATCTGAAAAAAGACAGAGATAAAAACTAAAGCTAAAAGAAATAATTCTATTTTCCCGATTAGATAGTTTCTCTTACTATTAAAAACAGTTGATTTTAAATTCATTTACGAAACAAAATCTTCCATATTTCTTTAAACTTATTCTTGTCTTCTTCATTCAATAGATTAATAAACAAAACACAAGAACAAGAGAAAAACAATGAAGTAATAAAGACCAAAATACAAAACAATGCTCTCTTAGGATAAGCTCTATTACCCGGTAAGTTTGGATAATCGATAATTTCTAGTTTATCCATATTATCTATTTCTTCAAGCTTAGCAATTTCATATTGAGGATATAAAGTTTCTAACATTATCTTCATTAACTCTAGTCCATAAATCTTTTCTTCTAACGTAAATCTATTATCATTAATATTTTCCAAAGCTAATAAAAAAGGGATTTCTTCATTAACAGATTGTAAAGCCTTTAAATTATTTTTTATTATGTTATGTTTTGCTGATAATTCTTTATGTAACAGAGAATTAGGCATATATTGCTCAGCAAAATTCAATTCCAATTCATTCTCAAAGTATTCTACAATGATATTACTATATACTTCAATGGAAGCTTTAGCTTGATCTTCTATCTCAATAATATTATTATCAATTTGATATTCCTTGATTTCATTTGTTAAAGTTTTCATCTTATCAGATATCTCATTAATTCTTGATTCCAACAACATTCGTTTTTGTCTTCCGGAATTATTAACATTATTTTGAGCATAATTAAGGAGTTCGTTTAAGTAAAATTCAGATATTTTCTTTGAAAATTCTTTATCTATTGTAGTAACTTTAACAGTTAAAAAAGACACCTCGTCATTAATCATTATATCAAACATTTCACTATGGAAACTTTTAATGGCATTATCCATAGCTTTTAAGGAATCTTTTGTTGTTATTTCGAAATATTTAATTAAATTAAATTCATTAATTGCTTTTTCAGTTATAGTCCTACTTTTTAATACTGCAGAATAGTTGTATGCTAAAAGTTTCGGAGTTGAAGAGGCACCTAATCCTAAACCTGATAACAAATTAGACCCAACGGAAAACTCTTCAGAACTTATTGGATAAACAGTAAATTCAGAAGCCCATTTTTCTGTAACAATTAAACTATAAAAAACAGCAATAACAGACATTATCAGAGTAAAAATAATAATTGACTTTTTATTTTTAACAACAATCAAAAGCATATCCAACAAGTTTATTTTATTCATTCCTTACCTCAAAATTCTTTTTTATAATGTATACTTTCTGCAAGCATACTCAAACGCAACTTATTACTAAAATATTTTTATGTCAAGCGAAAAATTCTCCTATTTATCTTGACAAGTAATTGAGAATTTATAATGTTGAAAAAAAAATTGGATGAATTATGAAAGTATTAATAATTTTAGGTACAAGACCGGAAGCAATTAAATTTGCACCTTTATATTTTGAATTAAGTAAACATTTTATTACAAAGATTTGTATAACAGCTCAACATAGAGAAATGCTTGATCAAGTTCTGGATTTTTTTAAAATCATTCCTGATTATGATTTAGATATCATGTCTCCCAATCAAAATTTATTTGATATTTCGGCTAAAATTCTTTTAAAATTAAAAGAGGTTATAGATGACTTTAGTCCGGATATAATTTTTGTTCAAGGGGACACCAGTTCCACACTTCTTGGTGCTTTAGCAGGTTTTTATGAAAAAATCAAGATTGCACACCTTGAAGCAGGTTTAAGAACTTATAATAAGTATCATCCCTTTCCTGAAGAGATGAACAGGCAATTAACATCCAGATTAGCAGACATACATTTCGTACCGTGCATAAACAATAAAACTAATTTAAATAATGAGGGAATTAATCAAAATATCTTTCAAGTTGGGAATACTGTAATTGATGCTTTATTGTTAGGTCTAAAAATCATTAAAGAATCAGGTGAAAAAAGATATTATCAAGATTTTAATTATTTAGATTTTAATAAAAAAATAATCCTTATTACCAGTCATAGACGAGAAAGTTTTGGTGAAGGATTTTTAAATATTTGTAATGCGATAAAGGATCTTTCATACAAATATCCCAACGCTCAATTTGTTTACCCTGTTCATTTAAATCCAAATGTTCAAAAACCGGTCAAAGAAATTTTATCAAGATTAAAGAATGTTTTCTTAACTTCACCTCTTGAATATCATCAATTAATCTGGTTAATGAATAAATCATATTTTGTGATGACTGATTCCGGAGGTATTCAAGAAGAAGCTCCGGCACTTGGCAAGCCGGTATTAGTTATGCGTGAAGTAACAGAAAGAACAGAAGGAGTTGAAGCAGGTACTGCTTTACTTGTTGGAACAGATAAAGATAAAATTATTACAGAAGCAAGTAATCTTTTTGATAATGACTCTGATTATTTAAAAATGTCAAAAGCTATTAATCCGTATGGAGATGGAGATTCCTCTCAAAAAGTTGCCTTGATATTAAAAGAGCATTTCAATCAGAACTAATATATAAAAACATTAAAGGCTGCTTAAGAATTAACTTAGCAGCCTTATTATTTCATTATTTAATTTTTAGTATCTTTTTTGTTTTATAGTTATTGTGGTCATTGAGCATTCTGGCAAAATATACTCCTGCAGGCACGGTTTTAGAGTTATAATCTTTTCCGTCCCATTGCACTTTATTACCTTTAAGGGTATTTATCTTTTGTCCTCTTATGTTAAAAATCTCAATAGTTCTTTTCTCATTAAGAGATTTTTCATTATTAGTAAGTTCAAAATTAATCTGATCATTAAAAGGATTTGGGTATGCATTAATCTCTTTTAATTGAGGGACAACTGTATCGACAAGGCTTGTATTTATCTGGTTCATAACCATAGCACTTGCCCCAATACCAAGATTTATTTCATCAACTAATTGTTTACTATAATCATAAATTTGAAATTTTGATGAACCAACCCAATCACCGGGATTTAAAACATAATAGTATGACTCATCATAAATCAAATGTGATCCTCCTGCAAAAGCCGGATTAGAAGCATCATTAACTATATCATAAGATTCAATATTATAACTTAATAATCCGGAACCAAAGGCATCACCGACATATACTAAATCATCAATACCGGGCTGTATAGTTGTTAAAAATGAAGAAATAAAACTTATTGTATGTATTACTTGACCGGTATTAACATCTACGATAAACACAGATCCCTTAATATCATTATAATTTCCTGTACACATTATATGAAGGAATTGATTATTAATGTAAATAATACCTTGAGGGTTAGTACCTACTTCAATTTCAGTAATTTTTGTAAAATTATTCAAATCAATTAAAGCGACTTTACCTATAGAATAATTAGGATATTGCACACCGGTCAAGGTAACATATAATTTATCATTTACAATAATCATAGCTTCAGGTCCAATTCCTATTTCCATACTATCTGATACTTGACTATTACTTAAATCAATTTTGTATAATTTATTAGTCATCATTCCGGTAACATAAGCAAAATCTTCATAAAATATAATACTCCACGGATTGGCTGAATCTTCCAACTCTATTATTGCTATATTCTCTCCGGTATTAACATTTATCACTTGTATTTCATTATCTCCTGAATTAACAACATAAATCTTATCGTCATAGATTTTAATATCGTTACCATACATACCTATTTGGCTAAAGTTATTATTTGCAGTAAAACTTGTCAAATCTACTTTCCCGAGTGTTTGACTATTTGCATTTACAACAAACATTTCTTTCCCGAACAAAAAGCTTATACTAACTAATACAAGCATAAACAAAAAGACCTTTTTCATCTTTTCCTCCTTATTTTTTATAATAATTTAAAATTTAACTGGATTTCCCAATTTCTTCCCGGTTCAGGAGTATAAGGGAAATTCTGATATTTTTTATCAAAAACATTATATAACGAATAAACAATTTGAGTTTTAATCTTACCAAAATTTAAAGAAAATGATGTACCGGTATTATATATCTCATATCCTTTAAGTGGTTTTATTAATTGGTCTCTTGTACTCCATTGTTTTCCTTGAGCGATATAACTAAAACTTTGAGAAAAATTATAAAGATTTAAATCAAGACTAATATTCCAATTCCAAGAGGGAGTATAAACGATATACTTACCATAAAACTCTGAATCTTTAGAAACATCCCGAGCTATAATCCTTGTATAATTTGCTTTAATTGTTTGATTTTTAAGAAAAGTATAGGATCCGTAAGCTTCCCAATTTTTTATTTCGGCGTCTTGAACATTACCAGGTTTCCAACCTTGATTTGATCTATACCAATAGATTAGATTTTTAGTTTGATTCTTCCATATTGCTACACCAATAGAAGGATTAGTTTTAGCATTTGCTTCTACTCTCCAACCTATTGATTCTTCGGCTTTTAAGTCTGGATTGCCATTAGTTTGAGAATCTCCTTTCCAATACAAATCATAAAATGAGGGTACGGTATATGAGGTTCCCAAGCTGGATTTAATCTCAAAATCTATTACCGAATAGACTTGATTATTAAACTCTAATCTCCATGAAAGATAATCATCTAAATCACTATGATTATCATATCTTGTACTCATAATTAATTGAGGAACTACATAATATAAGTCTCTCATTATCTTAAAAGAAGAAAAATATGAATTTATTTGATGAGACAACTTATCAATAGAGTTAAGATTATACAACAAATCATTATATTCAAACATACTTTCTTTATATTCATTACCAATACTCAAACTAAAATCATAATCAGCAATGTTTTTATCAGTATTCAATATTGTTTTAATACCATAATTTGTTGAAAGGTTTTCATCTATGGCATAGTAAAATCCAACAGGTGCTTGAGTATTATCATAAATGGATTTTTGTTTTGAATGATATAATTGGCTTTCAATATTTAAAAAATTCAATTGTAATGAATAATAAAGTGCATTATTTATATTTTCCCCTTTTTGGGAAGCTTGTCTGTACATTGACAAATAATTTACAGGACCCGGTAATTGTTTATAAAATTTCTGATACCTAAAATTATAAATAATTCTATTCTTATTAAATCTATAGTTAACATCAGCTGACAGATTATAAATATTTTTATCATTATATTCACGTATAAATTTTTTACCTCGATACTCATATTCAAAGTCATTATCTGCTCTGATTACCGAATTATTAATTAAGATATTTAAATTTCTGATTACGAGATTTAAGTTTATATTTTGTTTATAGGCATTATATGAACCGATTGACTGACTAAATGAAAAATCATTATGTTGTTGTCCTTTTATTGAGTTAATAATTATCATCCCGGCAATCCCCCCCGAACCAGTTTCAACAGAAACATTATTTTTCACTATTTCAATAGATTCTATTTGATTTGTAGGGATATTAGATAAATCCACTTCTTGACCGGTCGGATTGAGGATAATATTATCCCACATAATGATGGTATGTTTGCCTTTATGTCCTCCAAGGGAAATGGTTTGTTTTTCACCGGAAAGCTTTATCCCTCTGACGTCAAATTCAGGAATATCTTTAAGCAAGTCACTTACAGCTGAATATGATTTATTAAGAGCTTGCACCTCAATCCTTTTAGAAGTAGTATTTAATCTAAAATTAGAATCTTCAGCTTGAGATTTAATGATAAATTCTTCTGTTGAGATTGGAATTTGCTGTAATTTTATATATGGATGAGCATACAAATCTACAACTTTTACTTTTGTTTCACGAAAGCCTAATCTATGAAATCTTATAAGCTCATTTTCTCTTAATTTAGGGAATCTCACAACACCCAAGCTATCTGAAACTACTGAAAATTCCTCACCTTGAGCAATCACATAAGGAATCGGTTTATTATTATCATCAATCACCTTTACTGTCAAGGCATTAAGAGGAATGCAACATAAGATAATTAACACGTATAAATATTTCATTTTTTCTCCGGTTTATAGATTATATTATTAATTTTTGTATAGGGATTTTGAACATAGGCAAAATTCATCTCAAAAATTTGATTAAGGTATTTTTCATTAAAAACTTCATTTGCACTCCCCTCAGCGAAGACTTGACCGGCTTTAACAAAGACTATTTTATCAGCAAATTCAGCAGATAGATTTAGATTATGAGAAACCATAATAATAGTTTTATTTTGTTGTTGATTAATCTCTTTTAATATCTGTAGTATCTCAATTTGATGATTAATATCCAGGCTGGACAGGCTTTCGTCCATTAAAATACACTTTGTATCTTGAATTAATGCTCTTGCGATTAAAACTCTTTGTTTTTCTCCTCCACTTAATTGATTAAAATATCTATCCTTAAAGATATTTAAATCTAACAATTGCATATATTTCTCTACAATTTCATAATCATTATCTTTATATGTTGAAAGAAAATCCATCCAGGGATAGCGACCCATCAGCAAAAATTCTTCTAATTTATAATCAAATTGCAAATGAAATTCCTGAGGGATAAAGGCTATTTTTTGAGCTATCTCTTTCTCTTTCTGATGATTAATAGAAATGCCATCTATAAGAATATCACCTTTATCAATAGCTAATATCTTATTAATTGTTTTTAACAGAGTTGTTTTCCCGGCTCCATTTGGTCCCAAAATAAACGAAAAATCACCTGCTTTAAAACTTGTTGACAGTCGATTTAATACTTTATTGTCAACATAACTCATCTCTATATCTTTAATCTCTATCATTTAATACTCCTTTATCAAAAAATTTAACCACCATATATCTTTATATCTATCTATGTTTTAAACAATTACATACATTCAAAAAAAAAACTAAAAATATCTTTACAAAAAAGCTTGCTAATTCCTACTTGTTTACTATGTTATATAAGAAAGGAGGAATTAATGCAAATAACTACAAAAACTGAATACTCACTAAGAGCTTTATGTGAGCTTTGTTTCAGAGAAAAACCTGTTTCTCTTAGAATTATTGCGGACACTCAAAGGCTTCCTCTAAAATATTTAGAACACCTTTTCCGTGATCTCAAAAGTAATGACATTGTCAGAAGCATATCAGGAGCAAAAGGTGGATATATACTTAACAAAAATGCTGAAAATATAACATTATTTGATATTTTACAGGCTGTAGAAAAAGAAATCTCTCCTAATCCTTGTGCTTGTTCTTTAGACACACCCTATTGCATAGGATTACCTTGTAAATTTCATGATGTTTGGGAAAAAATTAACCTTCAAATCTTTGAATATTATAAAAAAATAACTCTTTCAGAAATTTGTAAAGAGATAAAGGAGTAAACAATGCAAAGAATTTATCTTGATAACTGTTTAACTTCCAAACCTGACCCTCAGGTTGTAGAAGCTATGATGCCATACCTAACAGACCATTTTTATTTCCCCGGTAATTTTATTAGTACCGGATCATTAGCTAAAAAGGCAATCAGTGATTTTAAAAAGACTATCGCTCAATCTATGAATGCAGAAGAGCAAGAAATACATCTTACTTCAAGTGGTACAGCAGCAAATAATGTCGGCATAAAAGGTTACATTATGGCAAATGCCGATAAAGGTGGACACATTATATGTTCGGAAATCGACTACCCTGACATCCTGACAAACGCAGCCTTTTTTGAAGAAAGTGGCTTTGATGTTACATATCTCGGTGCTGATAAAGACGGTTTAATAAACTTAGATGAACTTCAAAACGCAATCACAAATGAAACAATCTTAGTTATGACCACCTTTGCTAATCATGTAATGGGTACCATTCAACCTATCAAAAAAATCAGTGAAATAATTAAAAATAAAAATACCCAAACTGCATTATTTGTTGATGCAGGTCAAGCTTATGGACGTATGCTTATTGATGTTAAAGAACTCGGCATTGATATGATGTCTGTTAGTGCTCACAAAATACACGGTCCCCAAGGAGCCGGAGCTTTATACGTCAAAAAAGGCATTAATCTTAGTCAAACCAAACACGGCATCGTTCGTATGGATGATTTAGACACAGGTGGAATTTCTATGGCTGCACTTGCAGGTTTTGCTAAAGCAGTAGAAATTCAATTTAAAGACTTAGATAATAATATTAAATATATTAGAAGTTTACAAAATAGACTTCTAGAAGGCATTCAAAAAAATATCGACCATATCTACATCAACGGACCAATCGGTGAAAACAGAATTTGCCACAATCTTAATGTTTCAATGGACTATATAGAAGGTGAAGCAATTATGATGATGCTCGATTTAGCCGGAATCACTGTTGCAACCGGTAGTGCTTGTGCCTCACAAGGACTTAAAGCAAACTATATCCTAATGGCTACAGGTAGAAACTTTGTCCAGTCACACGGCTCAATGAAATTCACACTCAGTAAGTTTAACACCGAAAATGAAATTGATTACGTTATCGAAAAATTAACCGAAATAGTTAAAACTCTTAGAGAACGTAGCCCACTTACCAAAAATTAATCCAAAAGGAGATATAAAATGGAATATTCAGAAAAAGTTTTGGATCACTTTATGAATCCAAGAAATATAGGGAAAATACCCGAAGCAAATGCAATAGCAACCGAAGGAAGCCCGGCTTGTGGTGATCAAGTAACTTTTTATTTAAAAATTAATGACCAAACACATATTATCGATGACATAAAGTTTATGTCTTACGGCTGTGCATCAAATATCGCAACTGCATCGATTGCCTCAGAACTCGTCAAAGGTAAGCACATTGACCAAGCTAAAGATGTGTCGTGGAAAACTGTCGCCTCTGAATTAGATGGTCTCCCTCCAATCAAAATGCACTGCTCTGTTCTTGCTGTTGACGCTATGAGAACCGCTATCAAAAAATATGAAATCGAACACGGACTAAGAGAACCGGAACCTTTTAACAAACAAACTGTTATTGAAGAACTACGCAATGTCATCTATCCTCAAGTAGGTGAAGATATTGTTACACTCAAGATGGTTAAATATGTAAATGTAGAAGACGGCGTAGTTATTATTGATCTTGATATACCAAAATTTGACACATACAGAAATGGTGTAGCTGACGAAATCAAAGAACACTTAGAAAAATTTCCGGATGTAAAAGACATAAAAATCACTCTGCCATAAGAAAAAATCAAGTTTTATACAGGGGACCTCCAGGATGGAAAAAAGCATCTTGGAGGTCTCCTGTATAATAGTAGTATAATAGTTACTCAACCTCTAATAAAAAATATAACAAACTTCATGGTTTAAACAAAGAACTCTAATTACAAAATCTCTGTTTCAGTTAAATACTCACTTTCAGGCTCTTTAATTAATATTGATGTTAGCTGTTCATCATCTATAAACCCGTTAATCTTTTTTTTATATAATTCTCTAGTTACTGTATTATCAATTTCATTTTTTCTGTTTATTGATATGTTTAAATAATCTTCATTTGTGTCTATACCAAGAAATTTCCTGTTTAATACATTTGCAGCTATGCCAGTAGTACTGCTTCCTGTAAAAGGGTCTAATATCCAAGCATTTTTATTTGTAGAAGCTAAAATAATCCTAATTAATAAAGCTAAGGGCTTCTGAGTAGGATGTTTCCCACATGATTTTTCCCATTTTCCTATTGACGGTAAATGCCAAACATCCTTCATCTGAGTACCACCATTTAATTCTTTCATTAACTTATAATTAAAAAAATGTGTAGTTTTTTTTTCTTTTCTAGCCCAGAGAATAAACTCGGTTGAATGAGTAAAATATTTACATGATAGATTAGGAGGTGGGTTTGTTTTCACCCATGTTACACAGTTAAGAATTTTATAATTTAACTCATTTAACATCTGAGCAACTGAAAAAATATTATGATAAGTTCCACTTATCCAGATGGTTCCTGTATCTTTAAGATGATTTCTACAAGCTTTTAGCCATTTATAGTTAAACTCATTATCTTTTTTAAAGCCATTTGATTTATCCCAATCACCCTTATTTACACTAACCATTTTGCCACTATGAACAGAAAACCCTCCATTTGACAAAAAATAAGGAGGATCAGCAAAAATCATATCAAATTCAAAGTCAAACTGATTAAGTATCTCGATGCAATCACCTTTGACTAAATTAAAGGCTTTGTCTTTTGACTTAAAAAATGGACTTATCATTTCTTTAAAACTGTTAAATCAATATTAGGAATAATTTGAGAATTTGTATATTTTTTCTTATAATAAAATGCCCTTCTTCTTACTTTTATAAAACCACCATGTCCATCAGGTGCATTGGTGACATCTTTATTGCTTGAACCTTTAGTTTTCGGTTCTATATACTCTCCCATACTACAGGATAATTTATCAGCATGACCTTTAATAATATAGCTTTTAATCAACTCCCAATCTGTTTTAAAAATTGATGAACAACTAACATCAGGTTTATCAAGGAAAAAATCTAGTATAACATAATCATTTTGATCAAGACTATTGCCATTTTCTTTAGCTAAATAAACAATCCAAAAGGTAAGAGATATCTTTTTTCTAATTTTTGCATTTTCCCATTCTTCTTTTGCAACTTCACAATAGTTAATCATTTGTATAGCTGTTGGCTCTTTTGCTTTAATATCTCCATTTATATTCTTTTGAAGAGGAAGGATTTTTATCTCACAACCAATTTCTGGTATATCAGCATCATCTTTATTATTATTTTTTATTCCTAATAAAGTCTCAACAATAAGACCTGAAGCACCTTTTTTCATTTTTTGACGCTCAATTGACAACTCTTTTTTTATTTGTCCAATACTTTTACCTTTTGAATTTGATATAATTTGAAAATAAGGAGTCATGTATTCAATAACTTTACTACTAATCATAATTTATCCTTTTTATACTTGAACATTCTCTCAACATAATATCTTTATAAGCATTACTGTCTTTATTAGAAATTAACAACTCAGTTAACTTGCCTCTTTTTTCAGAATTGGCATTTACCATTCTTGTTGCATGAACACGCTTTATAAAAAAAGGCTCATATAAGTCATCAAAAAAATTATCATTAGGGTTTTTACTTCTTACATCAGAGTTACTTAGTATAAAAGAATACCCTTTTTCATCAAGTCTTTTACAAAAAGTACTTAATCTTACTTGTTCATTATCGTCAAAAACTTCTTTTGAATATGAGTTAAAACTTGATGTTTTGCTTAAAGGTTTATATGGAGGATCTAAATAAAAAAAACAGTTTTTATCTGCATAATTCATAGTAACCTCAAAATCTTCGTTTAAAATATCAACACATTGTAACAATTTACTATCTGCCAAAATTGTTTTTTTATCGCATATTGTAGGTTTTTTATAGCTCCCAAAAGGAACATTAAACATACCCTTTTTATTTACCCTATATAAGCCATTAAAACATGTCCTGTTAAGAAAAATAAAAAAAGCCGAATTTTCAATAATATTATATTCTTTACTATTAAACTTATCTCTGATTTCTAAAAAATATTCTTTCCTTGCTTCATCATTTAATGGCAAATAATAACTCTCTATATTTTGCAATAAATCAATCAAAACTTTAGGACTACTTTTAACAGTCTTATAAACATTTATCAAATCTTTATTTATATCATTTATTACTGCTTTTTTTATATTCTGATATTTCTGCAATATCCAAAATAAAACTGCACCTCCACCAACAAACGGTTCTATGTATGTTACATCATCTTTACATAATATATTCTTTGGTAAAGCATTATCAATATCATTTAATAACTGAGTTTTTCCACCAACCCATTTAATAAATGGTTTTGCTTTTTCATTCATATAAGTAACTACTTTCAATTTTTAATATAATAAACACAATTAATCATAACAATTAAAATTGTCAAGCTCAATCATCAAGAAAAAAAGCCAAAACACTCTATGTTTCTGTATTAAGAACAGATAAAAAATTATTTCTTTTTAAACAATAATATATATATAAAAAGAGGGCAGCCTAAAAATGAAGTGATAATACCAACGGGGAGTTCGATTGGTAAAAGATGCATTGCCAGAAAATCACAGAAGATTAAAAAAACAGCCCCTCCAATAATCGAATAAATAAACACCCTTTTTTGTTCAGCCCCAAATACTAAACGAACAAGCTGCGGAACTATCAGGCCTACAAAGCCAATAATACCTGCATAAGCAACACAAATACCTGTAAGTAAAGACGAAACAAAAAAGATTTTCTTTCTGAGTTTTATGACATTTATACCCATACTTTTTGCTACTTCATCGCCGGAAGTAAGTATGTTAAGTTGATTAGAAAGGCAAAATAAATAAAAACAAAACACTAAAGACAAGACAAAAAAGACTAAAAAATATATCCATTCATTATAACTAAAAATATGCCCGGTATTACCCATTAAAACTTGTAAAATCAGAGCTGTATCTTTTTGAAACCAATATAACATTAATGATATTAATGAGGAAATAAACATTCCTGTAATTATCCCCGAAAACAGTAATTTATTAGGGTCTCTGTACTTACCTGCATTTGCCAATGCCCACACTAATATCATAGTCAATAAGGCACCGAGAAAACCAAACAACGGCATCAAAACTATAAACCCGGTCAAACCGCCAATTATACTACCTAAAGCAGCCCCTGAAGAAATGCCTAGTATATATGGTTCAGCTAAAGGATTATTTAACATTATCTGATAAACTGAGCCTGTTCCGGCTAAACTGATACCACACAATACAGTAAGTAAAAATCTCGGTAATCTTAAATGGATTAAAATATTATAAGCTTTATAGTCATACATTAAATATAATAGGCTGATAGCTATAAATAAAAATACCAATAAAGAAAACTTTACTCCGTTAAGCCTACGATTTTTTGTCATATTAATTATTTTCTCCGTAAAAAATCTCAATTAATAATTGTATCCCTTGAATATTTCTTGGTCCTGCTCTAAGTAATAAATCAGGATTAACTTCATCAATCGTGTATATTTTGTTATTTTTTACGGCATTAATATTTGTCCAACCTTTACGATTTTTAACATCTTGAGCAGTGATTCCCGGATAGGTAAGGATAATTACATCAGGATTAAGTTTTACCACATCCTCAGAATTAACTCTTGCATAATCTCTTATGAGAGAAGGAAATATATTTTCAGCACCTGAAAGTAATAGTAATTGCCCCAAATATGAATCATTAGAAGCTGACATTATTGGATCTCCATATATTTCAATAAAGACATTTGGTTTATTTTCTCTAGCGTCTGCAATTTTCTTAAACTCATTTATATGAGTTAAGAAATAAGTTTTAAGAGAATCTGCTTTCTCAATCACATTACATATTACACCCAGCGTATCTATCATATCTATCAAATCATCAATATGCGATGGATACAATTGGACAGTCTCAATGTTCATCTTGTTGAGCTGAGTAGAGATTTCGTTTTGTTCAAGTGCTGTTGTAAAGACAAGATCAGGATTCAATGCGATAATCTTTTCAAGATTTAACTGCCCAAAATTACCAACCTTTTCTTTGTTTTGCATTTCTTGCGGATAGTCACACTCAGCAGTTAGCCCTACAATCTTATCACTTACCCCAAGATATGACATTATTTCAGCTATTTCAGGAGATAAAACAACGTATCTTGTTTCTTTATTATTATCTTGAACTGAACACGCAATTAAAGCAAAACTTAAAAATATACCAACAACTATCTTACTCTTTAAAAAAGTAGTTTTACGCAAAAAAAATAAGGCTTTCATTTTTCCCTTTCCAGTGTGCCTAATGCGTCCCGGGAAAGGGCTTGAAGCCTTTTGCCACTCTATCCTTGCTCCGCGGATAATGACCCGGAACACATTGGCAGGTTTCCTGACTTGCGGTAGGTTTTTGATATTTTAGCCTTCCCATTATTACTAACAGTGACTAAAACAGCCTTTTAAAAACCGCTTACAGTGGCGGAGACCGTTCTCGCTTTTCACGAGATTCCCTTTTACACTTGCACCAATATGTATATAACGTTAGATTGATTTCTTAACATTTTTTGTCAAGAAAAATAACTTATTTTTTCATATCAAATCTATCTTTCAAATAAAACAAAATCTATACGAACACATTTTTCATCAAAATCTATAAATTTTTAAAATATATCACATAAAGTTAATTCTATGTATATCAGACAAATAATACAAAACATAAAAAAATAATTGTATTTTTTTAATTATTTAACTTGACAAAAAAACCATAGTTTTGTTTTTTGTGAAGTATCAATAGCGTGTTGCCGAGATAGCTCAGTCGGTAGAGCAGAGGCCTGAAAAGCCTTGTGTCCCCAGTTCAAGTCTGGGTCTTGGCACCATTTTGATTTAAAAGTGGATTTATTTTAGAAATAAAGTAAATCCACTTTTTTTATTTTAAAAAAATAAGATATTATTTGACAAAATTTCCACACTTGATTTTTTTAAATAAAACATAATAATTGGAGGATAAATTGAAGAATATTCTTGTAATTGGTGCAGCAGGACAAATTGGTTCTGAACTTGTCCCTGAACTCAGGAAAAGATACGGCACGAATAATGTTGTAGCAGCTGACTTAAACACAGAAGCAAATGCTGAAATTCTTAGAGCAGGACCTTTTGAAAAAATTGACATTTTAGACACTGATAAAATCGTCGAAGTAATGAAAAAATTCAAAATAGATACTGTATATAATCTTGTAGCATTACTTTCTGCAAAAGGTGAAGCAATGCCAAATTTATCTTGGAAAATCAATATAGGTGGCTTAGTAAACCTACTTGACATCTGTGTTGAATATAAATCCGCACTATTCACTCCAAGTTCAATTGGGGCTTTTGGTCCCGGAACACCTAAAATAAAGACCCCTCAAGACACAATTCAAAGGCCAAATACTATTTACGGAGTAACAAAAGTTTCCGGTGAACTACTCTGCGACTACTACTTTAAACGTTTTGGATTAGACACAAGAGGAGTCAGATACCCGGGTATCATTTCAAATGTTACTGCTCCGGGTGGAGGAACAACCGACTATGCAGTACATATCTACTATGATGCAATCCAAAAAGGTCATTATACCTGCTTTTTAAAAGAAGGTTCTCAAATGGATATGATGTATATGCCTGACGCAGTAAATGCAGCTATTGAAGTTATGGAAGCAAATCCGGCTAAACTCAAACATCGAAATGCCTTCAATGTAACAGCTATGCACTTTGCACCCGAAAACTTATACGCAGAAATTAAAAAACATATTCCTGATTTCACTATGGATTATGATGTAGACCCTATTAGACAAGCTATTGCTGATTCATGGCCTGACAGTTTAGATGATACCTGTGCAAAAGAAGAATGGGGCTGGAAACCAACCTATGATTTAAACGCTATGACTAAAGATATGCTCAATGTTTTAAGCAAAAAGTTGAAAAAATAAATCCCTAATGACAATAAAAATAATTTATAAATATACCAAACTAAATTGTTTGGTATATTTTATTTTCTAAATATGAATATGATTTTTGGTCACGGAATTGATATTATAGAAATTTCAAGAATAAAAAAAGCTATTGAAAAGTCAGAACGATTCCAAACTAAACTTTTTTCACAAAATGAAATTGCCTATTGTGAATCCAAAGCTAATAAATATCAAAGTTATGCTGCTCGGTTTGCAACTAAAGAAGCTTTTTTCAAAGCAATCGGCACAGGTTGGGCAAATGGAATTCAATGGACAGATATTGAAGTTTTAAATAATGAATCGGGCAAACCCATCCTTTGCCTTCATAATAAAGCGTTAGTTTTTATAAATGAAAATAATATTAATAATCTACACGTTTCTATAAGTCACCTAAAAGACATTGCTATAGCATCTGTAATATTAGAAAAATAAAAATTTCTTGACATAATAAGATTATTTTAAAAGCTTTAAGTTATGGAGTTATTATGAAGATTTTATTAGTTGACGATGAAGATTTAAGCCGTGAAGCTATCAGAGATTTTATTGTTGAACAATTAGGTCATAAAATTGACGAATATAGAAATGGCCTTGATGCTTGGAAAGCATGGCAAGAATTTCATTACCCTGTCGTTATAAGCGATATTAAAATGCCTGTAATGACCGGCATTGAGCTAATCGAAGAAATTAAAAACCACCCCAAAGGCAAACTAACTGATGTAATCTTAATTACCGGCTATGCAGATACAGATAGTGCTATCAGAGCCTTAAAAGCTGGAGCTTATGATTATCTACAAAAACCTGTAAATATCGAAGAACTCGCTTCAGTACTTGATAAAGTTGAAGAACATCAAAGCCTTTTATCTGAAAACACAGAACTTAAGGATAATTTTTCTCAAACATTTAATAAAGAAACCGATAAGTTAAAAAAACAGTTGAATTTTTATCAATCAGCATATTCTAATGTTGTGGGTATCGGAAATGTAGGGATATTTTCAGACTCTATGAAGGCTATTACCTCAATGTGTGAAAAGCTACATCAAGACAGGACAATTCCTGTGCTTATAGAAGGAGAAACCGGTACCGGTAAAGAAGTTATTGCCAGAAAAGTTCACTTTGGAAATGCTGAGACTAATAAACCCTTTGTTTCCATAAACTGTTCTGCTATATCGCCATCACTTTTTGAAAGCGAACTCTTTGGTTATGAAGAAGGTGCATTTACCGGAGCTAAAAAATCCGGTCAAATCGGTAAACTTGAACTTGCTCAAGGCGGAACAATCTTTCTTGATGAAATAGGAGAAATGCCTTTAGATTTACAACCTAAACTCCTTAGAGCTATTCAACAACTCGAAATATATAAAGTTGGCAGCAATAAAAAAGTTAAGCTTGACGTTCGTTTCATCTGTGCCACAAATAAAAACTTACTCGACCTTAGTAAAGAAGGTAGATTTAGAACTGATTTATATTATAGACTAAGTGTTGCAAAAATAGTCATTCCCCCTTTAAGAGACAGAAAAGAAGAAATAATCCCTTTAGCCCAAATGTTTCTCTACCAATTTGCCGAAGCTAAAAAGAGGAAATTTAGAATCTTTGACAAAAAAGCAATCTCTATCTTAGAAAAATACAACTGGCCCGGTAATATACGTGAACTGCAAAACACAATTGAACGTGTAGTATTACTATATGATGATTATGAAGTCAAATCTCAATACTTATCCTTTTTAGAAAATGATGATATATATAATGACTGTAAAGACAAACCCCTACAACCGGGAAATATTGTCCTGCCTGAAGACAAACTTAATCTCGAAAACTTAGAAATAGAAATAGTAAAAAAGACTCTAAAAAAATTTAATCAAAACAAAACAAAAACTGCTGAATATCTTGGTTTAACTCGTAGTGCTTTAAGATCAAGAATCAGTAAATTTCAATAATAAGCAGGTTAAAAAATGATAAAAAGAAAACAAACAAGAAAGATAAAATTAGGTAATATGTTCATCGGGGGAGACAGTCCCATAAGTATTCAATCTATGTGTACTACTAAAACTTATGACACAATAAACACATTAAAACAGATAAAGAAACTTGAACAAGCCGGTTGTGAAATCGTAAGAATCGCTATCCCTGATATGGAAAGTGCTGAAGCAATTAAAAGCATTAAATCTCGTATAAATATACCGTTAATAGCTGACATACATTTCGATTACAGATTAGCTATTGCAGCTATTGATGCTGACATTGACGGAATAAGATTAAATCCCGGCAACATAGGCAGTGAAGAAAAAATCAAACTCGTAATAGACAAACTTAAAGAAAAAAATATCCCTGTAAGAATTGGTGTTAATAGTGGTTCAATCGCCAAACACATTCTTTCAAAGTATGGTGTTTCTGCACAAGGTATTGTAGAAAGTGCCTTAGAACACGTCAAAATCTTAGAAAAACATAACTATGACAACATAAAGATATCTGTCAAAGCCAGTTCAGTTCCTTTAACTATAGAATCATATAGACTTCTTTCACAAAAAACTGATTATCCCTTACATCTTGGTGTCACAGAATCAGGCACAGATTTTGCCGGCACAATCAAGTCTTCAATTGGCATTGGAACACTTCTCGCTGAAGGCATTGGAGACACAATAAGAGTTTCATTAACAGCAGACCCTGTAAATGAAATAGTAGTCGCTAAACAAATCTTAAAATCACTTAATCTCAGAAAAGGATTAGAACTTATCAGCTGTCCTACTTGCGGTAGAACTAATATCCCTTTAATAGACATCGTAAATGAAGCACAAAAGCAATTAGAACCCTTTGCAAATTTAGATATCACAGTTGCTGTGATGGGCTGTGAAGTAAATGGTCCGGGGGAAGCTCGTGAAGCTGATTATGGTATTGCCGGAGGTAAAAATGAAGGACTTGTTTTTAAAAAAGGAGAAATTATCAAGAAAGTCCCTACAGATATGTTGATACCAGAATTATTAAAACTTATAAAAGCTGATATAAAATAATAAGGAATGTCTTTTAAAAAATCCAATCATAATACTTACGAGATATATATTGCTTTAATTCTTTTTTTAATATCAAATCTCATCTTTGCTGAAGAAAATAATTTAATTATTAGAAAAATTATCTTCGAAGGTAACAATAGTTTTTCAAGTAAACAACTTAAAAATGTTATCTTATTAAAAGAAGGTTCTCCTGTTGACAGAACTATCATAAATGATGATGCAAATCGTATCATAAATTATTATCATTCAAACAATAAGTATATGGTAAAACTAAATACTCCGTCAATAATCCCTGTGATGTCCGGAGACAAAAAGTCCAATCAATATGCAGATGTTTTTTTTCAAATAGAAGAAATAGACGAACCAACTATCCACAATATCAAATTCAAAGGAAATATCTATTTTAGTAGTGAAAAACTAAAAGAACTCTTAAATATAACTGAACCTTTTGACCTTACAATTGATGAGGTCAAGGATATACAAATTAATCTTACTGAGTTATACTTAAACAGAGGATTTCTTTTTGCAGAAACAAATCTAATAGGTATTTTCAGTAACAAAGACTATAAAAATCGACTTATCGCAGAAATTGAAATAAAAGAAGGTAAGATTGTCACAGCTCGAAATTTTATATACAAAGGAAATAAGATAACTCGAGAAAGTATTATAGCTAAATACAGCAGTATTTCTGAAGGTCAAATCCTCACTCCTCAAGCCTTAACTATAGCCTCAAAAAGATTAGAAAGCAAACCATACATTAAAAATGCTTATATAATACCTGTTGATGAGAATAGCCTTTTATTTGATATCGAAGAAAGCAATATGACAAGAATTTCAGCATTACTTGGATATTCAAACTCAAAAAATATAAAAAACAAATTTAATGGATTTATCAATGCTGACTTTTTAAATCTGATGGGAACAGATAGAGATATTTATTTCTCTTGGAAACAATATCAAAATGACTTTTCCTCGGTAAAGCTTCAATATCATGAATCAGGGCATAATTATTCTCCACTTGCAGCAGATTTATCTTTGTACAGAGAAGAAGGAGATTCAACATATACAAATACTAAATTGGGGCTTGATGTTTATTATCAAGGGTGGTCAGGCCAGTATTTTACTTCACAAAAGATTGGGCTATCCACTGAATTAAATGAATTATTCCCCGGTAGCAGACGCCCAAAGATTGTTGAAAAACAAACAGATAAAAAAATTGGTATCTTCTGGTATATTGATATGACTGATGATTACTACAATCCGACAAACGGATGGGAAATCAATATTCGACAATATAAACACTTTATCAGTAAAGATAAAAAAAGTTCAAATAGGTATAGTACTGAATTTACTCTCCAAAACTTTTATCCCATAAAAAAAAACATAATTCTTTCCAACAAACTTAATTTCAAATATATTGAAAATAAATCATTAACCTATTACGATTTGTATAAAGTTGGCGGAACCTTTTCTATCAGAGGTTTTTTAGAAGACACTTTTTCAGGTGATACAGTATTTTGGTCAAATACTGAGATTAGATTTTTACTTACTAAATTTTCTAGGATATTTCTTTTTGCAGATTATGCATACATTGAAGATAATAGAACAAGTATCAACAATAAATTTGATGATTTATTAGGACTTGGATTCGGACTCAGAGCCGATACTAAAATTGGTATTTTATTGTTAAATTATGCTTTTAGTCACTCTCAAGGAGAATGGAATAACCCTTTAAGCGGGATAATTCATTTTGGAATTGAGACTAATTTTTAAAAAAATAATTGACATCTTTTTTAAAAAACTTATAATAATTTTTAGTTGTTTTGCAATATATTAATAAAGGAGAGCTATATGGTTAACGAAACTCAAAAGTTTTGCTTAGAAGGCAAATATTTGACATTTAATCTTATGGAAGAGTTTTACGGGGTCAATGTTGAACACATTTTGCAAATTATTGCAATACCTGAAATTACTAAAATCCCTAAAACACCTGACTTTGTAAAAGGAGTAATAAACCTAAGAGGTAAAATTATTCCTGTAATTGATTTACGAATTAAGTTTAAACTACCGGAACAACAATATAATGACAGGACAAGCATTGTAATTATCAAGCTTAAGACTAAACAATCTGAAATCTTTATTGGTATTATTATTGATAAAGTACTAGAAGTTCTTGATATTCACAATGAAGAAATTGAAGATACCCCAACCTTTGGCGTCCAATTAGACACTGAATTCATACTTGGTATGGCAAAAGTAAAAAACAAGGTCGTAACCTTACTAAACATCAACAAAATCTTAACTGAAACTGAATTAACTCAAATAGAAAAATCAAAAAAATAAAAGAGGAGTTTAATATGTTAAAAAATGCAAAAATAGGTATGAAACTCGGAGTGGGTTTTGGTATTTTAATCGTTGTAATGCTAATAATTTCTATTGTTTCAATAACTAATCTAAATAAAATTAGGATTGAAGAAAACGAAATAATGAATAAAAATTTAATAAAATTAAATGTAACAAATGAAATCTATAATCACATAAATACTATTGCAAGAAACTTAAGAAATATTGCTCTATCCAAAGACCCTAATGAGATTAAGCGTTATCGTCAATTAATAGATCATACATTAACTCTTTTTAGTCCATTAATTGAACAAATTACTCCTTTAATCTCTGATCAAGGTGAAGAAAAAATACTATTTTCCTCTTATCAAGGGAGCAGAGCTGAACTTGTCAATCAACTAAATATTGCTTATTCAATTATTGATAATAACCAAAAAGATAAACTAGTATCTCATCTTTTTGGAGATTACAGAAAGTCTCAAGATCAATATTTTAAAACTATTGAAGCTTTTATTACTTATCAAACTAATGAAATGAATAATTCAGGAAAAGATATTAATAAATATATTGAAAATTCTATCATTACAGTCATAGTATCGATAGTTATTGGACTTATAATTGCATTAACCTTAGCAATATTAATCACAAAAATGATTACAAAACCAATCAATGAGTGTGTTAAAGTAGCTAATGAACTTGCTAATGGTAACACTGCAGTTAATATTGACGTTGATTCTCAAGATGAAACAGGTATCTTATCTCTTGCTATGAAAAAGATGATTGATAGTATTAAAGAAATGTACAATGATGCCACATATCTTTCAGATGCTGCTATTGCGGGAAAATTAAAAACAAGAGCTGATGTTAAAAAACACAAAGGTGATTTTGCAAAAATTGTAAACGGTGTTAATGAAACTCTTGATGCTGTAATCAATCCTATAACCGAAGCAATGCAAGTAATGAAACAACTTGCTAATAAAAACTTAACTGCAAGAGTAACAGGAAATTACAACGGAGATCTTAACACTTTCAAGGAAGATATTAATTTAGCGGCTCAAGACTTAGAAGAATCTTTAATCCAAGTTGATATGGCTGTTGAGCAAATCACTGCAGCCTCTAATCAAATCAGTTCAGGTTCTCAAATCCTGGCAGAAGCTACATCAGAACAAGCATCTTCTCTTGAAGAAATATCAAGTTCATTAGAAGAGATAAACTCATTAACTGCAAACAATGCTGATAATGCAAAAAACGGACTTAACCTTTCCGAACAAGCGGTTAAAGCAGTTGACGAAGGCAATATAGCTATGGAAAAAATGAATAACGCAATGGCAAGCATCTTACAATCATCACAAGAAACAGGAAAAATCATTAAAACTATTGATGAAATCGCTTTCCAGACAAATCTCTTAGCACTCAATGCTGCTGTTGAAGCAGCTCACGCCGGAGAAGCAGGTAAAGGTTTTGCTGTTGTGGCAGAAGAAGTGAAAAATCTTGCCTTAAGAAGTGCTGACGCAGCTAAAAATACTAACACATTAATAGAAGAAGCTACTAAAAATTCTGAAATGGGTTCAAATATTGTCGAACAAGTCACTAAATCTTTCATTGAAATGAAAGAACAATTTACCAAAGTTAAAAGTATCGTAAATGAAATTACAGCTTCATCTGAAGAACAAGCTCATGGAGTCAATCAGATAAGTTCCGGTGTCGAAGAAATGAATAGAGTAACTCAACAAAATGCTGCTAACGCCGAAGAATCTGCTTCTGCTGCTGAAGAACTCAATAGCCAAGCTGCTGAGCTTAAAAATATGGTTAATCAATTCACTCTTTCTCAAAAAAGACATAGCTACAATAACTCAAAAAAACCTAATAAACAAATTCCAAACGAAAGAAGAAATACTAAACAAATACCTCATCAAAAACCAAAAAACTCTTATGAGTTAAACCCTGAAAATATTTTACCTCTTGATAATGTTGATGATGATGATTTTGATGATTTCAAATAAAAGAATACAATAATACTCTCCCCTTTGCTTAATATAAGTAAGGGGGATTTTTATGTTAATTTGCTGACTTTTGTTGTGCGAGCATCCTTGCTTGCACCTTGATTTGTTGTGCGAGCATCCTTGCTTGCACCTTAAAACTGAAAAATGAAAATCTCATTTATTTATTCAACTTTAAGCATTAAAACTAAAACCATTTTTTCATCATCCCATTAATTTTGCTTGACATAATCACCTTAAAATATAATTTAATTAAAGTAACCATTCATAAGGAGTTAAAATGAATAAAGAACTAAAATTAGTAAATAAAAAATTACTTTTCTTTCCGGAAGACTTTGACGTAAAAGATATTGATTTAGTGAAAGAATCATATAATAAACTTTTAAAAATGCCTCTTGATACAGGTGAAGATATCGTAAGATGTTTAGAAAAGAAAAGTGAATTATCTATGCTCATTGGTGACCATTTAGCTTGGTTATATATTGATATGACTTGTAATTCCAATGATGAAACAAAATCAGAAGCATATACAACTTATTATAATGCAATATCTTCAGCCACCGAAAAAATAGAATTTGAGCTAAAAAAAGCTATATATGAATCAAAAGCAAGGTATGATTTAAATGGCCCATCTTATACTCATCTTAATAAGTTACTTTCAAACGAAATCAATCTCTTTGTCGAAGAAAACATCTTGATAAGACAACAAATAACCGAAATCGAAAATAAATACGGCAACCTATACGGTTCTTTAACTGTTAACCTTGACGGTGAAGAAAAAACCTTTGCACAACTTAATGTATATCTAAAAAATAATGATAGAAAAATCAGAGAACAAGCATGGCGTCTTAAAATGAATAAGCTTAATGAACACGCTGAAAAATTTAATGAAATATTTGACGCAATGAAAAAACTTAGAATTCAAGAAGCAAAAAATGCCGGATTTGAAAATTACAGAGATTATATGCATCAATACAAAGGTAGATTTGCCTATACTCCGGACGATTTAAAAGAATTCCATATTGCTGTAGAAAAAGCAGTCATACCTTATCTCAAAGAAATTGATACGCATAGAAAACAAACTCTAAATTTAGATAGCCTCAGACCTTGGGATGTAAGTGTTGATTTAGATGGCAGAAAATTAAATCCTTTTGAAAATACTGACGAACTAATCTTAAAATCTATTAATGTCCTTGATAAAGTTGATGTAGAGTTTGCTGAACAACTTTTAAAAATGCAAAATAGTCAATATCTCGACTTAGACAATAGAAAAGGCAAAGCCCCTGGAGGTTATAATTACCCTATTGGCAGAGTAAATTCATCATTTATTTTTATGAATGCTGTCGGACTTCATGATGATGTCACTACCTTACTTCACGAATCCGGACATGCTATGCACGCCAAAGAATCTGCACACATTAACATTGATAAATTTAAAGAAACTCCAAGTGAAGTTGCGGAACTCGCTTCTATGAGTATGGAACTGCTCACTATGGACTATTGGAAAGAATTTTATCCTAATCCGGATGACTTTAAAAAAGCAAAAAGAGAACAACTCGAAGGAACTTTATCTTTCTTACCTTGGTGTATGACTGTAGATGCTTTCCAACACTGGATTTATACTAACCCTAATCATTCTGTCGAAGAACGAAATACTGAATTTTCAAAACTTATGGACAGATTCAATACTATTGTTGATTGGGTTGGACTCGAAAAAGAAAAAGCAAATCGTTGGATACTACAACTTCATATATTTGAAGTCCCTTTCTACTACATCGAATATGCTATGTCTCAACTCGGAGCTCTGGCTATATATAAAAATTATAAAGAAAATCCAAAAGAAGCAATTAGAAACTACAAAGAATTTCTTAAAGCAGGCTATACCGTACCTGTGGATAAACTCTATGAAATTGCAGGAGTAAATTTTAGCTTCACAGAAGAATATATCCAAGAATTAGTAAACTTTGTAAAAAAAGAACTCGAATCTTGTTAAATATCAATAAAACTCGCTTTTGCTTGACAAAATATATTAACCGATAAATCTTGTATAAAGGTAGCCCCTGTAGCTCAGCTGGATAGAGCAGTTCCCTCCTAAGGAAAAGGTCAGCCGTTCGAATCGGCTCAGGGGCACCAAAAAAATCACAATACTCCACTCCCCACAATAATTCTATAAACATAAGACAATATATCAAAAAAACATAAAACACACAATGAATTTACAACGGACCTCCAAGATGCTTTAAAGCATCCTGGAGGTCTCCTTTATCAATCTTAAAAAGGTGGTTGAATAATGTTGTTGTGTGAACATCCCTGCTCGCACAACATTAATTTTTGCACAGCCTCTTCAAGACCTGTCTCGAAATGCAGAAATGTTCTACAAACTTCCAGCTTGTAGTTTCAAAAAATATTGAATACCTATTAGTTAATAATTTGAGTGCAAGCAGGGATGCTCGCACAACATTAATTTTTGCACAGCCTCTTCAGGACCTATCTCAAAATACAGAAATGTTCTACAAGCTTCCAGCTTGTAGTTTCAAAAAATATTGAATACCTATTAGTTAATATTTTGAGTGCAAGCAGGGATGCTCGCACAACATTAATTTTTGCACAGCCTCTTCAGGACCTATCTCAAAATACAGAAATGTTCTACAAGCTTCCAGCTTGTAGTTTCAAAAAATATTGAATACCTATT
>Ga0334900_1001008_pt1 | contig 34584 bp, 24 predicted proteins | sample GraSluR3_MG_2_FD_207231 | JGI IMG/M metagenome (GOLD analysis project Ga0334900, IMG submission 207231) | Sludge microbial communities from methane-producing bioreactor in Wageningen University, Netherlands - Granular Sludge_31_08-R3 | ecosystem: Engineered > Bioreactor > Anaerobic >... | reverse complement strand
GTTGAGGAGTAGCCACCTCAATAATAATTGGTAAGCCAGTTTCATTTTTTGCTTGGGTAAGCCACGCAAGTGCCGGTTCGCCAACTCCCTGAAATGTGCCTGGTCGCGAGCGCGGTTTCCAAACACCTGCTCTTAATGCATTAGCTTTACCCGTAGCCGCAATAGCTCTAGCCGTACTTAAAACCTGCTCGCTGCTTTCGGCGCTGCATGGCCCAGCAATAACTATTGGGCTATTAAACTCGTGGTTAAACCAGCTGGCAATAGGGAGTATGCTCATAGTTTGTTTTTTGCAAAGTTAACATTTTGGTGGGGAAGAATAACCAGATGTTACGATGAGTGTACTATATGTTTTTTGTAAAAAAATCATTTTTTTAATAGTAAGAAATATAGTTCATATCGCTGTTTTATGCCAATGCGTTAATTTGATGTGGTTTGGAATTTATTAACTTTGTTGTTTGTTTGAAGCAATAAGTTTCAGTATTGTTTGTTAAAGTTTTGTTGTAATGTTAAATACATAATTTAAATAATGGCAAAGAAAGTATATGTGGGCATGAGTGCCGACATGATTCACCCAGGTCATCTGAATATAATTAAAGAGGCAAGTAAACTTGGAGAAGTAATTATTGGCCTTTTAACGGATAAGGCAATAGCCAGCTATAAACGACTTCCAATGCTAAGCTATGAACAACGAAAAGTAATTATACAGAGCATTAAGGGGGTTGATAAGGTTGTTGCTCAGCATGAGCTCGACTATGTTCCAAATCTTCGAGAAATTAAGCCTGATTATGTAGTTCATGGAGATGACTGGAAAAAAGGAGTCCAAAAACAAACAAGACAAAGAGTTATTGATGTCCTTCAGGAGTGGGGCGGGGTATTGCATGAGGTTCCGTATACAAAGGGTATTTCATCTACACAGTTAAATCAGAGCCTTAAGGAGATTGGAACAACCCCTGAGATCAGGATGGAGCGATTCAGAAGGCTAATTGAATCAAAACCAATTGTAAGAGTGTTGGAAGCGCATAACGGGCTAACGGGGTTGATAGTTGAACATCTTACCGTTGAGGAGGAAGGTTTAACAAAGGAATTTGATGCAATGTGGTTGAGTAGCCTTACTGACTCAACAGCAAAAGGTAAACCCGATATTGAAGCTGTAGATGTTACCTCTCGATTGCATAGTTTAAACGATATTCTTGAAGTAACAACAAAGCCTATTGTTTACGATGGAGATACAGGAGGTATCCCAGAGCACTTTGTTTTTACTGTTAAAACGCTTGAAAGGTTGGGTGTTTCTGCAATTATTATTGAGGATAAGACAGGGTTAAAAAAGAATTCACTTTTTGGAACTGAGGTATTGCAAACACAAGCATCCATTGACGATTTTTGTTTTAAGATTAGTACAGGGAAAAAGGCATTAGTTACAAAGAATTTCATGATTATTGCTCGGATTGAGAGTCTAATATTAAAGCAAGGTGTTGATGATGCAATTAAACGGGCAAAAGCATATATTGAGGCAGGTGCTGATGGAATAATGATACATAGTAAAGAAAAGGATGGCAGAGAGATTTTTGAGTTCTGTGAATTATATGGTAAGTTCGAGAGGAAAGTACCCCTTATAGCTGTACCCTCAAGTTATAATCATGTTTATGAGAGTGAATTAATAAAAGCTGGTGTAAATGTGGTGATTTATGCAAATCACCTTCTTCGAAGTGCTTATCCAGCAATGGTAGATGTGGCAAAATCTATTTTGCGTCATGAGCGTTCCTATGAAGCTGATGATAAGTGTATGTCAATTAAAGAGATTCTTAATCTAATACCAGGTACTAAATGATAAGCCCAAAACATTTCTATCAATGGCTCAATGAGGTACAAGTTGATTTTTTTAGCGGTGTTCCCGATTCATTATTAAAGGATATTTGTGCTTATATTACCGAAAATACTCCAAGAGATAGGAATATTATAGCTGCAAACGAAGGGAATGCAGTTGCATTGGCTGCTGGCTATCACATGGCTACTAACAAAATCCCCATGGTTTATATGCAGAATTCGGGGCTTGGTAACGCAGTTAACCCACTGCTGTCGCTTGCAGACAAAAAAGTTTATAGCATACCTGTTTTATTGCTAATTGGTTGGCGAGGTGAACCTGGGGTTAAGGACGAACCCCAGCATATTACTCAAGGAGAAGTTACACTCGATATGCTTAAGGCAATGAATATTCGTTATGAAATTCTGAGCGATAATGAGCAAGATGGAGAACTGCAAGTTAAACATGCAATTAGTGAGCTAAGGAAAACAAGCGAGCCATATGCAATTGTAGTTAAAAAAGGTACTTTTAGTAAATATCTAACTGCAGAAACCGATAAGGACGAATTTTTGCCAAGCCGCGAAGAGGTTATTCAACAAGTTGTTAGTACACTCTCTTCAAAAGATATCGTGGTGTCAACAACGGGCAAAACCTCTCGCGAACTATTCGAGTGTCGCACCACTTTAGGCCAACCTCATCATACCGATTTTTTAACTGTGGGTTCAATGGGCCACACTAACCAAATAGCACTCGCTATTGCACTTAGTAAGCCTAGTAAGCGAGTTTTTTGCCTCGATGGTGATGGCGCTTTACTAATGCATATGGGCTCTATGGCAATTATTGGGAGTTTGGCTCCACCTAATTTCATTCACATTGTAATTAATAATGGCGCTCATGAATCAGTAGGAGGGCAGCCTACCGTTTCGTTTAATATTGACATTCCTAAGATTGCGATTGCAAATGGATATAAGCAAGCTTTACAGGTAAGGAGTATGGCTGAATTGAATGATGAATTAAGCACCGTATCACAGCAATCATGCCCAATGCTAATTGAAGTTAAGGTTAAAGTTGGTTCCCGAAGCAATCTTGGTAGGCCAACAGTTAATCCCATTGACAATAAAAGGGCTTTTATGAAAAATCTTGAGCAGTAATGGGTCAGTTTGTTTTTAGAAGAGATCAACTGGATGATTTAGCATTATATGTTAGAAGATTTGATCCTAAAAAGGTTTTTCTGGTGACGGGGAAAAGTTCATTTGAAGCGTCAGGTGCTAGGATTTTTATTGAAAATTTACTGGATACAGCAGAGGTTACATCTTTTTCAAGTTTTAGCGTAAACCCCAAAATTGAGGATTTACAAAAAGGCATTGAGCTATTCAATAAGGGCGATTTCAGCCTAATAATTGGCATTGGAGGTGGAAGTGTGCTTGATATGGCAAAGCTTATTAGCGTATTATCCCATCAACAAGCAGAATTGATAGATTTGATAACAGGAACTGTGAAGATTGCAGACCTTAAAACACCTTTGTTGGCCATACCTACTACAGCAGGAACTGGCTCCGAGGCAACGCACTTTTCGGTTGTCTATATCAATACTATGAAATACTCAGTTAGCAATCCGCTAATCCTACCCAACACTGTTTACCTCTCTTCTCATTTTCTGAAAGAGGTAAATCCATACCTTGCCGCTTGCACTGGGCTGGATGCATTTTGTCAGGCTGTTGAATCTGTTTGGAGTGTTAATGCAACAATCGAGTCAGAGGGTTACGCCCTGAAGGCAATCGAGTTGATATGGAATAATCTAAAATGTACCGTATTGTATAGCAAAACATTGGCTATGGAGCAAATGATTGAAGCATCATATTTAGCTGGTAAAGCCATAAATATTACTAAAACTACAGCCCCTCATGCTATTTCATACGCATTTACCAGTTTTTACAATATACCCCATGGGCATGCAGTAGCCTTGAGTTTGCCGTTTTTTTTAGAGTTCAATTACGCTTTAGACAACGATAATTGTACCGATTCAAGAGGAGCAGGCCATGTAAAAGCGCGCATAGAAAAAATACTAAACCTTATTAATACCGATATAAAAAGCGCATATAACGTTTTAGAAAATTTCTTTAGCATGCTTGGAATATCCATTGATTTATTGGAACTAATTGAAAATTTTGATCCAAATATTATAGCTGAGAACATTAACGTTGAACGACTGCAAAATAATCCAAGAAAGGTAACAAGGAATGATGTTTTGCTATTTTTATCTCAACCAAGAGCCTTTCATTAGAAAATAAATAACTAGCATTTTAGTACTAACGATAAAATATTGTGATGGTATCAATTATTCTGTACATCGACCCTGCTTCAACGAGTGCACTACTCTACATTATTATTGCCCTTGTAGCAACCATAGCCTTTTCGTTGAGAGGGTATTTTTACCGATTAAAAAACCTGGTTTTGGGAAGGGGCTTTATTGCAAGCGATGAGCTTGGCGGAACCGAAATTGTTTTTTACTCGGAGGGGAAACAGTACTGGTACGTTTTCTTGCCCATAATTCGTGCTTTAGAGAAAAAGGAAATTCCTTGTGCCTACTTAACATCTGACAAGGAAGATCCCGGGCTAGATTATCAGTCGGATTTATACACCAGTAAGTATATTGGAAATATAACCATGACCTCCGTTTATCTAAATAAACTTAAAGCGAAGTTTGTGGGGATGACCACACCTCAGCTCGATGTTATGATGATTCGACGGTCGAAAAGAGTACAGCATTACGGGCATATTGTGCATGCTCCAATTGATGTTTTTACCTATCGTAAGTTTGCTTTCGATTATTTTGATTCTGTTTTTTGTTCGGGACCACACCAAATAGAGGGTATAAAAAAATTAGAAGAAAAACGCGGTACGCAAAAGAAATTGCTTCTGGAAACAGGTTTAACCTATTATGATGTAATGCTAGATGATTTGAATAGCATAACCGCAGTAGAAAAAAGAAATCCTATAGTGCTGGTTGCACCCACTTGGAAAGAGTACTCAATTATTAACCGTTTTGGAGTTTCGTTTTTTTCGAGTTTGTTAAAGAACACCACTTTTGAGGTAATATTTCGTCCTCATCCACAATCTTATGTTAGCTTCCCTAAGCTTATGGCTGAGCTTAATGCGTTTGCCGAAAGTGAACCAAGATTATCCGTCGATACTAAACCCTCGGGTACTGAGAGCATGGCAAAGGCTGATATTATGATTAGCGACCTTTCTGGGGTGATATGGGACTATGCTTTCCTCTTTCCCAAACCAGTACTTTTGCTAAAAACAGAGTTTGAAACGATAGAAGGGTTCGAGGGGAGTGAACTAAACTACCCAATGTGGGAGATGCGCGAGCGACCTAAGCTAGGTAGGATATTTACCGAGGAGGATATTGATAGTATTGGTGCCATAGCTAATGAGCTAATTGGCAATCCACCATCAGTACAGCTCGAAAAGCTAAGAGATGAGTCGGTGTACAATTTTGGTAATGCTGGTGAAACAGCAGCAAGTCAAATACTTGATATTGTTAAGAGGTTGAATAACGCAGACTAGTAATTAATTGAAGTAAGTTGATGAGTTTTTTTGATGTTCTATTATCCCCATTTATATATTTTATTGAGCAAGTTTATGCTCTTGCATATGGCTTAACCAATAACCATGGGCTATCGATAGTTCTGCTAAGCTTTGCCGTTTCGCTTATTCTTTTGCCCGTATTCATCCTTATTGAGAAGGCTAAAAAACGCGACGACGCCAAAAAGCAGCGTATGAAACCCTTGGCCGATGAGATAAAACGTTGCTATAGGGGGCAAGAGCGGTACTACTACCTTAAAACCCTCAATCGGCAGCATGGATACAGCCCGCTAAAGGCATTGCTGCCACTGCTTAGCCTACTGCTGCAAATTCCCTTTTTCATTGCTGCCTACCAGTTTTTGGAAGGATATGCTCCTTTGGCTGGGCAGAGTTTCCTTTTTATCGACGACTTGAGCGCCCCCGATGGCCTGCTAGGTAGGGTAAATGTGCTCCCAATAGCCATGACACTGGTTAACCTGTTGACCGCGTATTTCTACACGCGGAACGGCCGAACCTCTGAGCTTAATCAGATGCTAGTGGTTGCATTGCTGTTCCTGATCTTGTTGTTTAACCTCCCCTCGGGTTTGGTGCTATACTGGACCATGAACAATGTGTTTAGCTTTTTGCGCTTGTTCATTACAAACCCTGAGGTGTTTGCTTCCAGAGAGGGGGGGGGTGGAAAATTTAATGTCGTTTTATTAAAAAAACATTTAATCAGTATACTACCAAAGTTAAAAAAGAGCCTAGTTGTAATAACAACTTTTGCAATACTATTTCAACTAAATTGGGCCTTTCACCATAGTTTTAACGACATTGTAATAAGGTTAATTTATGCTTTTGTGAGTAGTATTTTGCTTACCTTGCTGATAGCAGTTTTAAATCTCATATATATTATTAAAACCCCATTTGAAGGTAAAGGGGTAAAAGAGATTTTTTCTGAATTATGGCTAGTGTTTAAGACGTTTTTTTTCTTTATAACTCTAGTTTTTATAGTTGTACAAGTTAATTGGGCGCTTAATCATAATTTTAATGATTTTATTGTCCGCGTTTTCATCTCGGTAGTCTCAGGTTTTTTAGTAACAGTAATTGTTTCCCTGATTGTATTATTATATCAGGATAAGATTATAATTGAGCCTCGTATCGTTAAACTAAATATTTTATCGTTTAATAGGAGACAAAAAAATGCTTTTTGGATTGTACTGGTAGTACTAAGCCTACTGCAAATAAATTGGGCACTGCATTATTCGTTTAATGACATTATTATAAGGCTTTTATTAGTGTTTGTTGGAAGTTGGATTTTTCTTGTTTTAATTGCGAACACAAGCAATGAAATAAAGCACTTATGTAAGTTGTTTGTTGAGAGGATAAAGAGTCAATTAAATCATTTTAAGTTTAATATCTATGCTGTTTTTTTAGTTTTTGCATTAATTGCAATCCTTTTTTATTGTTTTTCTAAGCTAAACCTTTTTGATACTTTATTTTCTCGGGTTATAGTTGCAATTGTTGCTGGTGTTACAATAGTTCCTGTTGCATTAATAGTTTACAATATAGCTAAGCTTATAATGCAATTTTTTGGGAGTTATCGCCTAAAGCCTTCAATATACATCACATCCCTTTTTGTAACAGGTTATTTTTATTTAGCGGGCAAATACTACTTTCCAGACGTTCATGATGGATTATTAAAAACAGCCCTTTTGGTTTTAATTCCGCTAGAAATTTTCAACTTACAATTCTTCTTTAGTTTAAAGCACAGAATTTCAAAGCTACTCTTTTATACCCTATTGTTTCCGGTTTTCATATTCTTGTCTGCGCAGCTTCTTTACTTGTGTGCTATAGCTATTGATAAATCATTCACAATACCAGTATTCGGACAGTTCTCATTTACATTTAGTAACTCATTAGCTCAGCCTCTTGAGACAGGACTTATTCTTTTACTAATAATACTTCCGTTTCACGTATGGTTTAGCAATATTAAAGCAACGCTAAGTACAAACCTTAGTACAAAGCAAAATCAAACTATCTTTTTTTTATCGGTTTTTAGTATTAGCACCTTCATCTTTATATGGAATCCCATTACTGTTTTTTCTACTTCGCCTGAATCATTTAGCTTTACAGCTTTTGATTTACTAAAAGCAAATGTTTTATTGCTAATAGCAGTTATTTTAGTAAGCTATTCTGTATACATTATTTTATCATGGCGATTTAAGAATTTTGCAGTAAAGTTAATACTGGTATTAACAGTCGTTAGTTTTATTAATGGTTCATTGTTACCCATTGATATGGGAACATTACAAATGCAAAGGTTCTCAGATACAAGCAATCTGCATGCTCCCTACTGGATTTTTTTAGTTGAAGTAATTGGGATAATTGCGATTTATAATTTGATTAGCTATTTGTTAAAGAGGAACTATTTTAAGCAAATTTCCTTCGCTATAGTAATACTTATCTTAATACCTACTATTCAAGGAGTAATTGTATTGAGCCAATTGGAAAGTCATAAAAATAAGAACATTAATGAACAGAAACCCTTGAGCAGTTCCATATCCTTTTCTAAGCAAGAAGAGAATGTTGTAATACTTATGCTAGACATGTTTCAGGGCTGGTATTTAAATAACGTTTTGGAAGAAATGCCTTTGCTACGAGAAAGTTTTGAAGGATTTGTATGGTACCCAAATACTGTCTCAGTTTCAAATTTCACCATTTCTTCAATGCCGGCATTGATTGGGGGACACGAATACACACCCCATAAGTTGGATGCTGATAGTACTAGTAATTTGTATCAGAAAATGACCCATGTTAGCGAATTGTTTCGAGATAAGGTAAAAGCAAATGGTTTTTCGTTTAGCAGTAATACTATACCTTGGAGTAGCATCGATAAAGAGACATTTGATACATATATTCCAAATTGGCATAAAGACTGGGATTATTTAAAAGATACTTTATCTATTGGTGAGAATACGGAGATAAACTATAGTTTACTTTGGAAAAATGCGGTTTTCTTTTGTTCTCCAATGTTCATTAAGCCCATTGTTTATGATAAGGGAAAGTGGATGAATAGTCAGGAAACCAAAAATAATAATTCTGAGTTAGCTGTTGAACATAATTTTTTGAGAACATTACCATACATTTCTGATTCAAAAGCCAGTAAGGCAAGCTTTATTCTTTTATGTTCTAAAGCAACTCATTTCCCATGGGATATTGTTGATGAAAAAGGAACGCTTATTCGTGATGTAGGTCCTTTTGTAAATTATAAGTGGTCATTGATTCAAGTGGAAAAATGGTTGCAATGGATGAAGGAAAATGGAGTTTATGACAATACAAAAATTATAATCGTATCGGATCACGGAATACGCCATACCCGTAAACTAACATTTGAGGATTCTCCCTTTACAGAAAATCGAGTTATTGATGTGCCTTTAGATGCTCAAATGGCTTTTACCCCTCTTTTGATGGTGAAAGATTTCAATTCAGTTGGTATACTGAAAGAGGATTCTCGTTTAATGAGCAATGCTGATGTAACATCTATTGCTTTTGGTGAAAATGATCCCACCAAAACAATTGATTTTAAGCCTAGAACGCTTGATGCTTTCTTTATTTCTTGGAAAGTTAAACCAAAGGATAAGCAATATCCAATTGAAGCATGGTATAAGATTAGTGAAAATGTATATGATTTAAGCAATTGGAGGCTAATAGAACAGACAACAAAAGGGGGCTCATGATTTGTCTGTATGGTTTCAATAACTTTTCAAGTTTATTTAGTATTAGCAGTTGATTTTAAAAAAGCATTGAAAAAGTAAACACCTTGGATGATTATGTCTTTTTTTGATTTCCTATTATCCCCATTTATATATTTTATTGAGCAAGTTTATGCTCTTGCAAATGGCTTAACCAATAACCATGGGCTATCGATAGTTCTGCTAAGCTTTGCCGTTTCGCTTATTCTTTTGCCCGTATTCATCCTTATTGAGAAGGCCAAAAAGCGCGACGACGCCAAAAAGCAGCGTATGAAACCCTTGGCCGATGAGATAAAACGTTGCTATAGGGGGCAAGAGCGCTACTACTACCTTAAAACCCTCAATCGGCAGCATGGATACAGCCCGCTAAAGGCATTGCTGCCACTGCTTAGCCTACTGCTGCAAATTCCCTTTTTCATTGCTGCCTACCAGTTTTTGGAAGGATATGCTCCTTTGGCTGGGCAGAGTTTCCTTTTTATCGACGACTTGAGCGCCCCCGATGGCCTGCTAGGTAGGGTAAATGTGCTCCCAATAGCCATGACATTGGTTAACCTGTTGACCGCGTATTTCTACACGCGGAACGGCCGAACCTCCGAGCTTAATCAGATGCTAGTGGTTGCATTGCTGTTCCTGATCTTGTTGTTTAACCTCCCCTCGGGTTTGGTGCTATACTGGACCATGAACAATGTGTTTAGCTTTTTACGCTTGTTCATTACAAACCCTGAGGTGTTTAAAAAAAATGTAGGTTATGCTAACAATACATTAAAAGAGAATATAAAACAGATAGTTTTAAAACTAAGGATACCTTTAGTTTTACTTGCATTTATTGGTATTCTTACTCAGCTAAACTGGGCTAATAATCATAACTTTAACGACATTGGAGTTAGGGTTGCAATGGCGGTTTTAAGTAGCGTTATAGTAATTGCAACTATAGGTATTGTCATGTTAGCTTATAAGCAAACAAAAAGTTGGTTTGTAGCGCTAAAATTTAAGCCTATAGTATTTTATTCGTTGCTTTTCTTTTCTTTGTATTTCTACTTTTCAGGAAAGTTCTATTTCTCGGAAGTAAATAATCAGCTAATCGCTCTTGCAGTTCTGTTCATAATTCCTCTGCAATTTATTGGTGTTTATTCATTTATAGCCTTTTACCGAAAAGTTAAATCCAGGTTGGCAGACCTGTTGTTATTCACATTTTTCATACTATTTGTAGGTCAGTTGCTTTTGTTAATTAGCTACATAAGTAGTGAAACGGTTTCGTTGACTTTTTTAAAGCTATCGGTTATTGTTGAAAATAGTACATTGCTTGATGTTGCATCGTTAGGACTAGTTATTGGTGGTCTTTCAGTTCCATTTTATGTAGAAAAGCATAGGATAAGAATGCTTCCTTTTAATAAAAATTATTGGTGGATTTTTCCCCTTTCGGTATTGTATGTTAGTGGCTTAATTTTTTTATGGCATCCATTATTAGTTTTTTCATCTGGGGTTGACACTTTTGATTTTGCTGGTAAAATGATTTTGTACAATAACTATCCAAAGTTTATAATCGTTTTCTTAGCACTAGTTTTCATTTTTACTGTTATCCCAAAGCGCTTAAAATCTGTTTTTTCTTTTCTTTCGCTTTTTATTGTAGTAGTGGTTTTTATTAATATTGCAATTGTTCCGATAAATTTAGGCTCACTGCAAGAATCGCGATTTTCTGATCAAGAAAACCTTGCGGCTCCAGTTTTTTTATACATTCTAGAGGGTTTAATAATTGCTGTAACTTTCATAGGCGTTCATTACATGTTTAATAAGAAGCGTTTAAAGCCAGCAATTATCTTTTTAGTATTGTTAAATATAATCGTAATTGGTCATAGCTCTTTTAAAGCATACAAATCTGGATATCTTTTTGCTTCCAAATACAGTTCAGCAAATGAGCAAGTCAATTATATCCCATTCTCTAAAGAAAAGCCTAATGTTGTGTTTTTTATTGCCGATGGGTTTCAGGGTTGGTACATAAAACAAATAATGGATGATAATCCTAGATTAGTAGAGAACTTTGAAGGGTTTACATGGTTCCCAAACACTGTCTCTGTGTCAAACTTTACGCATGCCTCAATGCCTGCACTGTTGTGCGGACACGATTATGGAATTGAATGGATGAATAGTACTGAAACCCTTTCGATAAGCGAAAAAATTACAAAAGCAACCGAACTCTTTCTAAGCCAAGTAAACCAAAGTGGATATGTTTATACAGGGAACAAAGTTCATTACTCTAGGTTAGAAAATGAAAAGTATGATAATATAATTCCTGAATGGAATGATAGCTGGCTTAAATTAGTAGACGAAAAGAATCTTAATAAATTTCATAATATTTGGTTTAATAGGCTTTATGAAAACGCTCTATTTTATAGTGTACCTCTTGCCTTTAAACCCAAAATTTATAACGATAGCAAATGGCTTAGCGGATTTTTTCCTTTTTCGAGTGATGAGGGTTGCAATTTTTCATATGACAAGTACTACTCATTGAGGCTTCTGCCACATGTTTCAAGGAGTAATTCAAATAATGCAAATTTTATATTTATCCATAGTCACGTGCCTCACCGACCCTGGAATATTATTCAGAATAATGGTAAAATGAGATGTGATGTTTCACCATATGAGAATAGCCAATGGTTTGTTTTAGAATTTAGTGAGTGGTTAAAATGGATGAAGTTGAACGATGTTTATAACAATACAAAAATTGTAGTTGTTTCGGACCATGGCCCATCCTGGTGGCAATACGATGGAGATAGAAAAACATTGCAAGATAATGTAATAGTAGATACAAATGATGTTGATAAAATTAGATTTGAAAACTTCTGGTTACTACAACCCTTGCTGCTAGTTAAAGATTTTAACGCTAATGAACCGTTTACAACTGACTGGCGATTAATGAGCAATGCCGATGCCTCTACAATAGCTTTTAACGATCGATCATTTTCAGCTATTGATACAACAGGTAGGGAGTTAAGAACCCATTACACCAAATGGGAAAGCAATATGACCAATCAAAAATCGATGAACATACACTTCTCTTTTCGAGTAAAGAATAATGTTTACGACCTAAGTAACTGGAATTTAATTGAATAAAAATAGGAGTTTTTGAAATGAATATTTTCGAATATATATTAAGTCCTTTTATCTTTTTTATTGAGAAGGTATTTCTTCTGAGCTATAGCATTACCGGAAGCTATGGTTTGTCAATTATCCTTTTAAGCTTTGCCGTTTCGGTAATTTTGCTCCCAATATTCATTCTCATTGAGAAAGTAAAAAAGCGCGATGACGCCATTAGGCAACGTATGAAACCAATGGCCGACGAGATAAAACGTTGCTATAGGGGGCAAGAGCGATACTACTACCTTAAAACCCTCAATCGGCAGCACGGGTACAGTCCAATGAAGGCTTTGCTTCCAGTGCTAAGCCTATTGCTTCAGATTCCATTTTTTATTGCTGCCTATCAGTTTTTAAAAGATTTTGACCCACTAACTGGAGTTGGATTTCTTTTCATATCCGATTTAAGTTTACCTGATGGATTATTGGGCTCAGTTAATATTTTACCAATTATTATGACCTTGGTAAATGTTGCAACAGCCTATTTATATACAATTGATGGGGGTAAGTCGGATAGGAACCAAATGTTTGTACTTGCAATAGTATTCTTAATCCTGCTCTTTAATCTTCCTTCGGGTTTAGTGCTTTACTGGACAATGAATAATGTGTTTAGCTTTTTTAGGCTTTTTATTACGAATAAAGAAGTGTTTAGTAAAGTCCAAGACAAGATCGTTGCTTTTATTAGAAGGAATAAGCTAAAAGGTTTGTTTGTAAATTCGTTAAAACATTTTCCAAAGGCAGCAATTGTTTTCGTAATTTTTTTCGTTGGCCTAGTTGCATCTCAAATAAACTGGGCATTTAAGTATAACTTCGATACAATTGTTATTAGGATTATTATCTCATTTTTTGTTAGCTTATTTTTTGGTGGCATAACTGCAATTGTCTTTGCTTTGGCTAAAGAGAAATTGGTTTTAGGGAGGGCTTTACTTGTAACCAATATAAGGTTCTATTTTGTAGCACTCTTTCTCGCTCTATATTTTCATTTGGCTGCAAGTTTTTATTTTACGGGAACAAACGATAGCTTGCTAATAATTGCTTTGATTTTAGTGGCTATACTCGAGATAGTGAGCATTAGGAGTATGTTGGCCTATAAGGCAGTGCTTAAGAAATCGATTTTCAGGCTATTAGTTTTTGGTGTTGTTGTTTTTGCCTTTATCCAATTGCTTTGTGCTGGTGCCATTTTTAATGGAGGTGATTTTTCTTTCAAAATTCTTTCTCTAAACTTAAAAGCTCAGGATATAACATGGCTGAACTTTTCATTCATTGGAATTCTCATCATTCTAATTTGTAGTCCAGCTATAGTTAAAAAGAAGTATGATTATAGCTTAACGGTTATACAACGGCAAGGTTGGCTTGTGTTTATATTGTCGGTATTCTACATACTAGGCCTGATTTTCTTTTGGAATCCAATGATTGTTTATTCATCATATCCAGCCAATTTTGATTTTCCAGCAATCAGTATTCTAACCAATAACCTTGTTTTTTTCATAGCTATTACAAGTGGTTTGCTTTTGTTATATTTTGTTTTACCCATTAGGTTTAGGCCAGTTGCAATTGTTGTTACTCTTTATATTTGTGTAGTTACTTTATTGTATAGTTCAATCATTCCATTCGATGTTGGTGTACTAAATGTAAATCACTTCTCAAACGAAAAGAACCTAGCAAAAGGTGACCTATACTACGTGCTTGAAGTATTCTTACTTGTTGGGGTTTACTTTATAGTTGATTGGGTTTATCGAAGGTTTAAAACAGTGTATATTGTTTTAAGCATAGGTTTGCTTAATCTACTGGTAATTGGTCAAAGTTTCTATTTAACCAATAAAACAGGTGACTTGTTTGTAAAAGAAATAAAGGAAGTTAACAAAGATGCAGGAAATCCTATGATTAGCTTCTCTAAGCATCATCAAAATATAGTTGTATTTGTAATTGATGGGGCACAGGGTTGGTATATGCATGATTATATTTCTGAGGATGAAAGATATAGAGACGAATTTGCTGGCTTTACCTACTACCCAAATACTGTTGCCATGGCAAATTACACCTATGCTTCAGTTCCTTCCATTATGTGTGGTTACAAGTATTCTATTCCAAATATGAATAAAGACAGCAGTAGAACCATTATTCAAAAGGTTAGTGATGCCACTGAGGAGTTCTACGAGAAGATAAAAGGAGGGGGTTATGAGTTAACTTCAACAGTAATGCGTTATTCTTCAATTGATCATAGTAAGTTTGACACTCATATTCCTCACTGGCACGATACATGGTCAGAAAAGCTTGACCTTGATGAACCAGAAGAAATGTGGTACACGCGTTTATGGGAAAATGCTGTTTTTTCTAGCGTTCCCTTATTCCTAAAACCAAAAATATACAACAATACGCGATGGATTCTAAAGCAGAAGTCAAACCTAAATCTAAGCGAGCTTAACGAGTATAACTTTGTTAGGGTATTGCCCAAAATATCGGATACAGCTAGTGAACGCCCAAACTTTATTTATATACATTCTCTTTATACTCATAATCCATGGAATATGATTGATGAGGATAATAATTTTATACGAGGCGTTACTCCCTCTGAGTGCCAACGTGCTTTTACTAACTCCTTTGTGAAATGGCTTGACTGGATGAGGGAGAATGAAGTTTATGATAATACAAAGATTATTTTAGCATCCGATCATGGTCCTAGCTGGTGGCATTTCAATGGCGAAATTGAGACAAATGCTCCAATAGTATGGACGGAGGAAAATAAAATTTCCTTGGAGAGGTTTCTTCATCTAAATGCATTGTTAATGGTTAAAGACTATAATCGCCATAATTCGCTTAAAACCGATTGGAGACTAATGAATACTGCTGATGTTAGTGCAATTGCTTTTGATATAAACGATCCAACAAAAGCGGATTCTACGTATAGATCAACTCAAACTTTTTTTACTGTTTGGCATCAAGATTTGAGAACCCGAGTAAAATACGAGCTTAAGCACGCATTTGAAATAGAGAATTATGTTTACGATTTAAATAATTGGACATCGATAAAGGAAGATTAAACCTTATTTTCTGTTATGCGTGACTATACACATAAAGCATATAAGCAGTATCTTATTGCTCTTTCATCTAGCATCAAGTTATTCCTTAGGTTTGACGAATATTTGACTGCTGCTGAAAAGCCAGATTCATTCTGTTTAATTCGTCACGATGTAGATAGGAAACCCCATTTAGCCCTTAAAATGGCTCGGTTAGAGCATGAAATGGGGATTAAGGCAACGTACTACTTTAGAATGAAATCCTGCTCGTATCAACCTCAGATAATTACTGCAATTGCTGAATTAGGCCATGAGATTGGATATCATTACGAATCGCTTTCTGATTCTAATGGAGACGTTGATAAAGCTTTGATTGATTTTGAAAAGAACTTAGGTTTGCTTAGAGAAGTTGCAACAATAAAAACTTGTGCAATGCATGGTCAGCCATTAAAACCCTATGATAACAGGGATGTTTGGCGTCCAAGTGGCAATCATTCATACCTGAAAAATCAACTCAATATACTTGGCGAGGTCTATTTAGATGTTGACTATACAAATATTGCCTACATAAACGATACAGGTAGAAATTGGACATCAGGAAAGGCTAATATTCGCGATAAAGTCAATTCTCAGGTAAATGCTGATTTCTCCTCGGGTTACAAGTTGCTTGAGTACTTTAAGAATAATCCCCATCCAAAAATTTGCTTTCAAATTCATCCTGAAAGATGGAACGATAACCATATTGGTTGGACTATCCAATTATTAAGGGACTCTATAACCGCTTTGGCTAAACGTATACTAAAACTATTTAGGTAGTTAACCTAAAGTTTACTAATTGTAATAGTTTTAGTTTTATTGTGTTTTTTGTTAATGCATTTATTGCTTTTGGGGAATTAAAGCATCGTTTACTCGTCGTTCTCCTCCCCACTTTTCCCAATTTCCTTATCTAAAAGTTTTAGCGCAAAAACACTTGCTTTGTAGGTTAAGTAAATTAGCACTGGCCAGCTTATTAGCCAAATTATTGATGGTATATGGTTCATTTCTCTTTGTTTTTTGCGTTTGTGTATTTGCTAGTAAACGTGGTGTCCGCTATCGTCTTTTACATCGTCAGGGTTAATCTTCTTTTTGTCAATTGAGCGCCATGCGTAGAAAATGTAACCAATTACCACCGGAACCAAAAGCGATATGTAAGTCATGGCGGTAAGCGTGTAATGGCTCGATGAGGCATTCTCAATAGTAAGCGAACTCTGTAAGTGGAACGAAGGGTAAAAGCTGGTGTTGTTATACCCAAGTACCCAGAAAAGCGATAGCACAGTGAAAAAGGTGCCTGGCCCTGAATACCAAATGCCCTGTGTGCTTTTTCTGAGAAATGCTATGCCAATACCGTAAAGTACAAGTATCACTCCAACAAGCAGAAGTATTAATGCAACGGGCATCTCGAGGTAGTTGTTAAGGTATTTGAATGGTTCCATGAAAACTTCCTTGGTTATAGGGTCGTAAGCAAAACCATCCTTGGAAAGTATTCTTACTAAAAAGTAAAGGAAGAAAACCAGAAAAATTGCCGCATTAATTCCAACCTGTTTACGACCCCTTTCGCGAATTGGGCTATAGTCAACATTATTAATAATGTACATTGCACCAAGGGTGCGCGCTAAGAATAGCACGGCCAACCCGAGTGCAACATTGGTAAAGTTGAAGAGAATCTCCAAGCCGTAAAGTTCCGTTTGCCAGGTTGATAGATTGTATTCGTTGCGAATAAAATCGCTACCGGTAAAAAATGTGGCTACGGCAGCGCCAAGTAAAAAAGCACCCAGAAATCCGTTTATATAGAGAAACCATTCATAGGTACGTTCGCCCAAAAGGTTTCCCTTTTTTCGTCTAAACTCAAACGATACGGATTGAAGCACAAAGCAAACCAGAAAAATTTTCCATGCGTAGTATGCTCCACCAAACGAGGTTGAGTAGAATAGCGGAAACGATGCAAACATGCCAGCGGCAAAAACAACAAGCGTAGTAAAGGTAAACTCCCATTTACGGCCAATGGAGTTAATAACCATGTTTTTCTCCTCTTTGGTTTTGCCCAGTACGTCGATTAGCGTTTGCCCTCCCTGTACAAACAGAAGAAACACTAGGCCAGAACCTACTACTGACATTATTAACCACCAGTATTGCTGCAGCTGAAAGTGCGATAAAGCGCTAAGCATGAGAACCTCCTTCCTTTTTTTCGTCAACTTTATTGTCTGGCCCTTTTCTTATGGCGAGGTACATAATTCGAGCCTCCGCTGCCACAAGGGTTAGTAGCAGTATTAGGAACATCCAAAAGGTTAGTATTACAGCACTTGAATTAATGTTTGAAGTAGAAACCATAGTAGGGAGTAATCCTTGTATTGTCCATGGCTGACGGCCTACTTCGGCAACAATCCAACCAGCCATTGAGGCTATCATGGCCAAAGGAAAGCTCCAAATGCCAACCCATAAAAGCCATTTCTGTTTCTCAAGCCTATTTTTAACAGCCAAATATAGGAAAAGCGCAGCAATGGCAACAAAAGCAAAACCTAACATAACCATAATATGGAAGCTATAAAAGATAAATGGAATGTTAGGCAGAATGCTCTCGGGGTTATGCAAATGGCCGTAACCCATGTAGTAGTAGTTCTCCTTAAAAACAGCGAGCGATTCTTCCATTTGTGTCGCATCTCCTTGTGCGTAAGCTTCCTTGTAGGCAGCAAGCGCATCGAGGGCAACTTTTCCTTTCTCCATCTTTTCGCTGGCCGACATAATGCTGTGCATGTCGTTTCCGTAAACCAAATCGTTGGCTCCGGGTACAAAGGCATCAAGACTGCGGTAACCAAGTAACGACAAAAGCTTAGGTATTTCAATTTTGATGATGAAATCGTCAATATCATCGCCAACCTTTTTACCAGGGTTTAGTATGCCAAAGGCAACAAGGCCAGCGCCCTCGGAGCCATCGTAAAGCCCCTCCATGGCTGCTAGCTTTGCTGGCTGGTGCTGCGCCACGTTGTAGGCCGATCCATCGCCAGTGAGCACTACAAAAAGGCTCGAGAGGAGCCCAAACACTGAGGCTATTACTATACTTCGTTTGGCAAGAAGGATATTTCGTTTTTTGAGCAAATACCATCCGCTAACGGCAATTACAAAGAATGCCGATATGATAAAGCACGAACCGATGGTATGCAAAAATTTGTTGATGGCAAAGGGCGAGAGGAGTACGCTCCAAAAATCGACCATCTCGTGGCGAGCCGTATCGGGGTTAAACTCCATGCCTAAAGGTAGGTTCATCCATGCATTTGCAACCAGTATCCAAAGTGCCGAAAGGCTTGCCCCAAAGGCAACTAGGTAGGTTGACAGTAAGTGGAATTTCTTCCCAACTTTACCCCAGCCAAAAAACATTACGGCAATAAATGTCGATTCGAGGAAGAATGCCATAATTCCTTCGGCGGCAAGGGGAGCGCCAAATATATCGCCCGATATCCACGAGTAGTTGCTCCAGTTTGTACCAAACTCAAGCCCCAAAATTATTCCCGTACCCACGCCAATGGCAAAGTTTATCCCAAATAGCTTTGCCCAAAACTTGGCCACTTTTTCCCAGTGTGGGTCGCCAGTTTTAACATGTATGGTTTGGGCAATGGCAATGATATAGGTTGTTCCAATGGTGATTGGAATAAAAAGCCAGTGAATTATAGCGGTCATGGCAAATTGTAGCCTCGACCAGTTCACCAGCGTCATATCAATGAAATCCATCATATATATAGGTTTTAGGTTTGTTAAGCAAATCTTTCATTACCTCATTGCTCCTATGCTCGTCGCTTTCCCACTTGGGTTTTAGGTAACGAGGGTAGAGGAATCCTTTTAGGAAACCATAAAAAATAAGAATTTTAATGAGTACAATTAGCAAAAGAGCTTTTGCCAACTTTGAGTAGCGAAAGGTGTTTACTGCGGTTACTGCTATTTGCGCTATGCCTAAAAAGAATGCTTTCATTTGATAGCCAGTCGCTTTTGGTTTGATGCTAACAGTATGTTTTTTCTCATACTAGCACCGTTTCACCCATAATTATTTGCCAACTAAAGTAGCAAAAAAATGCTTTTGTGTGCTTTAAGCTTTTTAATTAATCATTAAACTAAATAAAAAACCAGTGTCTTTCATGGTTTTGAAAAACACTGGTTTTTTTATGAAATTAGATTTGAATAATTTCCTAATTGTCTTGAATACACCTTACAGATAAACCCGAACTTTTGTAAAAGCTTTTTCTGTTAATAATTGGAGAGTTGTAATGCATGTATCGATACATTGAATTGTCATCGCTTGCAGGAGTAGAAGTCCACCAAAAACCGTTTTGACCAATAGCTATAAAAGCATCAATTTCCAATGCACCACCTGGTAATGCAGTAAATCCGTATTCGTTTGTTGCACCAGTATTTGGGGAAATCCAATAATCAGTTCCTGTAGCCTTTAACTTTCCTCCTTCATCTGTTCCTCTCTCACCTTCTGTTTCTTCGGCTTCCTCTGGGCTCATGCCAATATAAATTTCCAATGTTTTCCATTCTTCATCCGAAGGTATGTGCCATCCATCAGGGCATAAGCCTCGTGGGTCGGAAACAGCATGCCAGTTATATAGTTTTCCATATGTATCAGCATAATTAGCATTACCATCATAGTTTTCATAGGCTCCTGAAGTATTGGCGGAGCTTATCCCAGTTGGAATAAAATCACCATTACTGTACTTTGTTGTGTTCAGGTTTTCTACCATCCAAACTTGCGTGCCAATTTTAACGGTGTTGTAGGTATTGCCATCAGCATCTTGAACGTTTGTAATGTTGTTATTGTTTTCATCATTTTCATCATCCTTTGAGCAACTTGACATTAATATGGTTGCAAAGCCAAGGATTATTGTAACTGCCACTAAAAAATTGTTTTTCATAAGTTTAGGTTAAGGGTTAGTATTGGTTGCGAAATTGTTTGTTTTAAAGTAAGCCTTTAGTAAAAGGCTAAATAAAAATTCTGTATCTAAGATAATTAATAAAAATATTATAAATAACTGTTGTGCAGCAGTTTTCGTTTTTAAATATAATACTTTTCCTAATTCTTTTACCTTTGCAGCAAAACCAAGCATATGAGCAAAGGACGAGAGTCGAAACCCCACATTGGCATTTACGGAAGGCGAAACAACGGCAAAAGTTCGCTAATAAATATGCTAACGGGTCAATCGGTAGCTATTGTGTCGGAACAGGCGGGTACAACCACCGATCCGGTAAAAAAATCGCTGGAAATTCTAGATTTTGCCCCTGTAATACTAATCGATACTGCTGGTATAGACGATGTTGGCGATTTGGGAACTAAGCGTATTGAGAAAACCCTCGAAACGGTTAACCATATCGATTTGGCCATTTTGGTAATTACAAACAGCGCTTGGGGTGAGTTTGAGGAGCAGCTGGTTGAAAAATTTAACAGGGTTAAGGTGCCATTTATTATTGCTCATAACAAAAGCGATTTAGCTAGGTTGAGTAGTGAGGTGAAATTGCGGTTGCTTAATTTGCCTAGCAAACCTAGCATTGTTGAGATTAGCGTTACAAAAAACGAAGGGCAAAAGGAGCTAATTGCCGCAATACGCTCGGCTATACCCGATTCGTCGTGGCAAACGCCAAAGCTTTTGGGTGGCATTATTGCCAAAAACGATGTTGTGCTGCTTATTGCTCCAATCGATAGCGAAGCGCCCGCTGGGCGACTTATCCTTCCGCAGGTGCAGGCTATTCGCGATACGCTCGATAACGATGCCGTTGCCATTGTGTTGAAGGAAACAGAGGTTGCTGCATTTCTTAATAACACAGGCATAAAACCGGCCATAGCAGTTACCGATAGCCAAATATTTTCGCTGGCTAACTCGTTAATCCCCAACAGTGTTCCGCTAACCAGCTACAGCATTTTGTTGGCTCGCCTTAAGGGCGATTTTGAGCGGTACATTGAGGGTACACCCAAAATTGCAGAGCTAAATCATGGCGATAGGGTGCTAATACTCGAAAGCTGCACACATCATGTTTCATGCGAGGATATTGGACGATTTAAAATTCCTGCATGGATAAGGAACTTTACAAAAAAGGAATTGGAGTTTGATGTTGTTGCAGGGCTCGATAAGCTGCCTCTTCCCATTACTAGCTATGCATTGGTTATCCAGTGTGGTGGTTGCGTTATTACTCGAAAGCAGCTGCACTCGCGGCTGTTACCAGCCATTGAGGCAGGCATCCCCGTTACAAATTTTGGGCTTGCAATTGCTTACGTTCAGGGAATTTTCGATAGGGCTGTGGCTGTGTTTAAGTAGAAGTTACAAAACCTAAAGAAAATCCCAAGCTGATCTCAAAAAACTTTATCTTTGAAAAAAAGAAGAGGATGCAACAACTATTAGAAAAACGGAAGAAAGAGTTAATAGCAATTTGTCAGGCGCTTAACATCAAAAGGCTTTATGCCTTTGGCTCTGTTGTGTCCGATAACTTTAGAGACGATAGCGATATCGATTTTCTAATCTCATTTGCTGAAAACCTTTCCGTTGACGAATATACTAAGAACTACTTCACTCTTCACTACAAACTTAGAGAACTTTTTAACCGAGAAATTGATATTGTTACCGAACGAACTCTTTCAAATCCTTACTTTATTGAAAGTATAAATGAATCGAAACAGTTGATTTATGAAGCGTGAAACCAAAAAGTACCTGTTTGATATCAAAACTTCCATTGATTCAATTTTTGAGTTTATTGGAGAGAAGAGAAATTTCTTTGAATATCAAAACAATAAGTTGTTAAGACGGGGTATCGAAAGGGAAATTGAAATAATTGGAGAAGCAATGAATCGAATAATGAAAATTGCACCCGACATCCAAATTGAAAATGCAAGGCAAATAGTAGATACCAGAAATTGGGTGATTCATGGCTACGACAAAGTGGATGATGTTGTTATTTGGGGAATTATTTCCAATAGTTTGCCCAAACTAAAAGAAGAAGTTGAATACTTATTGACAAAAGATTAATAATCAACCCAGAGAAAAACGAGAGGACAACAGAATAAAAGTTTCACTCAAGAAAAAGCCTCACTATTCTACCTTAAACTTAATAATTATCTCTCTGCTATTCCCCAGTCCATCAATTGCAGCTACTGTAACTGTATGGGATTGGTTGGCTTTAAATGCTGTAAGGGGCTTGTTATATGCCTTTTGGATTGAGCCATTAACAGATACCAACAACTTTTCAGTTCCCACAATATCGTCGGTAGCGGACAGATAAAGGGTTACCCCTTTACTAAAAACGGCAATACGTTCGTCGTTTTCCATTACAACGCTATGTGGTTTTACCGAAAAATGATGGAAAATTTCTGGAGCGTTGTCATCAACCGAAAGGTTGAGTTTGCCTATGTTAAGGTTTTCAACGTTATCCCAAGCAGTTGCTGAAATGGTATAAGACCCATTGTTTTCAAGGATAAACTTCTCGGTGTAGGGTTTTGGCGAGTTCTCATTAACCTTGTACTCAATGCGGTTTAGTCCCGATCCATTGTCGTTAGCATTAATGTTGATAAAGGTTTTTGGGCTAACCCAAAGGGTATCTCTAAGCGTTAAGCGAGGGCCGCTAAGGTTAAAGTTAATGTTAGGGCCAGTAATATCAACCTCAGGCATGGAGAACTGTTGCCCTTCGGTATCGCTAGTTCCTTTGTTGTTTACGTTGTCGATTGCATACGATTTAACGGTTACAGCACCGCTTAGTTCCGAGAGGTAAATGGGCTTTTCGTAAAGTTTAAAGGGTTGGTTGTTTATGGAGTAGTGAATTTCCTTAACGCCGGCTTTATTGTCAACGGCAATAATGCGAAGCTGGCTTCGTCCCGATGAGAATTCCCGGCCAGCAACCATATAGGTATTGCCCATAATCTCTTCAAATACCATGGGTGGAGTTTTATCCATATAAAAGCTATGGGTTTTATTGTCTTCTTTGTTACCTACCTTATCAATGGAGTACCAGGTGATTGTATGTTCACCCTCGGTAAGTTTTGAAATGCTAATGGGTGCTTTGTATGGGATTGGGTTATTTTCGTCAATTAAGAAGTAGGTATCCTTAATGCCATTCTTGTCGTTGGCAATAAGTTCGAAGCGCGTGGTAGCGGCCACTACGTTGTTATGCTTTGGTTCGTTAGTTATTAGTTCAGTTATTGGGGGCGTGGTATCAACCACAATTGTGCGTTCGCCTTCATCCTCTTTGTTTCCAACGTTGTCAATGGCGTAGAACTTAAGTAGGTATTCACCTTCTTTGTCGAAAACAAGTGGCTTTTCGTAGACTGTAAAACTGCTGCCGTTTACAGAGTGATGTATTTGGGCAACACCCGAGTTGGCATCGTTTGCCATAAACTCAACGGTAGCAATTCCTGAAATGAAAATAGTATTATCCTGCTGAAAACCTTTCTGTGCATCGAAACTGGTTGATGTTTTTGGCGGGCGACCATCGGCATAAAGGTCGAATCGAATTTTGCGACCAAGGTATAGATTTAGGTGTGTAAGGTAGTGTGGGCCATGACCATCCCAGTACATTGGCTCGCCCTCGGGCTGTTGGCTTTTTAGCCTCACCGCATCTTTGCCATCGGGCGATGTGGATAGGTATAGATTTACTGGCGTTTTGGGGTTTACGAATAATCGTCCGGTGCTGTCGGTATAAAATGTGCCCTCGTCTTGTGCTATAAGATGAGTTGAGGTTAAAACCGATGCTATTATAAATAGAAGTATATGCTGTAAATATCTCATATCTTGCTAGTGTAATTGTTTAGGGTAACATTTTCGATACTACAAGTTCAACCCTACGGTTTGCCTTGTGCATCTCCTCAGGGCATTGTATCCCGTCGGTGCACTCATTAACTGGTTGGGTTTCGCCGAAACCTTTTGCGTGCAATCGCTTTTCGGGAATTCCTTTCGATTTAAGAAAGCTAACTACCGCTTGGGCTCTTCCTTGAGATAGGGTTAAATTGTATTTCGCATCTCCTCTGGAATCGGTGTGCGCTCTAATTTCAAGATGAATATCCTGATAGGTTTTTAGCAATTCGGCAAGTTTATTAAGCTCGTTGGCTGCTTCGGGCAGTAGCGTTGCGCTATTTATGCCAAAGTAAATATTGCTAAGCTGAATAGAAGCATTGTTCGATGTAATAATTTTAAACTCGTATGGTTTTTCGGCATTGCCAACGTTATCAACCGAGTAGGTATTAATGGTAAACTCACCTTCGGTGCTAAAACTTATGTGAGTTTGTGCAGTTTGAAAAGGCTTACCATTGGTTGAGATATATGATGCCTCAACCCCCGACATATCATCGGTTGCCGAAATGGTCATTTGCGAGCCAATTTCAGCAAAGTAGGTATTGCCGTAGCTAAATAGTAGCCCGCTTGTGAATATGGGCTTGGTTGTTGGCGCTTTGCCATCGGCAAGAATCTTGAAGCGGATGTTCATGTTTCGCTCCAAATCTTTATGAACTATGTAGTGCGAACCCGGACCATCCCATTCCATGGGGTTTGCTAGCTTGTCGTTGCTTGGAACTTGAACTCGCTTTTCGGGTGCATCGGCGGGGGCTATAAAAATGTATGCAGGAGCATCGGCTCGGGTAATAACCTGCCCTGTGCTGTCGGTGTAAAGCTTTGCTTCATGCTTATTTGGCTCTTGCCCAAAAACTGTTACGAGCAAGCCCAGAAGAAAAGCCAGAAAAGCTAGAGTGAATCTCATTATGCTAATTTTTGCTGGTTATGCTATTGTGCTATTGTATTGATATTTACGGTAAATATAGCCATTTGTCTTACACTGTAAACTCGTTCGGGTCAATTTTAAACCCAATAACAATTATATCGTCAATTTGCTTTTTGTGGCTTTTCATCCACTCATCCATGCGCTGCTCAAGCACTAGCTTTTGCTCAGGCATGGGCAGGGTGTGTATTTCTAAGAGAAGCTGCTTAAACCGTTTTGTCCCAAATTTTTGTCCGTGCAATCCTCCAAACTGGTCGGTAAAACCATCGGAGAATATGTAAAATGAGGTTGGGCTATCAACATTAATGGTGTGAAGCGTAAACTCTCGTTCGTCCTCTTTTTGTATACCGCCAACGGGTAGCGAATCGCCCCTGAGGTAGTTTAGCTCGCCGTTTGCAATGTAAATTACCGGATTTTTTGCGCCTGCAAAAAGCACTTTTCGGCCATTATCAACAATGCTGCAAATGGCCATGTCCATGCCATCTCTGTTATCGGTTGTGTGCTGTTTTAGCAAGCGCCTAATGGTGTTATGTAAATGCCTTAGTATTTCGTGGGGTTTAACTATTGCGTTTCGTACAATGGTTTCGAGCAGGTTAAAGCCAATCATGCTCATAAATGCACCCGGAATACCGTGACCTGTACAGTCGACAGCGGAAATTAGAAAACCTTTTTCGTTTTTAGGTAAGCTATGCAGCTTGATAAAATTTTTGTGTTTTTCATCGTCTAGCGAATCGGGTGTGCCATACCCAGTAAACCAGTAAAAATCGCCGCTTACAATATCGCGAGGTCTGAAAAGGATAAATGAGCTATCCTTAAGTATCGAAAGGTTTTCTGCCGGAGGCAGCATGGCCTCTTGTATGCGCTGCGCATAGTTTATGCTGCTGGTAATATCGCGGTTTTGCTTTTCAATTTTATTGAAGGCTCCTTCTAAATCTTGGTTAACCAATTCAATGAGTTCCTTTTGTTTGGCAATTTCAATGTTCTGTTTTCGGAGCTTATCGTTGGCTTTTTTCTTAATTCGAAGGTTGTAAAAGAAAAGCATGGCAAAGGCTAGAACTACAAATATGATGAATAGAAACACATTGCGAACAAGCTTCTGGTTTTTAATTATGGCATCTTTCAGCTCCTTTTCCTTGTTTAGCAAATCAATTTGCATTTGACGCTCTTTCGATATTTGCTCAATTTGCTCAAGATTTTCCTCAGTTTCTTTTAGCGCTCGCTGCTTATCGAGCAGCTCCTTTTCGGTTAGCTGTTTTGCCTGTTCAATTTCGGTTACCTTGCTTTGGGCATCTTCAACAATTTTTCGAGCTTCGCTGTCGCGCTTTCGCATCTCTTCGCGCTGAATTTTTCGGCTAATAGCTGTATACATGGCAAAATACTCGGCCGATTTTTCGGAGTTGCCCATTTTTTCGTACACATCGGCAAGCAGTGAGTAGCAGTTGCGAAGCAGCTTCTCGTCGTTTAGCTCGCGAGCAATAGCGTTGGCCTCTTCTAAGGTTTTTGCTGCATCGGTGTATTTTTGCATTTCGGTTTGCACATTGGCAATATTTAGCAGCGAAGCGGCTATGTCGGGTTTGCGACTCATTTGCCGGGCAATGCTCAACGATTTGTTAAAGTACGATAGGGCTTTGGGGTAATCCTCCTCATCGGTATAAATCATTGCTATGTTATTGTTGAGCATTCTTATGGCGTTATTGTTGCCAATGCGTTCGTTTAGGGTTATGGTTTGTTCAAATAACGGTATGGCTTTGTTGGGAAAACCGTTTACCCAGTATATAGTGGCTGCTTTATTAAGATGAAAGGCTGCCTGATTAAAATCGCCTGCATTTTCCAATTCATTGGCTTTTGCCTTGTGCTCTTCAATTTCCTGAGCTAGCGCTTGGGGTAACTCGTTGCTAAACTGCGCATTTAGCGCTGCTGCGTTTAACAGCAGAACGGATATTGCAAAAACATTGAAAGCCCTTTTTAGCATAGCGAAGGTTTTTTAGTAAGGAATAATATTTATTGGCTTATCGAGCATGCGCATTAAGTCTTTTCCCTCATCAAGCAAATCGTCGTCATCCTCGGGATAGTGCCAATTGATGTTAACCTTAATACCATTTTGGGTTAAGCTTTGCAGAAGCGATAGCAAATCAATCATTCGTTTTTGCGATGAAGAGTTCATGTACTCAAGCCTTAAATCAACAGTGGTGTTTTGTTTTGCGCTTTCAGTGTACTTTTTTATCTGTTCATCAATGGGAGCAAAAAAGGCTATTGAGTCTTCGGGCAGGAGTTTACCTGTAAACTTTATAGTACCGTTTTCAATATCAACTAAAACCTCGGGGGTATCCTCTTTTTTCTCAATGGTAAAGATGCTCATGCTATTATTGATTTTACTATTTGGTGTATTCACAAATATAGCAGAATTAAGCCCTCCGTTTAATTATCGAGTAGCTTAAATTTGGTGATATTGGTCAACGCAATACGCTAGCACATCCGAGTTTTTCTAATATGCAGAGTTCAAAATTTGCCAAACTCATGCTAATAATGTCAAATAGCTATATTTGCACATTAAAAGGTGTGCTATGCTTAAAGTTGCAGTCGATTTTGACGGTACCATAGTTGAGAATAAATTCCCTGCCATTGGTAAACCAATGCTTTTTGCTTTCGAAACGCTAAAGGCTATGCAGCAAAAAGGAATGCTGCTTATTCTGTGGACGGTGCGCAAGGGGAAAGAGCTCGATGAGGCCGTTGCCTTTTGCAGAGAGAATGGCGTTGAATTTTACGCCGTAAATGCCAATTACCCTGAGGAGCGATACGATGTTGAGGTCTCGCGGAAAATTGAAGCCGATGTTTTTATCGATGACCGAAATATTGGCGGCTTTATAGGATGGAGTAACGTTTGGCAATCTTTTTTCCCCGAAGAGAAGAATACCATAAAAGAGCAAAAGGTGGTTTCGGGTATTAACCGAAAACCCTTTTGGAAAAGAATGTTTATGAAGTAATACGATTCAGAAAAAATGAAAAAGAATTTCATAGTAACAATCATCCTAAGCGCTGTGTTGCTGACTATGTTGGCTTGCACAAGCGAAAATTCTTCGCAAAATAAACAGGCTCAAAAGCATAGTGAGACCTTGCAGCTAGTTGGGTTCAATAAACCAATTAACGGCGAGCTATTTAGCTTGGGTGATAATGTAGAGGTTAGCCTTAGGTTAAAAAACGACTCAATTGCGCCTGACTCCATAGTTTTCTTTGTTGATGCCGAACGTATAAATAGAGTTTCGGAACTTAAGTTTAGCCAATCTACAGCGAAGCTGAGTTTGGGGACTCGACAACTTCGCGCAACAGCATGGCTTAATGGGCAACGACAAACCGCATCGGTTGGGATTAAGCTAAAGAGTAACGTTGAGCCAACGAAGCTAACATACAAGGTAATTAATACCTATCCCCACGATATAAACGCCTATACACAAGGGCTTTTTTTGCATGATGGTAATCTTATTGAGAGCACAGGCCAAAAGGGAATGTCGAGCCTTAGGCGTGTTGAAATTAAAACCGGAAAAATACTGCAAAGCGTAAACCTCGAAAGGCAATACTTTGGCGAAGGAACCACCATGTTCGATGGGGAGATTTATCAAATTACCTGGACCTCGCGAAAGGGGTTCGTATACAATCCCGATACCTTCGATTTAATTAGAACCTTCGATTATCCTACGCAGGGATGGGGCCTAACAACAATGGGCGATATGCTTATTATGAGCGACGGCTCAAATATTCTGTACTTCCTCGAGCCCAAAACGTTTTCGGAGATTAAGCGTGTTGAGGTGTTTGACAATAACGGACCAGTTAATCAGCTTAACGAGCTGGAACTTATCAACGGAAAGGTTTACGCCAATGTGTACCTAACCGATAAGGTTGTGGTTATTGATCCTAGCACAGGAGTAGTTGAGTCCGAAATTGATTTTACAGGTTTGCTTAGCGATAATGATAAGCATAGAAATATCGATGTGCTTAACGGAATAGCATGGGACAGCAAAAGCCAAAGGCTTTTTGTTACAGGCAAAAACTGGCCAAAACTTTTTGAGGTAGAGCTAAACTAAACGTTTTTGTACTTTGTTTGTTGACTATCTAGGTTTGTTAAGCAAACCTTATAGTATATTCTTAACTTAACTAAAAAATTATTACTATGAAACGAATTACTTTCTTATCAGTATTTTTTGTAATGCTATCGGTTATGGCCGTGAGCCAAGATTCCAAAATGTGGGTTGGTGGATCAATAAATTTCAATAATATTAATAATGATGGTGACAAAGGAACTGGGTTTTCCATTATGCCTGAGTTTGGCTATGCCATTAACGAGAGTTTTACCGTTGGTGGTGCATTAGGCTATAGCACTGAAATTATCAATATCGATGGCGATAAGGATACCGATAATGTGCTGTCAATTGTGCCGTTTGCAAGGTACTCGGTAATTAACCTCGAAAAGATTAGCATTTTTGCACAAGGCGAATTGCCTCTAAGTTTTTACAGCGGAACCAATTTTGATGGTTCATCAAAGGATAGCCAAAATTCAATTGAAATTGCGCTTCGACCAGGGTTAACCTACTCGTTTAACGAGCAGTGGGGTTTTAACATGCTTATGCCATCGGTTTTCTCATTCTTAACCCATAGCGATAACTTTTCTACTGTTAACTTTGGGATTAATAACGGCTACACTATTCAAACCTATTTGCTTAGTACATCTATTGGTTTTATCTATAAGTTTTAGATTTATACTTAAGATATTTAAAAGGGCTGCGAGATTTTTCGCAGCCCTTTTTTGTTTATGTTCTATCCAAACATAATCTCGTAAGGGCGTCTAATTTTCGCCTCAAAATCCCTTAGCACAATAAGGCCGTTTGCGCGAAAAAACTCTTTGCCATCCATGTAAAAAATAATTCCCGGTACGCTTAGCATGCGCAGCTGAGCCGCCAGCTCCTTGTTTTCGGCAGCGTTAATGGTAACCATTTCAATTTTTGGGAATTTTTGCTGCACCAAATCTTTTACTTTTGGCCTAAGCGTATTGCAAATATCGCAGCTAGTATTGAATAGGTAAAGAAGAACAGCGCTGTTCTGCGCAATATAATGCTCCCATTTTTCGGGGGTAAAATTTGTTTCGGTGCTCATTCTGTAACGTTGTTAAATCTGTTGCCCTGGTTGTTTGAATCTAAATCTCATGTAAATTTAAACATACTTAACAGTTTAGCATGAGTTTTGTTAGCGGTTATACTCTGAAAAATGTAAAGATTTAAGCAAGTTCTAAGTTTAACGGCATTGTTTTTAACTAAGCAATAAACCTTTAGAATACAAGTTATAGTTACATTTACACCCTATATAACACCTGTTTTAATTAACCTATGAAAAAGATTTTTTCAGCCAAGCAATACCTTGCGCTGGCTATTCTAGTTTTTTTGTTTTCGTCAGCATTAGGGCAATCCCGATTCACCATAAGCGGGTTTGTTTACGAGAAAGGTAGCCGTGAGTCGATGCCTGGTGTAAACATATATGTGCCTGGCACAACCATTGGTACTGTGTCAAACAGCTATGGTTTTTATTCGCTTACCTTACCCACGGGTGAGTGGGAGGTTGCATTCTCGTTTGTTGGTTATCAGGTGAGGCAGTTCGAAATTGTGCTCGACAAAAACATTGAGCTAAACGTTGAACTCGATCCCACAATTGAGCTCGAGGCGGTTGAAATTCGAGCCGATATGCCAAAGCAGTCGAGCCGAAGCGCTCAGATGAGCGTTGTGGAAATTCCCATTAAACAGATTAAGGCCATTCCTGCTCTCCTTGGCGAAAAGGATGCGCTTAAGGTTATTCAGCTTATGCCAGGTGTTCAAAAGGGAAGCGAGGGCACTAGCGGATTGTATGTAAGGGGAGGGGGTCCCGATCAAAATCTTATAATTCTCGACGATGCCACGGTTTACAACGCATACCATCTGTTCGGGTTTTTTTCGCTGTTCAATGGCGATGCCATAAAAAGCATCGAGCTAACAAAAGGCGGCTTTCCTGCTAGGTATGGTGGCCGTTTATCGTCGGTGCTTGAAATTGTGATGAAGGATGGTAATAAGGAGAAAATTTCGGGCGAAGCAGGCATTGGCGTGCTATCCTCGCGCTTGGTGCTCGAAGGGCCAATTGTAAAGAACAAATCATCGTTTTTAGTTTCGGCTCGCCGAACGTACTACGATATTCTGGCTCGTCCGTTTATTCCAAGCGATGTGGGTTTTGGCCTTTACTTTTACGATTTAACTGCTAAGGCTAACTGGGAGATAAATAGCAAGAATAAAGTATACCTAAGCGGATACTTTGGCAAAGATAAGTTTTCGGGGAGTGAGGAGTACGGAAATGATTACTACGAATCTGGTCTTTTCTGGGATAACGCAACCACAACCCTTAGGTGGAACAGCGTGCTTAGCCACAATTTGTTCTCAAATCTTTCGCTCATCTTTAGTAACTATAGGTTTAAAATTTATGCGCTTGAGGAGTACAATAACAATAGTTTTGAACTCTCGTATCGTTCGGGGATTCGCGATTTTGGGTTGAAGTACGATTTTTCGTGGCAGCCTTTATCAATGCTTACGGTTAGGTATGGGCTAAACTCTGTTTGGCACAGCTTTAACCCTAGTGCTGTGGTGCTAAAGGATGATTATATTGGTGAGAACATTAGCGAAGTACAAACCATTAATACTTTGAGTCGGGGCTTTATGCCGAGGGTGAGGCAAAAATTAGCGACCGTGGAATTGTAAATGCTGGGCTTAGACTTTCTCACCACTACTATAACGATGATTCAAACCTAAGCCTCGAACCACGTATATCGGGTAGCTATTATCTCAATAGCACCATGTCGGTAAAGGCATCGTACGCAAAAATGAACCAGTATATACATCTGCTTACCAGTACGGGAATTGGATTGCCAACCGACCTGTGGGTGCCAGCAACAACCGATGCTCCCGCGCAAAATAACTGGCAAACAGCCCTGGGCCTTGCTAAAGATCTCCCCGATTTATCAACAACCATCTCGCTGGAGGGATACTATAAAGAGTCGAAAAATGTAATAACCTACCGCGAGGGGGCAAACTTTTTAATGATTGACGATCCGGAAAATGCCAACGAGGTGAAATGGGAGGACAATATTACAAGTGGCATTGGCTGGTCGTATGGCGTTGAGCTTTTAGCTCATCGAAAATCGGGTAGGCTTACAGGTTGGGTTGGCTACACGCTATCGTGGACTAAGCTACAGTTCGATGAGGTTAACAATGGCAACCCGTATTGGGCTCGATACGACAGAAGGCACGATGTTTCGCTGGTTGCGGTTTACGAGCTTAGTAAAGGTGTTACCCTATCGGGTACTTGGGTTTACGGAACTGGAAATGCAATTACTCTCCCGCTTGCAACATATCCTCTTCAGGAGCATTATCCCGTTAGCCCCGATTGGCAATGGACATACAATGTTCAGGATTATGGTAAGAAGAATAATTTTCGCATGGCCCCTTACCATAGGCTCGATATTGGTGTGCAGTTTCATAAAAAGTTTGAGAAGCACGAGCGTACATGGGAGTTTAGCATATACAATGCATATAATCGACGGAATCCATTCATCTATTTTGTCCGAACGGAGTACGATTATAACCCAAATACCGGCGAATCAACATCAACAACCAAGCTAAAGCAGCTTAGCCTTTTTCAGCTAATCCCTTCGGCCTCATGGTCAATAAAATTCTAATCCGAGTAGATATGCAAAGAGTAGTCTTCTTTTTCGCAGTAATTCTTATCAGCATATCATCGTGTATTGATGATGTTGATAATATAAAACTACCTAATGTTGAGCCAAAGCTGGTGGTTCAGTCGTTTATTACCCCAAACGACTCGGTGAAGGTTCACGTTTGGCTTTCCAGTCCTATAAACTATAATGTGACTTCAGGTGGAGATTATTACGATGATGAGTTTGTTGTGATTTCCAATGCCGATGTATTGCTAACTAACCAAAGTGGTACCGAGCAAATGCTTGTGCCATTCGATAGTAGTTTGGACTATTATGCCCTTTCGCCCCAAGAGTTTGGCATACAAATGGGCGAAACCTACACGCTTAGCGTAATATCGCCTGAATATGGTGCGATTACCGCATCAACAACGGTGCCCAGCTATGTCCCAATTGTGAGTAGTGTTGAACTCGATACACTAAACGAAAACGAATGGGGCGATGTAAGAGGAATACTTACGGGTTACCTTACCGATGAGGGTGGCGTTGAGAACTATTATGCCGCACACGTTTTTAACTACTCCGAGTACACCGATGGTGAGGATACCAACAGCTACATTTCGTTTGCAACACGTATGCTTATTTCCGATAAGGGCTACGATGGTGAGGATATGCCTTTTAGGGTTGACTTTAGCCTTAGCGTTTACGAAGATCATTTGGTGCATCTTTATGCCCTTTCAGTTGATGAGCATTATTACCGTTTTCATCGGTCGTTGGATAATGTTGGCGATTTTGAGGATAACCCATTCACCGAATCTACCCATTTGTACACAAATATTGAGGGTGGTTTAGGCGTTTTTGCATCGTACGTTTCGGCAGATGTTGTTATAATCTCTGAATAAAAAAAGTTAATGGAACCGCTAAACGAATATCCGTTTTTGCTAACTTGCAAGTAGTTTATCAATTAAACCCTAAATAGCTAATTTACCATGAAGAAGTTAATCTACACCATTGGACTTGCTGCCTTAATCCTATTTGCACCAAGTATTGCCTCTGCTCAAATAAAGGGCCTGTTGCGCAATAAGGCCATTGAGGCCATTAAGGGCAAAGAGCAGCAGGAAGAACAAGTTGAAGAACAACAGCAAGAAAGCACACAACAGGCCGAACCACGACAACCAAGGAAAAAAGGACCCAACTTTCTTGAGAAGAAGATGATGCAGGCCATGGGCTTCAACAATGTTGCGTTCGAACAAAGCTACAACTTTACATCGAGCATGGTAATGGATATTGTTTCTGTCGATTCGTTGAATAATAAGGAGGATATGCAATATACCACCCTTTACAACCCAGCCGATAAAAGCTTTGCCTTGGTGTTTGAGCAGGTAAACCCTGAAACTGGGAAATTAGAAAAGGGCACTATGATTTTTGACATGAAGAACTACGCCATGCTTATACTTAGCGAAGAGAATGGTGAGCGTAGCGGTGTGGCAATGGCAATGCCTCGCGACTCGGCCGAAATGACCGATGATGCAATGGATATGGCTGCCGAGGAGGTTGAGGAATATCCCGATGATTTTGTGCATCCCATGTATAAGCCCACTGGAAGTTCCAAGAAAATTGCAGGGTATAAGTGCGACGAGTATGTGTACCAAAATGAGGAGGGTTCAATTAATCTTTGGATTACCAAAGACAATAAGATTAACCTGTCAAAGGCATATGGCCATATGTATGGTTTTCAGGCGCTCGCAACTGGTGGCTGGGGATATGGCATGGGCACTGTTATGGAAATGGTTTTTAAAGACAACTCAGGAGCAACAT